>Ga0213820_1000483_pt1 | contig 27550 bp, 23 predicted proteins | sample MC6MC0910MG_FD_179889 | JGI IMG/M metagenome (GOLD analysis project Ga0213820, IMG submission 179889) | Enriched soil aggregate microbial communities from Iowa State University, Ames, United States - MC6-MC0910-MG | ecosystem: Environmental > Terrestrial > Soil > Unclassified | place: USA: Iowa... | reverse complement strand
GTGAACATGGTTGTAACCCTGATCCACCCAATCGCGATGGACGACGGCCTGCGTTTCGCAATCCGTGAAGGCGGCCGTACTGTTGGCGCTGGTGTTGTTGCTAAAGTTATCGCTTAATCGCTGATAACATTTGACGCGACACGCGGTAAAAGGGCATCATTTGATGCCCTTTTTCTACGCTGTGAACTAGAACCTATCTCATCAGCGATTTTGCAGTCATAATCATTGGTGAGATGGGCTCTTAAACCGTATTGACTGAGATACGTCATAGCGTAAAACACCGAAATGCTGCCGAAGCAGCATCTGATCGGTTTGGTTTGCCTTGCGGTGTGAGGCAAAGTTGTCTGTTCTGAATTCATTGTGACAGGTTGGTTTATGAGTGCGAATACCGAGGCTCAAGGGAGCGGGCGCGGCCTGGAAGCGGCTAAGTGGCTGATCGTCGCCGTTCTGTTGGTTGTGGCTATTGTCGGTAATTATTACTACCGTGATTTCAGTCTGCCATTACGTGCGCTGGCTGTTGTAGTGGTTATCGCCGTTGCAGGCGCAATAGCGCTGATGACCACCAAAGGCAAAGCTACCGTTGCGTTTGCGCGCGAAGCGCGTACTGAAGTGCGCAAAGTGATTTGGCCAACTCGTCAGGAAACGCTACATACCACGTTGATCGTTGCCGCGGTAACTGCCGTGATGTCGCTGATTCTGTGGGGGCTGGATGGTATTCTGGTCCGTCTGGTATCGTTTATTACTGGCCTGAGGTTCTAAAATGTCTGAAGCTCCAAAAAAACGTTGGTACGTCGTTCAGGCGTTTTCCGGTTTTGAAGGTCGCGTTGCGCAATCGCTGCGTGAACATATCAAACTGCACGATATGGAAGAGCTGTTCGGCGAAGTGATGGTCCCTACGGAAGAAGTTGTTGAAATCCGTGGCGGTCAACGTCGTAAAAGCGAACGCAAATTCTTCCCGGGCTATGTGTTGGTTCAGATGGTGATGAATGACGCCAGCTGGCACTTGGTGCGCAGTGTTCCACGCGTAATGGGTTTCATCGGCGGCACCTCTGACCGTCCGGCACCGATCAGCGATAAAGAAGTAGATGCGATTATGAACCGCCTGCAGCAGGTTGGTGATAAGCCGCGTCCTAAAACGCTGTTCGAACCGGGTGAACTGGTCCGCGTTAACGATGGTCCATTCGCTGACTTCAACGGTGTTGTTGAAGAAGTGGACTACGAGAAGAGTCGCCTGAAAGTTTCTGTTTCCATCTTTGGGCGTGCAACGCCGGTGGAACTGGATTTTGCTCAGGTTGAAAAAGGCTGATCAATTAATCAGCAATAAGTGGCTTTTGCCGCTTGTCAGAGGCGCGAAATTGAACTATAATTTCGCGCCTTTTGTTTTTATAGGCCTTGCTCATTGAGCGGGGTGAAACACGGGGAGCCTCTTGTGAGGCGTTATTACCCAAACCGAGGAATTGTAAATGGCCAAGAAAGTACAAGCCTACGTTAAGCTGCAAGTTGCAGCCGGTATGGCGAACCCAAGTCCGCCAGTTGGTCCAGCTCTGGGTCAGCAAGGCGTTAACATCATGGAATTCTGTAAGGCGTTCAATGCTAAGACTGACAGCGTTGAGAAAGGTCTGCCGATTCCGGTTGTTATTACTGTTTATTCTGACCGCTCCTTCACTTTCGTTACCAAAACCCCGCCAGCAGCAGTTCTGCTGAAAAAAGCGGCTGGTATCAAGTCTGGTTCAGGCAAGCCGAACAAAGACAAAGTAGGTAAAGTGACTAGTGCTCAGGTACGTGAAATCGCAGAAACCAAAGCTGCGGACATGACTGGTTCCAACGTTGAAGCGATGACTCGCTCCATCGAAGGTACTGCTCGTTCCATGGGCCTGGTAGTGGAGGATTAAGAAATGGCTAAGCTGACCAAGCGCATGCGCGTGATCCGTGACAAAGTTGATGCTACTAAACAGTATGACATCACCGAAGCTGTTGCTCTGCTGAAAGAGCTGGCCACTGCTAAATTCGTAGAAAGCGTTGACGTTGCTGTTAATCTCGGCATCGACGCTCGTAAATCTGACCAAAACGTTCGTGGCGCTACCGTTCTGCCAAACGGCACCGGTCGTTCTGTTCGCGTTGCCGTATTTGCACAAGGTCCTAACGCTGAAGCAGCTAAAGCTGCTGGCGCAGAGCTGGTAGGTATGGAAGATCTGGCAGACCTGATCAAGAAAGGCGAAATGAACTTCGACGTTGTTATTGCTTCTCCAGATGCAATGCGCGTTGTTGGTCAACTGGGCCAGATCCTGGGTCCACGTGGCCTGATGCCAAACCCGAAAGTGGGTACCGTTACTCCGAACGTTGCTGAAGCAGTGAAAAACGCTAAAGCAGGCCAGGTTCGTTACCGTAACGACAAAAACGGCATCATCCATACCACTATCGGTAAGGTTGATTTCGAGTCAGACAAGCTGAAAGAAAACCTGGAAGCTCTGCTGGTTGCGCTGAAAAAGGCAAAACCATCTCAGGCTAAAGGCGTGTACATCAAGAAAGTTAGCCTCTCCACCACCATGGGTGCTGGCGTTGCTATCGATCAAAGCGGCCTGACTGCTGTAGCGAACTAATCGCCTTGCGATTATCGCTTTGACTTGGGGTTAAGATTTGTCTAGAATCTTATCCCCCAAGGTTTCGCTATTGGTAATGGCCATCAGCGGAACAAAGATTTTTCGGTTGGAGCCTGGCCTATCCAGGCCTCCGTCCAAGACCGCAGGTGTATCGAAAGATACTTAATCCTTCCTGCGTAGACGGTGACAGAGCCTAAAGAAAATTTTAAATTGTCTTTGCTGGATTCTGCTCACCGTGTTTGAACGCTCTCACCGAGTGATTTATCACCAGGTGTAGAGTGATGTGAGTGCCGGGATTTCCCCCGGCTAAATCCAGGAGCAAAAAGCTAATGGCATTAAATCTTCAAGACAAACAAGCGATTGTTGCTGAAGTCAACGAAGTAGCCAAAGGCGCGCTGTCTGCGGTTGTTGCGGATTCCCGTGGCGTTACCGTTGATAAAATGACTGAACTGCGTAAAGCAGGTCGTGAAGCTGGCGTTTACATGCGTGTTGTTCGTAACACCCTGATGCGTCGCGTAGTTGAAGGCACTCCGTTCGAATGCCTGAAAGACACGTTTGTCGGTCCTACCTTGATTGCATTTTCTCATGAACACCCGGGCGCTGCTGCTCGTCTGTTCAAAGATTTCGCGAAAGCGAATGCAAAGTTCGAGATTAAAGCTGCGGCCTTTGAAGGTGAGCTGATCCCTGCGGCACAAATTGACCGCTTGGCAACTCTGCCTACTTACGATGAAGCAATCGCACGCCTGATGGCAACCATGAAAGAAGCCGCTGCTGGCAAATTGGTTCGCACTCTGGCTGCACTGCGCGATCAGAAAGAAGCGGCATAAGCCCTCTCTCTTATCCGTTGCTTACGTATTTAAACTATTTCTGAATTTTAGGAACTTTTGTTATGTCTATCACTAAAGACCAAATTATCGAAGGCGTTGCAGCTCTGTCTGTAATGGAAATCGTTGAACTGATCGCCGCTATGGAAGAGAAGTTCGGTGTTTCTGCTGCTGCTGTAGCTGCAGGTCCTGCTGCTGCTGCTGAAGTTGTTGAAGAAAAAACTGAATTCGACGTTGTTCTGTCTGCTATCGGCGGCAACAAGGTTGCAGTTATCAAAGCAGTACGTGGCGCAACCGGTCTGGGCCTGAAAGAAGCCAAAGACCTGGTAGAATCTGCTCCAGCAGTACTGAAAGAAGGCATCAGCAAAGACGACGCTGAAGCACTGAAAAAAGCTCTGGAAGAAGCTGGCGCTTCTGTTGAAGTTAAGTAAGTTTAACTTCTCAGAGTGCAGTCTGACTTAACAGACTGATGGCTGGTGACTTTTTGGTCGCCAGCCTTTTTGCGCTGTAGGGCGTCAGTAGAGTTTCACACTGTTTGGCTACTGGCTAACCCCAATATTTCTTTCTATCGACGACTTAATATATTGCCCTCCCTGCAGCAGCCGAATCTGCCGCATAGCGCGATGAAATGATTTAAGCGTGATAGAAACGAGTATTGCGGAAAGTGTTCCCGCTTTCCGATCCACAAAATGGTGTTGCATGAACCGTCCTCTATCCGGACGGACAGATTGGGTCACTGATCAGCGAGCTGAGGAACCCTATGGTTTACTCCTATACCGAGAAAAAACGTATTCGTAAGGATTTTGGTAAGCGTCCACAAGTTCTGGACATACCATATCTCCTTTCTATCCAGCTTGACTCGTTCCAGAAGTTTATCGAGCAAGACCCAGAAGGGCAGTACGGCCTTGAAGCCGCATTCCGTTCTGTTTTCCCTATCCAGAGCTACAGTGGCAATTCGGAGCTGCAATACGTTAGCTACCGTCTTGGTGAGCCGGTGTTCGACGTCAAAGAGTGCCAGATCCGTGGTGTGACGTATTCTGCACCGCTGCGCGTAAAACTGCGCCTGGTAATCTATGAGCGCGAAGCTCCGGAAGGTACGGTCAAAGACATCAAGGAACAAGAAGTCTATATGGGCGAAATTCCGCTCATGACCGAAAACGGTACCTTTGTGATCAACGGTACTGAGAGGGTTATCGTATCTCAGCTTCACCGTAGTCCTGGCGTATTCTTTGACAGCGATAAGGGTAAAACCCACTCCTCGGGTAAAGTGCTGTACAACGCACGTATCATCCCTTACCGCGGTTCATGGTTGGATTTCGAGTTTGACCCGAAAGACAACCTGTTCGTGCGTATTGACCGTCGCCGTAAACTGCCTGCGACCATCATTCTGCGCGCGCTGCAATTCACCACTGAGCAGATCCTTGACCTGTTCTTTGCGAAAGTTGTGTTCGAGATCCGTGATAACAAGCTGCAGATGGAGCTGGTTCCAGAACGTCTGCGTGGTGAAACTGCTTCGTTTGATATCGAAGCCAACGGCAAGATCTACATTGAGAAAGGCCGTCGTATCACCGCTCGTCATATCCGTCAGCTCGAAAAAGACGAAATTCAGAGTATTGAAGTACCGGTTGAGTACATTGCGGGCAAAGTGGTCGCGAAGGACTATATCGATACCAATACCGGTGAGCTGATCTGCGCAGCCAACATGGAGCTGTCGCTGGATTTGCTGGCCAAACTGAGCCAGTCAGGCCACAAACGTATTGAAACGCTGTTCACCAACGATCTGGATCACGGTGCGTATATCTCTGAGACTCTACGTGTCGACCCAACCAGCGATCGTCTGAGCGCACTGGTAGAAATCTACCGCATGATGCGCCCTGGTGAGCCGCCAACGCGCGAAGCTGCCGAAAGCCTGTTCGAGAACCTGTTCTTCTCTGAAGACCGCTACGATTTGTCTGCGGTTGGCCGTATGAAGTTCAACCGTTCTCTGCTGCGCGACGAGATCGAAGGTTCGGGTATCCTGAGCAAAGACGACATCATTGAAGTGATGAAGAAGCTCATCGATATCCGTAACGGTAAAGGCGAAGTGGACGATATCGACCACTTGGGCAACCGTCGTATCCGTTCCGTCGGCGAAATGGCTGAGAACCAGTTCCGTGTAGGCCTGGTGCGTGTTGAGCGTGCGGTTAAAGAACGTCTGTCCCTGGGCGATCTGGACACCCTGATGCCTCAGGACATGATCAACGCCAAGCCGATTTCGGCTGCGGTGAAAGAGTTCTTCGGCTCCAGCCAGCTGTCTCAATTTATGGACCAGAACAACCCGTTGTCCGAGATTACGCACAAACGTCGTATCTCTGCATTGGGCCCAGGCGGTCTGACCCGTGAACGCGCCGGCTTCGAAGTTCGAGACGTACACCCGACTCACTATGGTCGCGTGTGTCCAATCGAAACGCCGGAAGGTCCAAACATCGGTCTGATCAACTCCTTGTCCGTGTACGCACAGACCAACGAGTATGGCTTCCTGGAAACCCCGTACCGCCGCGTGCGTGACGGTCTGGTTACCGATGAAATCAACTACCTGTCTGCTATTGAAGAAGGCAACTTCGTTATCGCTCAGGCGAACTCCAACCTGGATGATGACGGCCGCTTCGAAGAAGACCTGGTCACCTGTCGTAGCAAAGGCGAATCAAGCCTGTTTAGCCGCGATCAGGTTGACTATATGGACGTATCGACCCAGCAGGTTGTCTCCGTTGGTGCTTCACTGATTCCATTCCTGGAACACGATGACGCCAACCGTGCATTGATGGGTGCGAACATGCAACGTCAGGCGGTTCCGACTCTGCGTGCTGACAAGCCGCTGGTAGGTACCGGTATGGAACGTGCGGTTGCGGTTGACTCCGGTGTTACTGCCGTAGCCAAACGTGGCGGCGTGATCCAGTACGTGGATGCTTCCCGTATCGTTATCAAAGTTAACGAAGACGAGATGCTCGCGGGCGAAGCAGGTATCGATATTTATAACCTGACCAAGTACACCCGTTCTAACCAGAACACCTGCATCAACCAGATGCCGTGTGTGAACCTGGGTGAGCCAATCGAGCGCGGCGACGTGCTGGCAGATGGCCCGTCCACGGATCTGGGTGAACTGGCGCTGGGCCAGAACATGCGCGTGGCGTTCATGCCGTGGAACGGCTACAACTTCGAAGACTCCATCTTGGTGTCCGAGCGTGTGGTTCAGGAAGATCGCTTCACGACCATCCACATCCAGGAACTGGCGTGCGTGTCTCGCGACACCAAGTTGGGGCCTGAAGAGATCACTGCCGACATCCCTAACGTGGGTGAAGCTGCGCTCTCCAAACTGGATGAATCCGGTATCGTGTATATCGGTGCTGAAGTGACCGGTGGCGACATTCTGGTAGGTAAGGTAACGCCGAAAGGTGAAACCCAGCTGACGCCAGAAGAGAAGCTGCTGCGCGCGATCTTCGGTGAGAAAGCGTCTGACGTTAAAGACTCTTCTCTGCGTGTACCAAACGGCGTTTCCGGTACGGTTATCGACGTGCAGGTCTTCACCCGCGATGGCGTGGACAAAGACAAGCGTGCATTGGAAATCGAAGAAATGCAGCTGAAGCAGGCGAAGAAAGACCTGACTGAAGAACTGCAAATCCTGGAAGCTGGCCTGTTTGCACGTATCCATGCGGTGCTGGTTGCCGGTGGCGTTGAAGCTGAGAAGCTGAGCAAGCTGCCACGCGATCGCTGGCTGGAACTGGGCCTGACCGACGAAGAGAAGCAAAACCAGCTGGAACAGCTGGCAGAGCAGTACGACGAGCTGAAATCCGACTTCGAGAAGAAGCTGGACGCCAAGCGTCGTAAGATCACCCAAGGCGACGATCTGGCACCAGGCGTGCTGAAAATCGTCAAGGTTTATCTGGCCGTTAAGCGTCAGATTCAACCGGGTGACAAGATGGCAGGCCGCCACGGTAACAAGGGTGTTATCTCCAAGATCAACCCGATCGAAGATATGCCTTACGATGAAAACGGCACGCCGGTTGACATCGTACTGAACCCGCTGGGCGTACCATCACGTATGAACATCGGTCAGATCCTGGAAACCCACCTGGGTATGGCTGCGAAAGGCATTGGTGAGAAGATCAACCAAATGCTGAAGCAGCATCAGGAAGTGGCCAAGCTGCGTGAGTTCATTCAGAAGGCTTACGATCTGGGCGACAATGTCTGCCAGAAAGTTGACCTGAACACTTTCACCGACGACGAAGTATTGCGTCTGGCAGAGAACCTGAAAAAAGGTATGCCAATCGCCACGCCGGTGTTTGATGGTGCGAAAGAGAGTGAAATCAAGCAACTGCTGGAAATGGGCGGAATCCCAACCTCTGGTCAGATTACGCTGTTCGATGGCCGTACCGGTGAGCAGTTCGAGCGCCAGGTTACCGTTGGCTATATGTACATGCTGAAACTGAACCACTTGGTTGACGATAAAATGCACGCCCGTTCAACCGGTTCGTACAGCTTGGTTACTCAGCAGCCGCTGGGTGGTAAGGCGCAGTTCGGTGGTCAACGCTTCGGTGAGATGGAAGTGTGGGCACTGGAAGCATACGGCGCAGCTTATACCCTGCAGGAAATGCTCACCGTTAAGTCGGATGACGTTAACGGCCGTACCAAGATGTACAAAAACATCGTGGATGGCGATCACCGCATGGAACCAGGCATGCCGGAGTCCTTCAACGTACTGTTGAAAGAAATCCGCTCGCTCGGTATCAACATCGAACTGGAAGACGAGTAATCGTTTTTCCGGCTCAGGCTCCCGGCCTTAGGGAGCCTGAGGGTGGTTGTTCAGGTCACACGGGCGCGCGATTTGTCAGCGTGCGCCCAACAGGTTTAACTCCGACAGGAGCCAATCCGTGAAAGACTTATTGAAGTTTCTGAAAGCGCAAACTAAGACCGAAGAGTTTGATGCGATCAAGATTGCTCTGGCATCGCCAGATATGATCCGTTCGTGGTCGTTCGGTGAAGTTAAGAAGCCGGAAACCATTAACTACCGTACGTTCAAACCAGAACGTGACGGCCTTTTCTGCGCCCGTATCTTTGGGCCGGTAAAAGACTATGAGTGCCTGTGCGGTAAGTACAAGCGCTTAAAACACCGCGGCGTGATCTGTGAGAAGTGCGGCGTTGAAGTGACCCAGACCAAAGTGCGCCGTGAGCGCATGGGCCACATCGAGCTGGCTTCACCGACTGCGCACATCTGGTTCCTGAAATCGCTGCCTTCGCGCATCGGTTTGCTGCTGGATATGCCGCTGCGTGACATCGAACGTGTACTGTACTTCGAATCCTATGTGGTTGTTGAAGGCGGTATGACCAACCTCGAGCGTCGTCAGATCCTGACTGAAGAGCAGTATCTGGATGCGCTGGAAGAGTTCGGTGACGAATTCGACGCCAAGATGGGTGCGGAAGCCATTCAGGCCCTGTTGAAAAACATGGATCTGGAAGCGGAATGCGAGCAGCTGCGTGAAGAGCTGAACGAAACCAACTCCGAAACCAAGCGTAAGAAGCTGACCAAGCGTATCAAGCTGCTGGAAGCGTTCGTGCAGTCTGGCAACAAGCCAGAGTGGATGATCCTGACCGTGCTGCCGGTACTGCCGCCGGATCTGCGTCCGCTGGTTCCGCTGGATGGTGGCCGTTTCGCGACTTCAGATCTGAACGATCTGTACCGCCGCGTTATCAACCGTAACAACCGTCTGAAACGCCTGCTGGATCTGGCCGCGCCTGACATCATCGTGCGCAACGAAAAGCGTATGCTGCAAGAAGCGGTAGATGCCCTGCTGGATAACGGCCGTCGCGGTCGTGCGATCACCGGTTCCAACAAACGTCCTCTGAAATCTTTGGCCGACATGATCAAAGGTAAGCAGGGTCGTTTCCGTCAGAACCTGTTGGGTAAACGTGTTGACTACTCCGGTCGTTCTGTAATCACCGTAGGTCCATACCTGCGTCTGCATCAGTGCGGTCTGCCTAAGAAAATGGCGCTGGAGCTGTTCAAACCGTTCATCTACGGCAAGCTGGAACTGCGTGGCCTGGCCACGACCATCAAAGCCGCCAAGAAAATGGTTGAGCGCGAAGAAGCTGTCGTTTGGGACATCCTGGACGAAGTTATCCGCGAACACCCGGTACTGCTGAACCGTGCACCAACCCTGCACCGTTTGGGTATCCAGGCGTTTGAACCGGTTCTGATCGAAGGCAAGGCAATCCAGCTGCACCCGCTGGTTTGTGCGGCATACAACGCCGACTTCGATGGTGACCAAATGGCTGTACACGTACCGTTGACGCTGGAAGCCCAGTTGGAAGCGCGTGCGTTGATGATGTCTACCAACAACATCCTGTCACCTGCGAACGGCGAGCCAATCATCGTTCCTTCTCAGGACGTTGTACTGGGTCTGTACTACATGACCCGTGACTGTGTTAACGCCAAAGGCGAAGGCATGGTGCTGAGCGGCCCGAAAGAAGCGGAACGTATTTACCGCGCCGGTCTGGCCTCTCTGCATGCGCGTGTCAAAGTGCGTATCACTGAAGAGATCAAAAACACCGAAGGCGAGTCTGTACATCAGACTTCGATCGTTGACACTACCGTTGGCCGCGCCATCCTGTGGATGATCGTGCCAAAAGGTCTGCCGTACGCGATCGTTAACCAGCCTTTGGGCAAGAAAGCGATCTCCAAGATGCTGAACACTTGTTACCGCATCCTGGGCCTGAAGCCGACCGTTATCTTTGCTGACCAGATCATGTATACCGGTTTTGCCTATGCAGCCCGTTCAGGCGCTTCAGTAGGTATCGATGACATGGTTATCCCGGCCAAGAAAGCGGAGATCATCGAAGAAGCGGAAACCGAAGTTGCCGAGATCCAGGAGCAGTTCCAGTCTGGTTTGGTAACCGCCGGTGAACGTTACAACAAAGTGATCGATATCTGGGCTGCGGCGAACGAACGTGTTGCTAAAGCGATGATGGAAAACCTGTCGGTTGAAGACGTGGTTAACCGTGACGGCGTTGTGGAACAGCAAGTTTCCTTCAACAGCATCTTTATGATGGCCGACTCCGGTGCGCGTGGTTCCGCCGCTCAGATTCGTCAGCTGGCCGGTATGCGTGGTCTGATGGCGAAGCCGGACGGTTCCATCATCGAAACGCCAATCACCGCGAACTTCCGTGAAGGTCTGAACGTACTCCAGTACTTCATCTCCACTCACGGTGCTCGTAAAGGTTTGGCGGATACCGCACTGAAAACGGCTAACTCCGGTTATCTGACCCGTCGTCTGGTTGACGTGGCGCAGGATCTGGTGGTTACCGAAGACGACTGTGGTACTCACAACGGCATCACGATGACTCCGGTTATCGAAGGTGGCGACGTTAAAGAGCCACTGCGTGAACGCGTTCTGGGTCGTGTAACTGCAGAAGATGTCATCAAGCCGGGTACGGCGGACATTCTGGTTCCACGCAACACGCTGCTGCATGAGAAGACCTGTGACCTGTTGGAAGAGAACTCTGTCGACAGCGTTAAAGTCCGTTCCGTAGTTAGCTGTGAAACCGATTTTGGTGTGTGTGCAAACTGCTATGGTCGCGACCTGGCACGTGGTCACATCATCAACAAAGGCGAAGCTATCGGCGTTATCGCGGCACAGTCAATCGGTGAGCCGGGTACACAGCTGACGATGCGTACGTTCCACATCGGTGGTGCGGCATCTCGTGCGGCTGCTGAATCCAGCATCCAGGTGAAAAACAAGGGTACTCTGAAGCTGAGCAATGTGAAGTTCGTTATGAACGCCACAGGCAAGCTGGTGATCACCTCTCGTAACACCGAACTGAAGTTGATCGACGAATTCGGCCGTACCAAAGAACGCTATAAAGTGCCTTACGGTTCTGTCATGGGCAAAGGTGACGGTGCAGAAGTTAACGGCGGCGAAACCGTTGCTAACTGGGATCCGCACACCATGCCAGTTATCACCGAAGTGAGTGGTTTCATCCGCTTCGCTGATATGGTTGACGGTCAGACCATTACTCGCCAGACCGACGAACTGACCGGTTTGTCTTCTCTGGTCGTTCTGGACAGCGCAGAGCGTACCGGTAGCGGTAAAGACCTGCGTCCGGCACTGAAAATCGTTGATGCCAAAGGCGACGACGTATTGATCCCAGGTACTGATATGCCTGCTCAATACTTCCTGCCGGGTAAAGCGATTGTGCAGTTGGAAGACGGCATTCAGATCGGTGCGGGTGATACCCTGGCGCGTATTCCTCAGGAATCCGGCGGTACCAAGGATATTACCGGTGGTCTGCCACGCGTTGCGGATCTGTTCGAAGCACGTCGTCCGAAAGAGCCGGCAATCCTGGCTGAAATCAGCGGGATTATCTCGTTCGGTAAAGAGACCAAAGGCAAACGTCGCCTGGTAATCTCTCCGCTGGACGGCAGCGACGCATACGAAGAGATGATTCCAAAATGGCGTCAGCTCAACGTGTTTGAAGGCGAAATTGTGGAGCGTGGCGACGTTGTTTCTGACGGCCCAGAGTCTCCGCACGACATTCTGCGTCTGCGTGGTGTGCATGCGGTTACCCGCTACATCACCAACGAAGTGCAGGAAGTTTACCGTCTGCAAGGCGTTAAGATTAACGATAAACACATCGAAGTTATCGTTCGTCAGATGCTGCGTAAAGGCACCATCGTTAGTGCTGGTAGCACCGAGTTCCTGGAAGGCGAGCAGGCTGAAGTGTCTCGCGTTAAGATTGCCAACCGTCAACTTGCTGCTGCAGGCAAAATCGAGGCAACCTTCTCACGCGATCTGCTGGGTATCACCAAGGCTTCCTTGGCGACCGAGTCCTTCATCTCCGCAGCATCGTTCCAGGAAACGACGCGCGTTCTGACCGAAGCGGCTGTTGCCGGTAAGCGTGATGAACTGCGCGGCCTGAAAGAGAACGTCATCGTGGGCCGTCTGATCCCAGCCGGTACCGGTTACGCTTATCACCAGGATCGTATGCGCCGTAAAGCACAGGGTGAAGTGCCGGTTGTTCCGCAGGTAAGCGCGGAAGAAGCGACAGCTAACCTGGCTGAATTGCTGAACGCTGGTAACCTGGGCGGTAACGACGAGTAATCGTTGATATGCCTTAGGGGCCGGTATGCCGGACCTTGCCAGATAAACCGCTCCTTCGGGGGCGGTTTTTTTTTGCCCGAATTACACGCCGGCAAAGCCCTTGACCTGTTGATATTGCCGGACGCTTGCTATCACCACGTCCGGTGCGACCACACCTTCCCGTCCTAAAATCACCGCCCGCGACGTGCCCTGAGCGACGATCCGATCGCCAACGCTGAAAGTATGGGTGGCATAGAAATAGCGTTCGTCCCAGTGGGTAATGCTCATGCTGACCTGATAGCGCTGGAACGGCTGCAACGCCTTTTTGTAATCCATGGTGTGCTGGCTGATGATCGGTGACCAGCGTCGTTTAAGCATCAACGCCATCAGGCCGGTGCGGATAAACAAATCGACCCGGTTCAGGTCGCATACCGTCATGTAGCGGCCATTGTTCATATGCAGATTGAGGTCGATGTCATTCAGCCAAACTCGGGTCGCCAGTTGGTTGGTCAAAGCATCCATCGACATACGTGGTTTCCAGCACGATGAGAGTAAAACCCAGATCAGTCGCAGGTACAGATTCATAGTGGTTATCTCGCAGAGTTATCAGACCGCGTCGGCGATCAGACTTTAAATGTGGTCCAACCAGTTTATTTTGTCAAAAAACCGGCGAGATGAATGCGGGAGGAGTCAAACATTAGGAGGTCCCGGAGTCGCACGGGAGGGTATCCGGCGCGATCCGGGGGTTGGTAAGCAGAGCCGTTGAGAAAATAGCGGCTCCGGCTGGTGCCGGATTCGGAAGCCAGCATCGCCACTATAGCCGCGCTGATTTCCCATACCAGCAGCCTCTGCAGGCTTTGCGCGGTGCTTCTATGGCATTTCCAACGGTGCTGCAAAGATTGCAAATTACTGCGCGCTACGCCCCAGATATCCGTCCCAGTCTTTCCATACCGGCTGCAAACCGGCGTCGCTGATAGCTTGCGACACCTGTTGCGGTGTGCGGCCGTCGTGTGGTTCGAACTGTTCCAGTTCAGGCGGCACATCGTCGGCATAGCCGCCGGGTTGGGTTTTGGAGCCGGCGCTGACGCTGTTGATCGCTACCGGGATCATATGATCGCGGAAGAACGGCGACTCGCGTGTCGACAGAGAAAGCTCTACGTCAGGAGCGAAAAGGCGAAAGGCGCAGATTAACTGTACGAGTTGCGGTTCGCTCATGATTGATGCCGGTTCGATGCCGCCGGCGCAGGGACGCAGGCGCGGGAATGAAATTGAGTAGCGGCTCTGCCAGTAAGTTTGCTGGAGATAGAACAGGTGTTCGGCCAACATGTAGCAATCGGTGCGCCAGCTATTGGAAAGCCCGATGAGCGCGCCAAGGCCGATCTTGTCGATCCCCGCGCGGCCGAGACGATCCGGCGTGGCCAGCCGCCAGTGAAAGTCCTGTTTCTGGCCGCGCAGGTGATGTTGTTGGTAAGTGGAAGGATGATAGGTTTCCTGGTACACCAGCACACCGTCCAACCCCAGCGTTTTCAGCTCGGCATATTCCTCCTGCGCCAACGGCTGCACCTCCATCATCAGCGAGCTGAAGTGGGTGCGGATCGCCGGAATATGATCGCGAAAATAGTTCATGCCGACCTTGGTCTGGTGTTCGCCGGTGACCAGCAACAGGTGCTCGAAACCCAATGCCTTAATCGCCAGGCATTCGCGCTCGATCTCGATAGCATTGAGCGTTTTACGTTTGATGTGGTTACTCATCGAGAAACCGCAATAGGTGCAGTCGTTGGCGCACAGGTTGGACAGGTACAGCGGCACGTAGAAGCCGACCACGTTGCCAAAGCGTTGGCGCGTCAGCTGTTGTGCACGCTGCGCCAGCGGCTCCAGGTAGGGCGCAGCCGCGGGCGAGATCAACGCCATAAAGTCTTCACGCGTCAATTTTTCCGCATTGAGCGCCCGTTCGACATCCAGCGCAGTTTTACCGTTGATGCGCAGCGAGATATCGTCCCAATCGAGCTGTTGCCAGCGGCTACTGAAATCATCTGCCATCACAATGCCTCCCCAGGTTGGCTAAGGAAGGCGGTCAGTGGGCTGGAGGCCACTGCATTGCGGCTGCGGCCTCCCAACCCGGCCTGGCGAGCCAGCTCACCGGCTTCCAGTGCCAAACGGAACGCGCGCGCCATTTGTACCGGGTCGCGCGCCACGGCGATTGCCGTATTCACCAGCACCGCATCGGCACCCAGTTCCATCGCCTCCAGCGCATGGCTTGGCGCACCGATGCCGGCATCGACCACCACCGGCACTTTGGCCTGTTCGATAATGATTTCCAGGAAGTCGCGGGTCCGCAGTCCGCGATTGGATCCTATCGGTGCGCCGAGCGGCATCACCGCTGCGCAGCCCACCTCTTCCAACCGTTTACACAACACCGGATCGGCGCCGCAGTAGGGCAATACCACAAAGCCCTCTTTAACCAGCGTTTCAGCCGCTTTCAAGGTTTCAATCGGGTCCGGCAGCAGATATTTCACGTCGGGATGAATTTCCAGTTTTACCCAATGGGTACCAAGCGCCTCACGCGCCAGTCGGGCGGCAAACACGGCTTCAGCGGCGGTTTTGGCGCCCGAAGTATTGGGTAACAGGCGCACGCCCAACTGTTGAAGTGGCGCAAGAATGGCATCGTTGCCGCCGCGCAGGTCAACGCGCCTCATCGCCATGGTCACTAGCTGCGAGCCGGAGGCTTGCAGCGCGTCCAGCATCAGCGCAGGGGTGGCGAATTTTCCGGTGCCGGTAAACAGGCGTGAAGTAAAGGTGGTATCGGCGATTTGCAGCATGTCAGCCTCCGGCAATCGCTTGAAACAGCAGGATGTCATCACCGTCCTGCACCTGGTGGTTAGCCCAATCGGTGCGCGGGATGATAGTTTGGTTAATCGCCAGTGCGGTGCCTGGCTGGTGGCGTTCCAACTGCTCAAGCAGGGCGGTGACGCTCAGTGGTTGCGCCAGTTCCAGCGGTTGGTCATTCAGCCGGATTTTCATGCCGCGCCTCCGCATACCGGGCAGGTGCTGGCCTGGCTGAGCTGCAACGTACTCCAGCTTTGCTGCTTGCCATCGAATAGCCGCAACTTGCCGCTGAGCGACGAGGGCATGCCCGCCAGCATTTTTATCGCCTCGAGCGCCTGCAGGGTGCCAATGACGCCAACTACCGGGCCGAGCACGCCTGCGGTGCGGCAGTTGCGTTGCGGCTCGGTTTGCTCCGGGTACAGACAGGCGTAGCAGCCGTGGGCATAGGGCGGTTCAATCACCAGCAACTGGCCGCTGAAGCCGACCGCGCTGCCGCTGATCAGCGGTTTGCCGGCGGCGATACAGGCGGCGTTCACTTCATGGCGGGTTGTCATGCTATCGCTGCAATCCAGGATCAGATCGGCGCGCTCCACGGCGTCTTGCAAGGTTTTTCCCTGCAGACGCTGTTCCAGCGCGATGGATTCCACCTGCGGATTCAGCGCCTGCAACTGACGCTGCGCCAGAGCGGCTTTGCTTTTGGAAACGTCGGTACTGCGGTAGAGGATTTGACGCTGCAGATTGGTGATGTGCAGCGTATCGTCATCGGCCAACAGCAGTGTGCCGACGCCGGCAGCGGCCAGATAGAGTGCGGCTGGGGACCCTAATCCCCCCAGTCCGACCAGCAAAACCGATGCCTGTTTAAGCTTTTCCTGGCCTTGCGGACCTACGTCCTCCAGCAGCAGCTGTCGGCTGTAGCGCAGAAATTCTTGATCGTTAAGCATCGAATCACTCCTTGCCTTCGATCAGTTGCAAAAGCTGCGCGGTGGCCACACGCCAGTCTGGAGCCTTGGTGATAGCGCTGACTACGGCTACGCTGCCGACGCCGCAATCCAGCACTGCCGCCACGCGATCAATCCCGATCCCGCCGATCGCCACCGTTGGGTAGTCACCCAGCCCGGCAACATGGCGTTTCAGCTCAGCCAGGCCTTGAGGTGCGGAAGGCATCTCTTTGGTTTGGGTTGGGAAGATATGTCCTAGCGCGATATAAGAGGGTTTGACTGCGATTGCCCGGGCTAATTCGGCATCGTCATGGGTGGAAACGCCAAGCCGTAATCCTGCCCGATGGATCGCCGCCAGATCGGTGGTATCCAAATCTTCCTGACCGAGGTGTACGCCATAGGCGCCGTGCTTAATCGCCAGTTGCCAGTAGTCGTTGATAAACAGCCGGGCGTGATATTGCTTACCGAGGGCTATGGCGGTGGCGATATCATCCTCAACTTGCTCATCCGGCAAATCCTTAATGCGCAGTTGGATCGTGGTTACGCCCGCCTCCAGCAGACGGGCAATCCATTCAACGTTGTCGACGACCGGGTATAACCCCAGCCTGTGCGGCGTGGCGGGGAAAGGCGTGGCGATATCAGTCATTGTTCATCTCCTCCTGCAGGTTACTGACGCTGTGGTACAGCTCGCTGCCCCGTGAACGGAACTCGGCCGACATCTTCTCCATACCGGTTAGCTGCACCTCTATCGGCTTGGCCGCTTCCTGCGCGGCGGCGTAGTCACGCACCTCTTGCGAGATCTTCATCGAGCAGAACTTCGGCCCGCACATTGAGCAGAAATGGGCGATTTTGCCGGACTCCTGCGGCAGGGTTTCGTCGTGATAGGCACGGGCGGTGGCGGGATCGAGCGCCAGATTGAACTGATCTTCCCAGCGGAATTCGAAGCGAGCTTTGGACATGGCGTTATCACGGATTTGCGCACCTGGGTGGCCTTTGGCCAGGTCAGCAGCGTGGGCGGCGATCTTGTAGGTGATCAATCCCTGCTTCACGTCTTCTTTGTTCGGCAGGCCCAGGTGTTCCTTCGGCGTTACGTAGCACAGCATGGCGCAGCCGAACCAGCCGATCATCGCGGCCCCTATGCCGGAGGTGAAGTGGTCATAACCGGGTGCGATATCGGTGGTCAATGGGCCTAAGGTATAGAACGGCGCTTCGTGGCAGTGTTCCAGCTCTTCGGTCATGTTGCGGCGGATCATCTGCATCGGCACGTGACCTGGGCCTTCGATCATCACTTGCACGTCATATTCCCAGGCGATTTTTGTCAGTTCGCCCAGCGTGTGCAGCTCAGCGAACTGCGCTTCGTCGTTGGCGTCCTGAATCGAACCGGGGCGCAGGCCGTCACCCAGCGACAGCGATACGTCGTAGGCGGCGCAGATTTCACAAATTTCGCGGAAGTGTTGATACAGGAAGTTTTCCTGATGGTGAGACAGGCACCACTTGGCCATGATCGAACCACCACGAGAGACGATGCCGGTCAGGCGTTTGGCGGTCATCGGCACATAACGCAGCAGCACACCGGCGTGGATGGTGAAGTAGTCGACGCCTTGCTCGGCCTGCTCCAGCAGCGTATCGCGGAACATTTCCCAGGTCAGGTTCTCCGCCACGCCGTTCACTTTTTCCAGCGCCTGGTAGATAGGCACCGTGCCGATCGGCACCGGGCTGTTACGCAGGATCCATTCACGGGTTTCGTGGATATAGCGGCCGGTGGACAAATCCATCACGGTGTCTGCACCCCAGCGGGTGGACCACACCAGCTTCTCCACTTCTTCTTCGATCGACGAAGTCACTGCCGAATTGCCGATATTGGCATTGACCTTCACCAGGAAGTTACGGCCGATGATCATCGGTTCGGCTTCCGGGTGGTTGATGTTAGCGGGAATGATGGCGCGGCCGGCGGCTACTTCCTGGCGAACGAATTCCGGCGTGATGTTTGGTGGCAGGTTGGCGCCCCAGCTTTGGCCGGGATGCTGGTGGCGCAGCACTTCGCCGCGGATACGCTCACGGCCCATGTTTTCGCGGATGGCGATGAATTCCATTTCCGGAGTGACGATGCCGGCGCGAGCGTAGTGCAACTGGGTGACGCATTTGCCCGGTTGCGCCTTGCGCGGCTGCGGCAGATGCTCGAAGCGCAGATGATCCAACCCTTCGTCCGCCAGGCGTTGCTGAGTGAACCCGGAACTGACGCCTTTGAGGGCTTCGGTATCGCTACGTTCTTCGATCCAGCCGGCGCGCAGTTTCGCCAGGCCGCGATGCACATCGAGCTCGGATTGCGGATCGCCGTACGGGCCGGCGGTGTCATATACCGGGATAGCTTCGTTCTGCTCGTATTGCGGGTTGTCTTTGTCACCGCCAATCAGCGTCGGGCTGAGCTGGATTTCACGCATCGGGACCCGCACATCGCTGCGCGAGCCTTGCAGATAGATGCGGTGTGAATTGGGAAAGGATACGCCTTGCAGAGTGTCGATAAACTGCTGGGCTTCTTCGCGCTGTTCTTTACGGGCGCGCGGTTTTTTAACGTTAGACATAGCAAATTCCTACCAGTGTGATGAGTGGGGAAAATTGCTTGTCTGGAGCTCGGAGGGAGTAATGATACTGGCCGGCAAGGCGGAGGTATCCCCGTTCGGGAAGCCCTGCCAGTGGCGATAGATTACTCTTGTTCCCTTCGCGGGTATTAACCCGATCAGGTTCCGCGGATCCCGAATTAACGGTCTCAGCCTGGCCAATTTGATGAGCAAATCAGCGCTAGGCACTCCGACAAGATGCCCTCCAGTATAGGAGGGTTAATAAAAAAAACTACAAAATTCTAACGCGTCTGATCCACCGCTTTATCCGGCAGAGGTTGCTGCGAGGCTTTGGTCGCCAGTTGGATCAGCTTATCTTCCAGGGCAAAGCGTGCCTCAAGTGTTTCACCGATATCCGAGAGCGCCCGGTGGAATTCCATGCACACGTCCTGATCGATATCTACTTCGGTATAGCGATCGTGGAAAGTCATGATCTGCTCGGTATTGACCCAAAGTTTGGGATAGATGTTTACCGATAGCGACATTTTCGGACTGGGTGCGGCTTCCACTTGTTTGATAATTCTGTCATAGATATGAAAATGCCCGGCAGAGAGATAATCCACCAAATTATGGCAAAAGTTCTCCAGCGCTTTTTCATTCAGCGGCGTATGCTTTTCTTTGTTCGGTTTGATGCCCACGAGGGTGCAATAGGCGACGAGCAACTGCTTGCGCGCCTGAAGCCATTGATCAACTAATTCATTACTACCACCAACGCGCTGAGTCAGGCTTTCCAAACGGTTGAGCATGTTTGACTCCGTAAGTAATAAAAAGTAACAGTAAGTTATTAAAATGTAACAAGGCCGATTTGTAGAGTGCCAGTGAAGCTGAGGTTGTGCAACAACGATATGGAACTTGCATTAACGGGTAATGAAAATGGCTGGTGGATCGTCAGCCATGAAAGCAAACTTTGGTTACCGCGCGGTGAATTGCCGTTCGGTTCGGCGGCGTCGTTTTCCCTGCAGGGGCGAATGGCGCGCACCATTGGTGAATGGGAAGGGCTGCCGGTGTGGCTGGTGCGCCAGACGATGCCGCAGGATATGGGCTCGGTGCGTCAACTGCTCGAGCTCGATCGCGGGTTGTTTCAGCTGGCCGGGCGCGGCGTGCAACTGGCCGACTTTTACCGCTCTCATCGCTTCTGCGGTTATTGCGGCCATGAGATGCACCTGAGCCGTACCGAGAGCGCCTGTTTGTGCGGTCACTGTCGGGAGCGTTACTACCCGCAGATTGCACCCTGCGTGATCGTCGCTATTCGGCGTGACGATGAGATCCTGCTGGCGCAGCATGTGCGTCATCGCGGCGGTATTCATACTGTGCTGGCCGGTTTTGTCGAGGTCGGCGAAACGCTGGAGCAAGCGGCCGCACGCGAGGTGATGGAAGAAAGTAATATTGAAATCAAAAACCTGCGTTATGTGACTTCTCAGCCCTGGCCGTTCCCGCATTCGCTGATGATGGCCTTTATGGCCGATTACCACCGCGGTGAGATTCGTCACGATCCGAAAGAGCTGCTGAACGCCGGCTGGTACCGTTATGACCAGTTGCCGCTGTTGCCGCCACCCGGCACCGTGGCGCGCCGCCTGATAGAGGACACCGTAGCCTTATGCCGTGAGCAATAAATCGCTACAATAACGGCAGATGAATAAGGGAGCCCTATGATGAATGAGTTGAAGAACGATCGTTACCTGCGCGCGTTGCAACGTATGCCGGTGGATGTGACCCCCGTATGGATGATGCGTCAGGCCGGTCGTTATTTGCCGGAGTACAAAGCTACCCGCGCTCAAGCCGGCGATTTCATGTCGCTGTGCAAGAACGCGGAGTTGGCCTGTGAGGTTACGCTGCAACCGCTGCGCCGCTATGCGCTGGATGCCGCCATCCTGTTCTCCGATATCCTCACCATTCCCGATGCTATGGGGCTGGGCCTGTATTTCGAAGCCGGTGAAGGCCCACGCTTCTCTTCACCCATCACCAGCCGTGCCGACGTGGACAAACTGCCGGTGTTCGATCCGGAAGTGGAACTGGGCTATGTGATGAACGCAGTACGCACCATCCGTCGCGAACTGAAAGGCGAAGTGCCGCTGATTGGCTTCTCCGGCAGCCCGTGGACGCTGGCGACCTATATGGTGGAAGGCGGCAGCAGCAAAGCCTTCACCAAGTTGAAAAAAATGATGTACGCCGAACCGGCCACGCTGCATTTGCTGCTGGATAAGCTGGCGGACAGCGTCATTTTGTATCTGAACGCCCAGATTAAAGCCGGTGCGCAGTCGGTGATGGTGTTCGATACCTGGGGCGGCGTGCTGACCGGCCGCGACTATCGTGAATTCTCGCTGCACTACATGCACAAGATTGTCGACGGGCTGCTGCGTGAAAATGACGGCCGCCGCGTGCCGGTCACGTTATTCACCAAAGGCGGCGGCCAGTGGCTGGAGGCGATGGCGGCGACCGGTTGTGACGCGCTGGGTCTGGACTGGACTACCGATATCGCGGATGCGCGCCGTCGCGTAGGCGACAAGGTGGCGCTGCAGGGGAATATGGATCCGTCCATGCTGTATGCGTCGCCTGAACGCATCGGTCAGGAAGTGGAAACCATTCTCGCCGGTTTCGGCCACGGCGAGGGCCACGTGTTCAACCTGGGCCATGGTATTCATCTGGACGTACCGCCGGAAAATGCCGGCGTGTTTGTGGAAGCCGTTCACGCGCAATCGGCGAAATACCATCGTTAAGGAAAGGATGTGATCGATACCCAAACCCTGCGCGCAGAGCAGTTGCGGCTCGCGTCTGAAGTCATCCGCCACGATGACTTTCTGGTCGATACGCCGGCTTTTATCGCCGGCGCTGACGTGGGTTTTGAGCAGGAAGGTGCGGTGACGCGAGCCGCCATCGCCATCCTGCGGTATCCGTCGCTGGAGCTGGTTGAATACCAGATTGCCCGCGTGGCTACCACCATGCCTTATATTCCCGGTTTTCTTTCATTCCGCGAATACCCCGCGTTGCTTGCCGCGTGGGAGCAATTGCAACAGAAGCCAGAGCTGGTTTTGGTCGACGGCCATGGTATCTCGCATCCGCGCCGCCTGGGCGTTGCCAGCCACTTTGGGTTGTTGGTCAACGTGCCGACCATCGGCGTGGCAAAGAAGCGCCTGTGCGGTAAATTCGCCCCGCTTGATGTTGCCGCCGGTGCGCTGGCGCCGCTGGAGGATAAAGGCGAACAGCTTGGCTGGGTGTGGCGGAGCAAGGTACGTTGCAACCCGTTGTTTATCGCCACCGGCCACCGCGTCAGCACCGACAGCGCACTGGCTTGGGTACAGCGCTGCATGGCGGGTTACCGTTTACCGGAACCCACTCGTTGGGCCGATGCCATCGCCTCGCGCCGGCCGGCCTTCCAGCGCTGGCTGCAACAGCATCCAGAGGTGCCGCAATGACCGATTTCGGGTACACTGCGGCGCAGATAACGCGTAAGAGAGTGAATAATGCTACGTAACCCGATTCATTTACGTCTGGAAAAGCTTGAAAGCTGGCAACATTTGACCTTTATGGCCAGTTTGTGCGAGCGTATGTATCCGAATTACCAGATGTTCTGCCTGCAGACCGAGTTCGGCGATCCGGCCATTTACCGTCGCATTCTGGATTTGGTGTGGGAAACCCTGGTGGTGAAGGATGCCAAGGTCAACTTTGACAGCCAACTGGAGAAGTTGGAAGAGGCGATCCCCTCGGCAGAAGATTACGATCTTTACGGCGTTTACCCGGCGATTGACGCCTGTATCGCATTAGGGGAACTGATCCATTCGCGGCTCAGCGGGGAGACGCTGGAGCACGCCATTGCCATCAGCGAAACCTCAATTCGCACCGTGGCGATGTTGGAAATGACTCAGGCCGGTAAAGAAATGACCGACGATGAGTTGAAGGTTCTGCCTGCGGTAGAGGAAGAATGGGACATTCAATGGGAAATTTTCCGCCTGTTGGCTGACTGCGAAGAGCGTGATTTAGAGCTGATCAAAGGGTTGCGTTCGGACCTTCGCGAGGCCGCAGTAAGTAACATCGGGATAAATTTAACGCAATAAGGCAAGAAAACGTGATTTAACGCCTGATTTGTCATGCCTTAAGGCTTCACATCCGCACCCTGTCTGGTCTACATTTGGGGGGCGTAAAAAAAGTGGCTATCGGTGCGTGTATGCAGGAGGGTGCTGTCAATCGGCATATCCGTCGCACTCGATGCTTTGCAAACGATAAACACACTGTAAGGATAACTTATGAACAAGACTCAACTGATTGATGTAATCGCGGACAAGGCTGACCTTTCCAAAGCACAAGCTAAACTGGCTCTGGAATCCACCCTGGCTGCTATTACTGAGTCTCTGAAAGAAGGTGATGCGGTACAATTGGTTGGTTTCGGTACTTTCAAGGTAAACCATCGTAGCGAGCGCACTGGCCGCAACCCACAGACTGGTAAAGAAATCAAAATCGCAGCTGCCAACGTGCCTGCGTTCGTTTCTGGTAAAGCACTGAAAGACGCAGTTAAGTAATACTGCGTGTTGGTGAAAAGATTAAACAGAGGGGCGATGGCGCCCCTTTTGTTTGTCCGACAGGCGCTGCTGGCCATTGGCATTGCCGGTGGCCTAAGCGCCTGCAGCAGTCATTCCGATCCCCCCACTTTTACCGCCAGCGGCTATGTGGCTGACCAGGGCGTTATGCGTCTGTGGCGTAAAGACGACGACCAGCAACGCCCACAGGTGCTGATGAGTGTCTACAGCCCTTATCGCGGGCCAGGCACGATCACCACCCTGTACGAATACCAGAACGGCGAACTGCGCCAGATTAAGCGCACTGACGCCGATCGCGACCAAGACTCCATTCAATTGCGCTTTGCCGATGACGGCACGGTGAGCTTTATGCAACGCCAACTGGCTACGCGGCGTGAGCAGTTGACCGGCGATGAGATCGCCTTGTATCAATATCAGGCGCGGCGGGTTCTTGAACTGAGCGAGGCGTTGCGCGTCGGTAAGGTGAAGCTGATACAAGGGCGTTGGCAGCAGGGCGTGGTGCAAACCTGTGATGGGCAATCAATCAAACCGGGGCTGGATAATAATGCGGAAGCCTGGATCGCGCGGCGTGCCCGCAACAGCGGCCAACCGGTGAATATAGCCTGGTTGGATGCACCTGAAGGACGCGAACTGTTGCTGGTGGCGAACGACGATTTTTGCCGCTGGGAACCGAAAGAAGATACGCTATAAAAAAGGGCTCTGTATGCAGAGCCCCGTTGGATTGTGGTGCGACGTTCAGATCATTTGCCGCGGGCAATCGCGCGATAGCCTATATCGTTGCGACAGAAACTGCCCTGCCACTGAATGCCTTTCGCCAACTGGTATGCGCGTTGCTGCGCTTCCGCCACCGTTGCACCCAGCGCCGTCACGCACAGTACGCGCCCACCGTTAGTGACAACATCCTCGCCTTGCATGCGCGTACCGGCATGGAACACTTTGCCGTCGACACTTTCCTGCTGCGGCAAGCCCTGAATCACGTCACCGTTGCTGTAGTCGCCCGGGTATCCACCGGCCGCCAGTACCACGCCCAAAGCAGGGCGATCGTCCCACTCCGAGGTTTTCTCGCCCAGCTTGCCTTCCGCCCCGGCCAGACACAGTTCAACCAGATCGGAACGCAGACGTAGCATGATGGGCTGCGTTTCCGGATCGCCGAAGCGGCAGTTGAACTCAATCACCTTCGGCTGGCCGTCTGCAGAAATCATCAGCCCGGCGTACAGGAAACCGACGTAGGTATTACCTTCCGCGGCCATACCACGTACCGTTGGCCAAATGACCTGATCCATTGCGCGCTGGTGGATTTCATCAGTGACCACTGGGGCAGGGGAATAGGCGCCCATACCGCCGGTGTTAGGGCCGGTATCGCCATCGCCAACGCGTTTGTGATCCTGGCTGGTGGCCATCGGCACCACGTTCTCGCCGTCGACCATCACGATAAAACTGGCTTCTTCACCGTCAAGGAACTCTTCCACCACGATACGGTGGCCCGCGTCGCCAAAAGCGTTGCCGGCCAGCATGTCCTGTACTGCGTCTTCCGCTTCCTGCAGCGTCATGGCGACGATGACGCCTTTACCGGCGGCAAGGCCATCAGCCTTAATGACGATGGGCGCGCCTTTGCTGCGTACATAGGCCAGCGCCGGTTCAACGTCGGTAAAGTTCTGGTACTCGGCGCTCGGAATGTTATGGCGCGCCAGGAAGTCTTTGGTAAAGGCTTTAGAGCCTTCCAACTGTGCGGCTGCCTGGGACGGGCCAAAGATTTTCAGGCCGGCGGCCTGGAAGGCGTCAACCACGCCAATCACCAGCGGCGCTTCCGGCCCAACGATGGTCAGACCGATGTCATGGCTCTGCGCAAAGGCAACCAGCGCCGGAATATCGGTGGCGGAGATCGCTACGTTTGCCAGGTTTGGTTCCAGCGCAGTACCGGCGTTGCCCGGTGCAACGTAAACGTTGTCCGCCAGCGGTGACTGAGCGACCTTCCATGCCAGCGCATGTTCACGCCCGCCGTTGCCGATAATTAAAATGTTCATCAGGTACTCCATGCAGAGCGTGCGCCGTAGCGCACGCGGCAAAAGGGATTAATGGCGGAAGTGGCGCATGTCGGTGAAGATCATCGCAATGCCGTGCTCGTTGGCGGCGGCAATCACTTCGTCGTCGCGGATTGAACCGCCAGGCTGGATCACGCAGGTGATGCCAACCGCCGCGGCGGCATCGATGCCGTCACGGAACGGGAAGAAGGCGTCGGATGCCATGGCGGAACCTTTCACTTCAAGCCCTTCGTCAGCCGCTTTGATTCCGGCGATTTTGGCGGAGTAAACGCGGCTCATCTGGCCGGCGCCTATACCGATGGTCATGTTATCGCGCGCATAAACGATGGCGTTGGATTTCACGAACTTGGCTACTTTCCAGCAGAACAACGCATCACGCAGTTCCTGAGCGCTTGGCTGACGTTCGGATACCACGCGCAGATCGCCCTCGGTAACCATACCCAGATCGCGATCCTGCACCAACAGGCCGCCGTTGACGCGTTTGAAGTCAAGAGCGGCAACGCGCTGCTGCCACTGGCCGCAGGCCAGCACGCGTACGTTTTGCTTGGCGGCCAACAGAGTACGGGCTTCCTGGCTGATGCTCGGCGCAATGATCACTTCCACGAACTGGCGGCTAATGATGGCTTGCGCGGTCGCGGCATCCAGCTCACGGTTGAAGGCGATGATACCGCCAAACGCCGAGGTCGGGTCGGTTTGGTAGGCGCGCTCGTAGGCCGCCAAAATATCGTCGCCGATCGCCACACCGCATGGGTTGGCGTGCTTGACGATCACGCAGGCCGGCTCGCCGAACTCTTTCACGCATTCCAGCGCGGCGTCGGTATCGGCGATGTTGTTATAGGACAGTGCCTTGCCCTGCAACTGGTCTGCGGTAGCGACAGAAGCTTCCTGAACGTTCTCTTCTATATAGAAGGCAGCTTGCTGGTGGCTGTTTTCGCCGTAGCGCATATCCTGCTTCTTGATGTAGTTAAGGTTCAGGGTGCGTGGGAAACGGCCGGCAGGTTGTTCAGTATCACCGTGATAGGCCGGAACCAGTGCGCCGAAGTAGTTGGCGATCATGCTGTCGTAGGCGGCGGTGTGCTCGAAGGCTTTAATCGCCAGATCGAAACGGGTGGCGTATTGCAGCGAGCCATCATTGTTATCCATCTCGGTAATGATGGCGGCGTAGTCGCTGCTCTTCACCACGATGGCGACGTCTTTATGGTTCTTGGCTGCGGAGCGCACCATGGTCGGGCCGCCGATATCGATATTCTCGACGGCGTCTTCCAGCGAGCAATCCGGGCGCGCGACTGTCTGGGCGAACGGATAAAGGTTAACGACCACCATGTCGATCGGCTTGATGTCGTGCTGGCCCATGATCGCATCGTCCTGACCGCGACGGCCCAGAATGCCACCGTGTACTTTGGGATGCAGGGTCTTAACTCGTCCGTCCATCATTTCCGGGAAACCGGTGTAGTCGGAAACTTCGGTAACAGGCAGGCCGGCATCTGCCAGCAAGCGGGCGGTGCCGCCGGTGGAGAGTAGTTCGACGCCACGCTGGGAAAGCGCTTCGGCGAATTCAACGATACCGGCTTTGTCGGAGACGCTGAGCAGAGCCCGGCGGATTGGACGAGGTTGTTGCATGGTTTTATCCCTTGGCTTTGGAGTCGCAATAAAGAGCGTTACGTGAATTTCCACCTGCTTCTCTCTATAAGGAAAGGATTTTCTCTCTATAGAGGAGCAATCGGGCACAGATTCAGGTAACGACCTTATAAAAGAGGGAGCGTTTCGTCGCGAGGAATTGTAGCGAAAACGTTTGCGCGGTGCTCGTAAATTTTCCGCGCAAATGGGTTCTGTGGATAAAGTTGTGCACAACAGGGTATAAGGACGGGTTTTGCTGTGGAATGCAGCAAACGATCGTTTTTGTCGAAAATACCTGTTGCGGCCTGCGAGGAACTCCCTATAATGCGCCTCCATCGACACGGAACATGTGAACAACTTCACAGAGTCTCCGGGGTTCGAAGAGAAAAAATCCTGAAAATTAGGGTTGACTCTGAAAGAGGAAAGCGTATTATACGCCACCT
>Ga0213820_1000475_pt1 | contig 28037 bp, 26 predicted proteins | sample MC6MC0910MG_FD_179889 | JGI IMG/M metagenome (GOLD analysis project Ga0213820, IMG submission 179889) | Enriched soil aggregate microbial communities from Iowa State University, Ames, United States - MC6-MC0910-MG | ecosystem: Environmental > Terrestrial > Soil > Unclassified | place: USA: Iowa... | reverse complement strand
CCTGAAGACCATCGAAGGTACCTTCATCGCCCCCAAAGGTCGCTATGCTTTGGTGGTTGGCCGCTTCAACAGCTTCGTCGTCGAAAGCCTGGTAAGCGGTGCCGTTGATGCCCTGGTACGCCACGGTGTCAGCGAAAGCGACATCACCATCATCCGTGCCCCGGGCGCGTTCGAAATCCCGCTGGTGGCACAGAAGGTCGCCCAGCAAGGCGCGTACGACGCGATCATCGCCCTGGGCGCCGTGATCCGCGGTGGTACCCCGCACTTCGAATACGTGGCGGGCGAATGCACCAAGGGCCTGGCCCAGGTGTCCATGGAGTTCGGTGTTCCGGTGGCCTTCGGCGTTCTGACCGTCGACTCCATCGAACAGGCCATCGAGCGTTCCGGCACCAAAGCCGGCAACAAAGGTGCTGAAGCTGCCCTGTCCGCTCTGGAAATGGTCAGTCTGCTGGCGCAGTTGGAGGCCAAGTGATTAGCGACGAAAGCGATCGTTTCAACCCGCGCGATCCAAAACCTGCGGATGCCGGCAAGCCCTCGAAGAGCGCCAAGCGCCGCGAAGCCCGCAAGCTCGCGACTCAGGCGCTGTACCAGTGGCACATGGCGCGTCAGTCGGTGAACGAGATCGAAGCGCAGTTCCGGGTCGATAACGATTTCACCGATGTCGATGGCGCCTACTTCCGCGAAATCCTGCATGGGGTTCCGACCAAGAAGGACGAGATCGACGCGGCCCTGAAGCCTTGCCTGGCGCTCGAGCTGGAAGAGCTCGACCCGGTTGAACTGGCTGTGTTGCGGTTGTCCACCTGGGAACTGATGATGCGCGCCGATGTGCCGTACCGTGTCGTGATCAACGAAGGTGTCGAGCTGGCCAAGGTCTTCGGTGCCACCGACGGCCACAAGTTCGTCAACGGCGTGCTGGACAAGCTCGCCCCTTCGCTGCGCGAAGCGGAAGTCAAGGCGAACAAGCGCTGATCCCGGCGCTGGCGGACCATGGGTGAGTTCGAGCTGATCAGCCATTTCTTTGCCGCCGCGCCCTGTGCGCAAGGCGGTGAAGGCGTGGCCCTGGGCATCGGTGATGACTGCGCGCTGCTGGATTTGCCTGTTGGCGAGCAACTGGCGGTGTCCACCGACACCCTGGTGGCCGGCGTACATTTCCCTGCGGTCTGCGACCCTCTGCTGCTCGGCCAGCGCTCGCTGGCCGTGGCGGCCAGTGACCTGGCGGCGATGGGCGCTACCCCCATCGGCTTCACCCTTGCCCTGACCCTGCCCGAGGTCAGCGCCGACTGGCTACAAGCCTACGCTGACGGCCTCAACCGTATGGCCCGGCAGTGCCAGTTGAGCCTGATTGGCGGTGACACCACCCGCGGCCCCTTAAGCATCACCCTGACCGTGTTCGGCCGCGTGCCGGCTGGGCAGGCGTTGCGCCGTGGCGGTGCCCGCCCGGGTGACCTGCTGTGTGTGGGGGGTGAACTGGGCAACGCTGCGGGCGCCTTGCCGCTGGTCCTGGGCGAGCGCCAGGCTGATGCTGCCCTTGCCCAACCGTTGCTCGACCACTACTGGTCGCCCTCGCCGCAATTCACCTTGGGCCAGTTGTTGCGCGGGCGTGCTACGGCCGCACTGGATATTTCCGACGGCCTGCTGGCCGACTGCGGGCATATCGCCAAGGCGTCCCGCGTGGCGCTCGAGGTGAACCTGGACCAGGTACCGGTGTCATCCGCTTTGCAGGGCTTCCTCGGTCAGGAGGGTGCCGTGCAGGCTGCCTTGACCGGGGGTGACGACTATGTGCTGGCGTTCACCTTACCGCCGGCTCAGCTTTCATCCCTGCAGGCCCAAGGCCAGGCGACGTTCCATGTCATCGGGCGAGTGCTCGAAGGCCAGGGCGTCAGCCTGCGTGACCGGCAGGGTCAGGACATCACCCCGCGGCAACGCGGCTATCAACATTTTAGGGAGACACCGTGACCGATCACCCCAATCAGGTGCCTGCGGAGTTCGTTCCGCCCTCGGTCTGGCGCAACCCCTGGCACTTCATCGCCTTCGGCTTCGGTTCCGGCACCTTGCCCAAGGCACCGGGCACCTGGGGTTCGCTGGTGGCCATACCCTTCATTCCGCTGTGGCAGATGCTGCCGGATTGGGGCTACTGGTTGCTGCTGGGCATTACCATGCTGTTTGGCTTCTGGCTGTGCGGCAAGGTCGCCAATGACTTGCGCGTTCACGATCATGAAGGCATTGTTTGGGATGAAATGGTCGGCATGTGGATCACCCTCTGGCTGGTGCCAGAAGGCTGGCAATGGTTGCTGGCAGGGTTCCTGATGTTCCGTTTCTTCGACATCCTCAAGCCGTGGCCGATTCGCTGGATCGACCGCCATGTGCATGGCGGGGTCGGGATCATGCTCGACGATATTCTGGCCGGCGTGTTCGCTTGGTTGGGCATGCAAGTTCTGGTGTGGGCGGTTGCCTGAGGCAGGGAGCGCGTGAATGGCCATAAGGACTGTGCTGTTGGCAATGCTGCTGGGTTGTGCTCCCTGGGTGGGGGCGGCCGAAGGTGTGCCGAAGCAGGTCCATCTGGTCAGCGAAGAATGGCTCGACTACACCAACGCCAACGGTACCGGGGTTGCCTGGGATGTGCTGCGCAAGGTGTTCGAGCCGGCCGGGGTCAAGGTCGTCACCCAGAGCGCGCCCTACAGCCGTGCAGTGGGGCTGGTAAAGCGTGGCGAAGCTGATGCCTGGGTAGGCTCCTACAAGGGCGAGAGCAAGGATAATCTCTATCCGCGCTGGCACTTCGACATGGACCACATCTATGCCTTGGGGCTTGCCAGCAAGCCGGTGCCTACGCCGAGCACGGTTGGCCAGTATCGCCTGGCTTGGGTGCGTGGCTACGACTACGCCAGCTACTTGCCCAGTGCCCATGACTACCGCGAGATCCAGCGCCGTGAAGGCATTCTGCCGATGCTCGAACACGACCGTGTCGACTTCTACATCGATGCGCTGACCGAGGTCGACTACGTGCTTGCCCAGGCGTCGGAGCCTGCACGCTTTCGTAAAAGCCACGTCGCCGAACTGCCGTTGTACCTGGCGTTCGCCAATAACGGTGAGGCCAAGGCACTGCGGGAACTGTTCGACAAGCGTATGGCCGAGCTGGTGCGCAGCGGTGAATTGAAGCCGATTTTCGAACACTGGAAGCAACCGTATCCCTTCACAGCCGACAGCAAGCCGCTGTAGGAGCAGCCTTGTGCTGCGAAGAGGCCGGTGACAAGCGCAACGATCGGTGGTGCTCCAGCGGGCCTCTTCGCAGCACAAGGCTGCTCCTACAGGGGGTGCGGAAAAATAAGCATCGAACTTTTCGATCTTAAACCGCGGTATTCAGCCAGCGCACTGGCGCCGACCTGCTGATACAATCGCCCCACGAGAAATTTACTACTTATTTCAGGAGCACAACGTGCCCGTCGTCTTTGTTGCCGCCTCTAAACTCCCGACCCCCTTTGCGACTTTCACCATGCATGGCTTCCTCGAAGAAGCCACCGGCCGTGAGCACGTGGTGCTCAGCCTGGGTGATATCGCTGACGGTGAACCGGTGTTGGGGCGCCTGCACTCCGAGTGCCTGACCGGCGATGCCCTGTTCAGCCAGCGCTGCGACTGCGGTTCGCAACTGGAAGCCGCCCTGCAGGCCATCGCACGTGAAGGCCGTGGTGTGCTGTTGTACCTGCGCCAGGAAGGCCGTGGCATCGGCTTGTTGAACAAGATCCGCGCTTACGAGCTGCAGGACGGCGGTGCCGACACCGTCGAAGCCAACGAGCGCCTGGGCTTCGCTGCCGATCAGCGTGACTACGCCATCTGCCTGCCGATGCTCGAACACTTGGGTGTGAAATCCCTGCGCCTGATGACCAACAACCCGCGCAAGGTCAAGGCACTGACCGACATGAACATCGTCGTCGCCGAGCGCGTGCCGCTGCACACCGGCCATAACCCGCACAACCGCTACTACCTGGCGACCAAAGCCGGCAAGCTCGGCCACATGCTGGGCAACGAACATCAGGGCGAGGTGCCCCAGGCGTGACCCGCGCCGAGGTCAAGCGGCGCCTGGCATTGGCCTGGTGGCAATACCTGGCGATGGGCCTGGTGCCGCTGCCGGTGATGGCCTGGGCGTTTGGTGGCGGTGATGCGTTGATCCCGGTGCTGGCCATGCCACTGTTCATCGCGGGTGCGGCGACCATGTTCCTTAGCCTGCCGCGTTTTGGTGCCTACAAGCGTGCGCTGATCGCGACCTCCAAGGTGCTCGGCAGCACCGAAGAGCCGGCAGCCTGGATCACCCTGGCGCGGGTGCGGCGCATCGCCATGCTGTATGCCTGCTTCCCCGCCTGGGTTGCCGCGCTGTCGGTGCTGGTCGGGCTGGAGGCCGTGCCGCAAATCCTTTTGGTGCTGTCCACCGTGGTGGTGCTCTACCTGTACCGCATCCCACGTCAGCTGGGCTGATGCGCAGCCTTCTCTGGCTGCTGGCGCTGTGCGCCTGTAGCGCCAGCGCCGGCGAGCCGCTACGGGTGGTCAGCCTGGCGCCTTCGATGACCGAAATCATGCTTGAGCTGCACGCCGATGACCTGTTGGTCGGCGTGCTCGACGGTGGTGATCGCCCGCCAGCATTGCGTGAGGTGCCTTCGGTCGGCCGCCAAGGCCAACTGAACATGGAGCGTCTGCTCAGCTTGCAGCCTGACTTGTTGCTGCTGTGGCCGGGCAGTGTGGCGCCAGCACAGCGTGACCAGCTCAAGCGCCTGGGCATCGCCACCTTCAGCGCCGAACCCCACGATATCGACCAGTTGATCGATCAAATCGAGGCCATCGCCCAGCGCGTCGGCCGCGAAGGGCAGGGCCAGCAATACGCCCAGGCCCTGCGTGACAGGCTGCGGCAACTGCGCCAGCAGTATCGCCGTGAGCAGCCGCTGCGCGTGTTCTACCAAGTCTGGGACCAACCCTTGTACACCCTGGGTGGCAGGCAGGTGGTCAGCGACGCGCTGGCCGTATGTGGCGCGCGTAATGTGTTCGCCGACCTCAACCAGCCAGCCCCTCAGGTGAGCGTGGAGTCTGTACTGCTGCAAGACCCGCAGGTGATTCTGGCAGGCGATCAGGCGCAGTTGAACAGCTGGAGAGCCTGGCCACGCCTGCGTGCGGTGGCTGATGAGCGCTTACTGGTCGTGCCTGACAAAGGCCTGGAACGGCCCAGTGGGCAGATGATCGAGGCCACCGCCCGCTTGTGCGCGTTGCTCGAAGCTAAAGCGCCGGCGTCCAGGTGACGCTGAACAGTACGGTGCGGCCTTCTTCGCGGTAGCTGTGGCTGGCGCCTTCATAGCTGTACAGGGCGCGGCTGTGGGTGTGGTCCAGCAAGTTGTCCAGCTTCGCTTCCAGTTTCAGTTCATCCGTTGCCGCCCAGCTACCGCGCAGGCCGAGCAGGCCAAAGCCGGCGAGCCGATTGCGGTTGGCTTCGTCATCGTAGTTGGCGCTGACGGCTTGCCAGCTCCCGCCCACGCTGAACCGTCCAAATGCGCGGTCCAGGTCCAGGCTCAGGGTACGGCGAGCGCGGCGGGCGAGGGTATGGCCACTGTCGCGGTCGCGCGGGTCGATCAGCGCCAGGCCGAGCTGGCTGCGCCATGCGCCCCATTGCTGGTCGAGGGACAGCTCAACGCCGTTGATGCGCGCCGAGGCGACGTTGCGCGGGATTGAGTCCTGGCCAAAGATGATCGCATCGCGCAGATCGGTGCGGTACAGCGACGTCTCCAGACGGCTGTCCGAGGTGAGCTGGCTGCGCCATTGCAGTTCGTAGCTTTTGGAGTGCTCTGGGCTCAGGTCTGGGTTGCTGAATGCTGGGTAATACAGGTCGTTGAACGTCGGTGCTCTAAAGCCTTCGCTGTAGGACAGCAGCACATCGTTGCTCGCGTTCACGGGCACGGTAAGGCTACCGCTCCACGTGGTCTGGCCACCGAACTGCTGGTTCTGGTCGCGGCGCACGCCCAGCTCGGTGGAAAACTGCTCTCCCCGGTACCGATGTTGCACGAAGGCCGCCCGGTTCCAGCGGCTGTCTTCGGTGAAGTCAGTGCTGCCGTGCACGCGGTCTTCATACCAGTCGCCGCCGATCAGCAGCGTGTGCTGGTCATTCAAGGCCAGGTCGTTTTGCCAGGTGAGTTGATCACGATAGGTGTTGAACACGAAGCGCTCGTCGCTAAGCTTGTCGCGCTTGTCGTCACGGTTTTCGCTGTGGGCAAGTTCCAGGCGCGAATGCCAAGTGTCATTGAGCTGGGCATCGAAGTAGGTGCCCAGGCTGCTGACGCTGAAATCGGTGTAGGGCTTTTGCCCGAAGCTTTCGAAGGTGACCGGGTTGAAGCCACCGAACGGGTTGTCGTATTCACTGCGCCCATGGCTGTCGAGCAGGTTGAGGCCGGCCTCGAAGCGTTCGCCGAAGGTGTGGCTGAGGCTCAGGTTGAATGACTTGTTGCGGTACGCATCGTGATCCCCATCGCTGGCAAAGGACGGGCCGGTGGCGTCGATGCCGGCAGTTTCGTCCAGGCTGGCGCCCAGGTTGAAGCGGGTGGCGCCGTTGCCACCGGCCAGGCCCAGGCTGCGTTGGAAGGTCTGGTTGCTGCCGGCGGCCAGGCGCAGGCGCGGTTGCAGGCCAGGGCCGCTGCTGCGCCGGGTGAAGATCTGAATCACGCCGCCAATGGCGTCGCTGCCGTAGATCGCCGAGCGGGAGCCGCGCAGTACTTCGACACGCTCGATCTGGTCGACGTCGAGAAATTGCAGGCCGCTGTCGCCGGAGGTGGCGTTGGCGATGCGCACGCCATCGACCAGTACCAGGCTTTGCGCTGCCTTGGTGCCGCGGATGAAGATACCGGGCAGGCTGCTGCGCCCCCCCGTGGGGGCGACTTGCACGCCGGGGACGCGGGCTAGCAGGTCGGTGACGCTGGTGGGTTGCAGGCGGTCGATGTCGGTGCGGGTGAAGACGGTGTTGGCGGCGCTGGTGGCGGTGCGCGACTCGACTTGGCGGTTGGCGCTGATCAGCACATCGGGGAGTTTTAGGGCGTCGTCGCGTTCAGCGGCTAGAAGCGGCAGCGGTAGGCACAGGAGGGAGGCGGTGAAGCTCGGGATTTTCATGGGCATTACCATTTTGCGAGGGCTGCGCCCTCGATCGCGACGCAAGGCCGCTCCTACAGGGCCAGCGCAATCCTGTAGGAGCGGCCTTGTGTCGCGAAAGGGCCGCAAAGCGGCCCAAAGGTTACAAGCCGAGCTTGGCCATACGCGCTGTAACCGAAGCCTCGATGCCAGCAGCATCCAGGCCACACTCAGCCAGCATCTGCGCCGGCTTGGCATGCTCGACATAAATGTCCGGCAAGCCCAGGTGCAGCAGCGGCTTGACCAGGGCCTGGCTAGCCAGGAACTCACCCACGGCAGCCCCTGCACCGCCCATGATGGCGTTTTCTTCGATAGTCACCAGCAGCTCATGGCTGCCCGCCAATTCGAGTACCAGTGCCTCGTCCAGTGGCTTGACGAAGCGCATGTCGACCACCGTGGCGTTGATCTGCTCGGCAACTTGCAAGGCTTCGGTCAGTTGCACACCAAATACCAGCAGGGCGACTTTCTCACCCTGGCGGCGGATGACGCCCTTGCCGATTTCCAGGGGCGTAAGGTCCCCACTGATCGGTGCGTTGGGGCCGGTGCCGCGCGGGTAGCGCACTGCCGCCGGGCCGTTGTATAGGTGGCCGGTGGTGAGCATCTTGCGCAGTTCGTTCTCGTCGCTCGGGGTCATCACCAGCATGCCGGGGATGCAGCGCAGGTACGACAAGTCGTAGCTGCCGGCATGGGTCGGGCCGTCTTCACCCACCAGGCCGGCGCGGTCGATGGCGAACAGCACATCGAGGTTCTGTACCGCTACGTCGTGGATCAGCTGGTCATAGGCGCGCTGCAGGAACGTCGAATAGATCGCCACCACCGGCTTGCTGCCTTCGCAGGCCATGCCCGCCGCCAGGGTGACTGCGTGCTGCTCGGCAATCGCCACGTCGAAGTAGCGCTCCGGGTAGCGTTCGCTGAAGTCGACCAGATCGGAGCCTTCCTTCATCGCCGGGGTAATGCCAACCAGGCGATTGTCGCTGGCGGCCATGTCGCACAGCCACTGGCCGAACACGGCGGAGTACTTGGGCCCGCTGGTTTTTTTCGGCGCGGCGGGCTTGTCGGCGGGCTCGAGCTTGGTGATGGCGTGGTAGCCGATCGGGTCGACCTCGGCCGGGGCGAAGCCTTTGCCCTTCTTGGTCACCACGTGCAGGAACTGCGGGCCCTTGAGGTCACGCATGTTGCGCAGGGTGGCGATCATGGTCGGCAGGTCGTGGCCGTCGATCGGGCCGATGTAGTTCCAGCCCAGTTCTTCGAACAGGGTGCCGGGGACCAGCATGCCTTTGGCATATTCCTCGGTGCGACGGGCGATTTCCCACGCGCCTGGCAGGCGAGAAAGCACCTTCTTGCTGCCCTCGCGCATGCTCGCGTAGGTGCGGCTGGAGAGAATCTTGGCCAGGTAATTGGACAGGCCGCCGACATTGCGCGAAATCGACATGTCGTTGTCGTTGAGGATCACCAGCATGTCGGCGTTGACTTCTTGGGCGTGGTTCAACGCCTCGAAGGCCATACCGGCGGTCAGGGCGCCGTCGCCGATCACCGCGATCGACTTGCGTGCGCTGTTCTGCAGGCGGGCGGCGATGGCCATGCCCAGCGCAGCACTGATCGAGGTGCTGGAGTGGCCGACGCCAAAGGTGTCGTACTCGCTCTCGCTACGGCGCGGGAAGGCGGCGATGCCGTCCTTCTGGCGCAGGCTGAGCATGCGCTGGCGGCGGCCGGTGAGGATCTTGTGCGGGTAGGCCTGGTGGCCGACGTCCCACACCAGCCGGTCGTCCGGGGTGTCGAAGACGTAGTGCAGGGCGATCGTCAGCTCGATCACGCCCAGGCCGGCGCCAAAATGCCCACCGGTCTGTCCCACGGTGTAGAGCAGTTCCTGGCGCAACTCGTCGGCCAGGGTCTCCAGGTCGGCTTCGGCCAGCCGGCGCAGGCCGGCAGGCGTGTCAGCGCGGTCGAGCAACGGCGTGACCGGGCGTTCGCGGGGGATCTCTTGAAACGTCGTGGGCATCAGGCGAGTCGTTATAGGTGTGAAGACGCGGCAGTTTACCCCATTGTGGGAAAAGTGCCCATTGAGAGGGGGTAGCACGGGGCTGCTTTGCAGCCCATCGCCGGCAAGCCAGCTCCCACACGTCCATCGTTTTGCTGTGGGAGCCCGCTTGCCGGCGATGGGCCGCATGGCGGCCCCGTTGAATCAGTTGCGGCGTTCGACGATGTAGCGCGCCAACGCCCGCAGCGGCTCGGCAGTTTCACCAAACCCTTGCAATGCGGCCAGCGCCTGGTCGCGCAGTTCGATTGCATAGGCCTTGGCGGCCTCCAGGCCAAGCAGGGCCGGGTAGGTCGGTTTGTCTCGGGCGATGTCGGCACCCTGGCGTTTGCCCAGGGTGGCGGTGTCGCTTTCTACGTCGAGGATGTCGTCCTGCACCTGAAACGCCAGGCCAATGGCCTGAGCGTAGGTCTGCAAGGCATCCAGCTGCGCCGGCTCGGCACGGGCGCTGGCCAGGGCGCCCAGGCGCACGCTGGCTTCGATCAGTGCGCCGGTCTTGTGCCGGTGCATGAATTCCAGCGCCTGCTGGTCCAGCTTGATGCCCACCGAGCCCAGGTCGATGGCTTGGCCGCCGACCATGCCCGCCGGGCCGGCAGCCTTGGCCAGGGCCTGGACCATGGCCAGGCGAAGGGCGTCGGACTGTGGGCTCAGGCGCGGGTCGAGCAGGGCGCTGAAGGCCAGGCTCTGCAGGCCGTCACCGGCGAGGATGGCGCAGGCTTCGTCGAAGGCTTTGTGGGTGGTCGGTTGGCCGCGACGCAGGTCGTCGTCATCCATCGCCGGCAGGTCGTCATGCACCAGCGAATACGCGTGGATCAATTCGACCGCGCACGCTGCACCGTTGGCCTGTTCGGCTGGTGCACCCAGGGCTTCGCAGGCCGCGTAGGCGAGCAGCGGGCGTACACGCTTGCCGCCGTTCATTACGCTGTAGCGCATGGCGGCGTAGAGGCGCTCGAGTTCTTTGGTTGGCGCTTGAAACAGCGGTTCGAGGGCGGCGTCGACGCGGGCCTGGCAGTTGGCCTGGTAGGTGCTGATCATGCTTCCGGCTCCGCGTCGAAGGGCTGGGCTGCCAGCTCACCGTCGCGTTCCAGAAGGATTTGCACCTTCTGCTCAGCCTGGGCCAGTGCGCCCTGGCAATCGCGGGTCAGGGCGATGCCTTGCTCGAAGGCGGCCAGCGAATCTTCCAGCGACAACTCGCCGTTCTCCAGGCGCTCGACCAGGGCTTGCAGGTCTGCGAGGGATTGCTCGAAATCGAGGGAGGCTTTTTTGCGGGCCATGGCGACTGTCTCGGTGGCGTTCTGAACGGCGCGACACTAGCAGAGCAGGGCAGGGGGAGCAAACTTGTGTGGGGGAGTACTATGCGGTAGGACGTGATAGTTGTTGCGCATTCGAGATCGAGCGCCGCGCGGGCGGCGCTCGCTGTGCGCGCCGCCATCTTCCTTAAGCCAAGCGCCTGGAAGCCATCAAGCCGTAGCCGCTTCGCGCTCCACCATCGCCTCGCGGTACCGCGCCAACTCTTCAATGGTCAGCACCGGCATATTGTACTGCCGCGCATACACCGCCACCTGCTCCCCACGCGCCATGCTGCCGTCGGGGTTCATCAGCTCGCACAGCACCGCTGCCGGCCGCAGCCCGGCCAGGCGCGCCAGGTCGACCGAGCCTTCGGTATGGCCACGGCGGGTCAGCACACCACCATTGCGCGCGCGCAGCGGGAACACATGCCCGGGGCTGACGATATGCCGTTGCTCGGCCGTCGAACTGAGCGCCGCAGCGATGGTGGTGACACGGTCTTGCGCCGAAACGCCGGTGGTGATGCCGTGCGCCGCCTCGATGGTGACGGTGAACCCGGTGCCATGGCGCGCCTGGTTGTTCTGCACCATCGGCGCCAGTTGCAGGGCGTCCACGGTCGCTTCGTCCAGGCACAGGCAAACGATGCCGCTGCAGTCACGAATCATCATGGCCATAGTTTGCAACGAGATGTTTTCGGCGGCGGCAATGATGTCCGCTTCGTCCTCGCGGTCATCGTCGTCCAGCAGCAGTACGGGGCGCCCGGCCTGGAAGGCAGCGATGGCGGCAGAAATGTTGGGGTATTGCTTTTGCAGCATAGGGGACATGAAACGCTCCTCGTAAATGATCGATGAACGTCTCGGGGCGAACAAAACGCGCGCGCAGGGGCGCCCGAATGGCCCCTGCCTGACGCCTTCTTTCATCCGGACTATGACCGTCGGCTCTGGAGTCTCACCAGATCTGCTGACCCCCGGCATGGCCGGGGCGCTCGCGGGCTCATCTTTCGATTTACCGCCGGTGGGGACTTACACCCCGCCCTGAAGACCCGGCAAGCATACCCCACAGAGCCACCCTGCTGGCAACCCGCTCGGCTAAGACCTTAGGCGAGCATCGGCGGTATCATGGCAGGCACGTTCTATTCGGAATCGACAGCATGGACATTCTCCAGGTCGCCGGCGGCAAGCCGATCAAGTTGTGGACCGACGGCGTGCCGGTCGAAGACGAAGCGCGCCAGCAGTTGCTGAACACGGCCAAATTGCCGTTCATCTTCAAGCACCTGGCCGTGATGCCGGATGTGCACCTGGGCAAGGGCTCGACCATCGGCAGCGTGATCCCCACCGTTGGCGCGATCATCCCCGCTGCCGTTGGCGTGGACATCGGCTGCGGCATGATCGCCGCGCGTACTTCGCTGCATGCCCGCGACCTGCCCGACAACCTGCACGGTTTACGTACGGCGATCGAGCAGGCCGTGCCCCATGGCAAGACCTTCGGCCGCCACGACCAAGGCGCCTGGGACAACGTGCCAGCCAAGGCTGACAAACGCTGGGGCACGCTGGCCACGCGCTTCAAGGCCATCACCGACAAGTACCCGCGGCTGGAGAAAACCAATAACCGGCATCACCTGGGCACCCTAGGCGGCGGCAATCACTTCATCGAGGTTTGCCTGGATGAGGCCGACCGCGTGTGGTTCATGTTGCACAGCGGCTCGCGTGGCGTTGGCAATGCCATCGGCAACCTGTTCATCGAACTGGCCCATGCCGACATGCGCCAGCACCTGGCCAACCTGCCGGACAAGGACCTGGCGTACTTCGAGGAGGGCAGCCGCCACTTTGCCGACTACGTCGAAGCGGTTGAGTGGGCGCAGGACTTTGCCCGGCAGAACCGCGAACTGATGATGCTGGCAGTGGTTGCCGCGACCCGCAAGGTGCTTGGCCGGCCGTTCGAGGCCAGCCTGGAGGCGGTGAACTGTCACCACAACTATGTGCAGCGCGAACAGCATTTCGGGCGTGAAGTGCTGGTGACGCGCAAGGGCGCGGTGTCGGCGCAGAAAGGGCAGTTGGGCATCATTCCCGGCTCGATGGGGGCAAAGAGTTTCATCGTGCGCGGGTTGGGCAATGAAGAGGCGTTCTGCTCTTGCAGCCATGGGGCCGGGCGGGTGATGAGCCGAACCCGGGCCAAAAACCGCTTCACTGTGGAAGACCAGCGACGGGCCACTGCGCATGTGGAGTGCCGCAAGGACAAGGCTGTAATTGATGAGATACCGATGGCCTACAAGGACATCGATGCGGTGATGCGTGCGCAGCGCGACCTGGTGGAGGTGGTGCACACGCTGCGCCAGGTGGTGTGTGTGAAGGGGTGACTGGGCCGGCCTCTTCGCGGGGCAAGCCCGCGCCCACAGAATCTGCACTGCCCTCAGGACCGGAGGGGTAACCTGTGGGAGCGGGCTTGCCCCGCGAAGAGGCCGGCGCAGGTTTACCGAGACATCCCTTCAATTACGCTTTTCAGCGAGGCCGGCAACATCGGCCCATGCCCCAACCCGTCGAACCGCTCGAAGCGCACCTGCAACCCAGGCACCTTGGCCAGGTCCGCCACCAGCTCCCGCGCCGGCCGCTCCGCGTCGCCCTTCACCGCTGCACGCGGGTTCGACGACTCATCGCCACCGCGCATCAGCAACAGCTTAGGGCGGCCGCCACCCAAGCGCTGCTGCAGCCCCTCAGCTTCCCGCACAATCGCCCCGTCATGCCACCACAGTGACGGGCTGGCCGCTGCGTAGTCACTGAACTCGGCCGGTCGGGTGAACAGCGCATGCAGCACCGCCAGGCCACCATAGGAATGCCCCCACAGTGTTTGCCGTTGCAGGTCGATCGGCGCTACAGCGGCGACCATCGGCCGCATGCGCTGGCTCAGTAGGTCGAAGAACGCCTCCACGCCACCGCTGGGCTGGCCCGTCAGCGGGTCACGCTGTTCCGCTTGCCCAGGCAGTGCGGGGGTGTAGTCATACGTTCGCCCGGCACGTTCGATGCGCTGGTCGGTCTGGTAGCCCACGGCCACCAGCAACGGGGCTTGGCCTGCGGCAAGCTTGCCCAGCTGTTCGCTGTCCAGGGCACCCAGCGCGGCGTTGCCGTCGAGCATCCACAACACCGGGTAGCCTGCCGCGGGCGCCGGGCGATTCGGCTTGCCAATCCATAGACGGTAATGGCGCTGGCCATCGGCCGAATCCAGGTCATGCTGGCTGAAGCCATAGGCCAGGTCCTGGCGCTGCAGCAGCGACGTGTCCATTTTCTGATCGCGCGCCGGTTGCGCCAGGGCTGCTGGTGCAGCGAGGGCCAGTGCCATGGCCAGGTACAGGGGCATTTTGCTCATCGGGGAATCTCGCTCGGTCGTTGCTTTTGATCAACGGCTAATGAATACGTGCCTGCCGGTGTGTCGAACCTGCAGCGTGTAGGTCTGCGCCAGCATGGCCAAGGCCAGCGGCAAGTCATCGATGGGGAATGTGCCAGACACCCGCAGCTCACCCAGCGCGGGGTCGCACTCAAGCTGTTGGTCGGTGTAGCGCATCAACTCATGCGCCCACAGCCTTACTGGCATGTCGTCGGCCACCAGCAAGCCGTTGCGCCAAGCCAAGGTGCTCTCCCGGGCCTCCTCAATGAGCCCCATGTGCTCGCGGCTGAAACGGACTTGCTGCCCAGCACGGATGATGTTTTCGCCAGGGGCCACGCGGGCGTGCTCCGGGCGAACCTGTACGGCGCCTTCGTACACCGCTAGCAAGGTTTCATCGGCCAGCTGACGCACGCTGAATCGCGTACCCAACGCGAGCAGTTGGCCTTGCTGGGTGCGTGCCATGAGCGGGCGTGGGTCGGCAGCAGTCGCGATGTACACCTCGCCACGGCGCAGGTGCAGCAAGCGTTGCGCGCTGTTGAAAAGCACGTCCACGGCGCTGTCGCTATTGAGGGTGATCTGTGTGCCGTCGGCGAGCCGTGCGTGTTGGCGTTCGGCCACAGACGTCTGGTAATCGTTGCCAACGCCTGAGCGCCATGCCCACCAACTGAGCGGTGCGGCACCGATCAGCAGGAGCAGCCCGCGCAGCACGGCGCGCCTGCCTGTCGGGCGATCCAAGGTCTGCTTGGCCAGCGTTGGAGGCAGGCTGCTCAGGCGTGTGAGCAGGCGCTGTGCCCTTTGCCACGCCCGTTCATGCTCAGCACGGGCACGCCGCCAGCGCTCCAATTCGCGCTGTTGCGCTGGCAGCAGCGGCCCTTCCTGCATCAGCATCAGCCATGACGCCGCTTGGGCCAGCACCTGCTGGGGGATGGCATCGTCAAGCGGGGCCGTGCCGTTATTCATCGGGCATCTGCGTCAGGCAGGCCAGGTAGGCCTCGTGGATGTACTTCTTGACCGTCGGCAGCGCGATGTTCAGGGCCACGGCAATGTCTTTCTGTTTCATGCCGTCCAACGTTGCCATCAGAAACGCCTGCCTCACGCGGGGCCGCAGCGTATCCAGCAGCGTGTCGATCTCGTGCAGGGTCTCGAGGATCACGCTTTGCAGTTCAGGCGAAGGGTGCTCGGGTTCTGGCAGCAACTGCAACGCCTCGAGCCAGGCACGCTCCAGCGACTGCCGGCGCCGCCAGCTGACCAGCACACAATTGGCGATGCGGGTCAGATAGGCGCGTGGCTGACGGATCGGTTCGACCCGCGCGCCCTCCCGGCTGGTAAGCACCCGCAGGAAAATGTCATGCGCCAAGTCATCGGCCACCCCGCGTCCCCACGACCTCAGCCGATAGGCGAGCCAGTTACGTAACCAGGCGTGATTCTCGATGTACAACGTCTCGACGCTGCACGGCTCGGTACTGTTCGGTGGGGAGAAGGGCGCATTCATCGTGGGTTGAGTCGGTGCAAGACTGTCGCAAATGAAAACCATTATCACTAGAATTGCGCAGATCACAAGGCCGAACCGGCAAATTGAGCCGGTGGCCCTGCACACATATCCTTTTTTCGATCTCGTGCGACAGAGGAGGTAACAGCCCGCAGTCAGTGGTGGGCGCACACCCTACGAGCGAGAAAAGCATGCTCCCAGTACGTTCTCCTTCACCTGCTCCGCGCCCTCGACTTTGCCTGTCGCCCATCACCTTCGCCCTGCGTTGCACGATGATCAGTTGCTGTGGCCCCGGCCTGCTGAACAGCAGCCTGGCCCTGGCCCAGGGCACCGGCACGGCTGCGGTCGCCGCGACCCGCCTGGACGATGCCACGCCGCGTGACTACAACATTGCCAAAGGCCCGCTGGGCGCAGCGCTGGGCAGTTTCACCAGCCAGTCCGGGCTGCTGGTGTCTTATGATCCTGACCTGACCCGCGGGCGCACGGCGCCGGCCCTGAAGGGGCGGTACACCGTCAGTGAGGGCATCCAGCAGTTGCTGGCCAATACCGGGCTGCAGCTGGTGGCGAGCTCGACCGGCAGCTACGTGCTGATGGCGCAGGGCGGTACAACGCGTGCCGCAGCAGAGTTATCGCCGACGATGGTCGACGCTGCCGCACAAGGGCCTCAGGCGGATACATACCGGGCCCCACGCTCATCGGTGCACCTGAGCAGCGAACAGATCGACCGCTTCGGCCGGGTCTCCGTGGGCGATCTGCTCAACGGCGTGCCGGGCGTGCAAGTCGGTGACACCCGCAACGGCGGCGCCCTCGACGTCAACATTCGCGGTATCCAGGGGCAGAGCCGGGTAGCGGTGAAGGTCGATGGCTCGGAGCAGGCCCTGGATGTCTATCGCGGTTATGGGGGTACGCAGCAACGCAGCTACATCGACCCCGACCTGATCAGCAGCCTGACCGTGAACAAAGGGCCGTCAACCAAATCCGGAGCGATTGGCGGTACGGTGGAAATGCAGACGATCGGCGTGCAGGACATTCTGGTCGACGGCAACCAGGTTGGCGTGCGCCTCAAGGGCGACCTCTGGGACAACGGCGTAGCCCCCGCCCATCGCAGTTCCAGTTCCAAGGATGAAAGCCTGTCGGCGCCTCCGCGCGACAACCGCGGCAGCCTGTTCGGCTCTGAAGCCGAATCGGGCAGCGCCGCGTTTGCCTTCACCACCGAACAGCTGGATCTGGTGGCGGCCTATGCGCACCGCAACCAAGGCAACTACTTCTCTGGCAAGAAAGGCCAGGACCGCTACCGCCTCTACAACGATTACGGCAGTGAACAGCCCAGCGTGGCGATGACCTACAACGCGGGCGAGGAAGTACTCAACTCCTCATCGAAAACCGACTCGTACCTGCTCAAGGCGACCTGGCGGATAGCCGACGATCACACCCTGGACCTGGGCTACCGCCGCTACGACGGGCACACTGCCGAGATCATGCCCTCAGACATCTACCGCTTCGGTACCGCCGGTATTTATCAGTACCCCTTGGGCGAGGTGAAGATCGATACCTATACCGCACGCTACCACTACCTGCCCGCCGGCAACCCGTGGGTCGACCTGACCAGCAACCTGTGGATGACCGATGCCAAGACCAGCTCGTTGAGTGCGGCATGGACGGCGCCGGTTTCCCAACTGTTTCGTTCTGACCGCAGTTGGACCCGCCAGGACAACCGCCGTATCGGTGGCGACTTGAACAACGTCGCCAGGTTTGAAACGGCCCATGGCGATTTCAAGCTTGACCTGGGCGGCGCGTTCCAGCTGGAAGACCTGCAACCGCAGAAAAGCGTGCTGATCACCCAGCACGACATCGATGCCAACCGCACCCTGCGTGATGCTTCGCGGCAGGAATTCAGCTTCAACGGCAAGCTCGAGTACCAACCGATCGAGCAACTGACCCTGTGGGGCGGGGGCCGTTACAGCCACTTCCGCACCAAAGACAATACCGTGTTGGCCACCGCCCGCCGTGAAGATCGCGACGTGCGCTACATCTCGGCGAGTGGCCCCAAGGGCTGGGGCAGCATGACCTGGTTCCCCGACCAGAACGGCCAGTACACCGACGCCACCGACCCCCGGCTGAACAATGGCATCGTCTTCGGCAACAGCAACGAGCCATTCAACGGTGTGCGCTTCAATGACTTCGGCGCGACCAGCGTTCAGGTCAGCCCCGAAGGCATCAGCAGCGTGGTCACAGGCTACGACCATACCCCGCAGGGCAGCAGCAGCGGTGGCGGATTTTCGCCAGCATTCGGCATCAATGTCGAGCTGATGCCGGACACGTACTTCTATGTCAGCTACACCCAAGGCCTGCGCCTGCCGTCACTGTTCGAGACCAGCCAGGGCACCCAGCAAGTCACCCCCGGCAAAAGCCTCAAGCCCGAGCGCTCGCAAAGCTGGGAAATCGGCGTCAGCGCCTTGCGCGACAACCTCTTCACCGATCACGACTCAGCCGCGGTGAAGCTGGCCTTCTTCGACAACAAGATCAAGCACTACATCACCCGCTATTACGACCCGAGCCCTGGCCTGTGGGGCCAGATGAGCTTCAGCAACACCGACAGCTTCAGCACCCGCGGCCTTGAACTGCAGTCAAACTACGATGCCGGCCGTGTGTTCGCTGACCTCTCGGCCACCTACTACCTCAAGACCGAGACCTGCGACTCGGACTTTGCCGGCAAACTGCGCGCCACCGCCAACCCGTACCAGAAGACCCAAGACACGCCAAACTGCACACCGGGCAGCTACATGGGCTCCTACACCAACACCCAGAACCCACCACGGTTCTCCGCCAACCTGACCACTGGCCTGCGTTTCTTCGACGAAGCATTGACGGTAGGCGGACGCGTGACCTACACCTCGGGGCCTACCAGTACCCTCGACAAGCCCTGGCAGACCGGCGCTACCACGCCGCAGATCGAGTACCGCTCGGTGGCGCTGTTCGATCTGTTCCTCAAGTACACGCTGCTTGAGAACACTGAGGTGAATGTTTCGCTGCAGAACCTGACCGATCGCTATTACCTGGACCCGCTGGCGCAGAGCTTCATGCCGGCTCCCGGGCGGACGGTACGGATGGGGGTGGTGACGCGGTTCTGAAGTCCAGTAACGCCTGTATCAACGCGCGCGACCGCCTTGTTTGTTCCATACGCGTCCATGCCCCAGGAATAATTGGCACGAAACCGCTGAGCAGCCTTGTACTGCGAAGCGCCGCGCGGGCGGCGCTCGATCTCATAGGCGCTGAAAATCCTGTGGCGAGCAGCTCCCAGCCCAGACTTGTTCGTGGATTGCCCCTTGCACGAACTGCCTGCGCCCTAAATAATGCGATCAATTACCATTTGCATATTTAATGGCCCCCCTATGTCCACACTCGAGCCTATGGCACTCCACCAGCTTTACTCCGAACATAACGGTTGGCTGAATGGGTGGTTGCGTAGTCGCTTGGGCAATTCGGCCGATGCGGCGGATTTGGCTCAGGACACGTTTGTGCGGGTCATGACGGCGCGTAATACCGCGCCGATCCGAGAGCCTCGCGGTTACTTGAGTGCAATTGCACGCTCGCTGTTGATCGACAAGTCGCGGCGACGGGCGATTGAACAGGCGTATCTGTTCGCCTTGGCGCAGAAGCCTGAACCGGTTGAGGTGTCACCTGAGGTGCGATTGTCCATTCTTGAGATGTTGGTGTCGGTTGACAGCCTGCTGGACGAGTTGGGCAAGCGCACGCGGGATATCTTTCTGTCGGTGCAGCTGGACGGGGAGACTTATGTGGCAGTGGCCGAACGTCTCGGGGTCTCGGTCACGACGGTGAAGAACCATCTGGTGCGGGCTATGACCGAGTGCCTGCTGCTGGCGGACAGTTGATGAGTACGGTGCTGGATCGGCAGACGCTTGAGGCTGCTGCGACCTGGTATGTACAGCTCAATGATGGTGTGGTGGACGAGGCCTGTACCCAAGCCTGGCAGCAATGGCTGGGGGCGGATCCTTTGCACGCCGAGGCGTGGGCGCGGGTCGAGGCGTTTCAGCGGCAGTGGACAACAGTGCCCGTGCATGCCGCTCGGTCGAGCCTGGACGCGGCGCAGACGCAGCGCCGCGAGGTACTAAAAATCCTCAGTGTGTTACTGGCAGTCGGGGGCGGTACCTGGATGATCGGCACACCGGTGTCGAACTACGGCCTGCTCGCTCAGCAGAGCACGGGGACGCGGGAGCGTCGTTCGCTGCGGCTGGAAGATGGATCGCAGGTGGAACTCAACGCCAATACGGCGCTAGATGTGAGCTTCGACGGGCAACTCCGGCTTGTCCGTCTATATCGCGGGGAAATCCTCGTGCAAACGGCCAGAGATCCTGGCCAGAGGCCCTTTGTCGTCGAGACCATGAACGGGCGCATTCACGCGCTCGGGACGCGCTTCAGCGTGCGCCAGATGGCAGACCTGACTCGAGTCGGCGTACTGCAATCGGCCGTCGAGATCCGCCCTCGTCGCCATCCGGGCCGGGTGGTGCGTCTGGATGCTGGTCAGCAGGCGGCCTTCGATCATGATCGCACCGATCCTGCGCACGCCTTGCCTGCGGATTCTACCGCCTGGGTCCAAGGCATGCTGAGTGTTAACGAATGGCACCTTGGCGACTTCGTCGAAGAGCTCGGACGCTATCGCCCGGGCGTGCTGCGCTGCGCTGAAGCGGCCCGGGATCTGAGTATTTCCGGAGCATTTCGTATCGACGATACCGATGCGGTCCTGGAAAACTTGGCCAGGACGTTGCCGGTGAAGGTGCGCTACCTGACCCGTTACTGGGTCAGTATCGAGGCCGTCTGAACCGACAACGGCAGAAAGTGATCGGGGTGCCTTGCTGATTCCGATTCTCATCCGTCAATGACAAGAGCCGCGATGACAGCGGATTTCTGCCATGACAACGGAAGGATCACCCCATGCCCCAGCTTTGCCCCTCTCCCTCGATTTCATTGCCCCGCGCAATACGCCTGGCGATGTTCGGCCTGACTATGGCGAGTGTGTCGGGGGTGGTGTTGATACCAGCAATGGCTCAGGCCCAGAGCCGCATCGCCTATCACATTGCCGGAGGCCCGCTGGGCAGCGCGCTGACACAGTTCGGCGTGCAGGCAGGTGTGACTATCTCCTTCGATCCACGGCAGATACACTCGCTGACGACTCCAGGCCTCGACGGCGCCTACGGGGTTGATGAAGGTCTCGTGCTACTGCTGTCCAACAGTGGCTTGCAGGCTCAGCGCCAGGCCAACGGCGGTTATCTGCTTGTCCAGGGCGGCTCCTCAGACCTGATTGTACTCGGCGCCACCAATGTCGACGGGCAATCCCTAGGCGCTACGACCGAGGGCACTGGTTCCTACACCACGGGTTCGACCAATACCGCGACCAAGCTCGCCCTGAGCCTGCGGGAAACACCTCAGTCTGTGACGGTGATCACCCGCCAGAAGATGGACGACCAGAATATCCAGAACCTGGACGATATCGCGCGCACGGCGACCGGTATTACGCTCACCAAGATCGGCACTGACCGTTCTACCTATTACTCACGCGGCTTCGAGATCAGCGATCTGCAATATGACGGGATTCCGACCAACATATCGGAAAACTACTCCATGGACGTTATGTCCACGTCGAATATGGCCATTTATGACCGCGTCGAAGTCGTGCGTGGGGCCAACGGCCTCATGCAGGGTACCGGCAATCCGTCGGCGGCGATCAACCTGGTGCGCAAACGACCTACCCAGGACTTTCGCCTGGGTGCGGAACTGGGTGCAGGCTCCTGGGACAACTATCGTAGCCAGGTGGATGTTTCCGGGCCATTGACCGCCACCGGCAATGTTCGCGGCCGCGCAGTGGCCTATTACAACAACGCCAACAGCTACAGGGATGGGGCTGAGCGGGATAACCAGTTGCTGTACCTGGTCGGGGAGGCAGACCTCAATGACTCCACCGTGCTGACGGTCGGCGCCACGCTCCAGAAGGACAACCAGAATGGCTATGACTGGGGCGGCTTGAATACCCGCAGTGATGGCTCGTTCTATCCACTTTCGCGTTCCACCAACCTCAACGGCAAGTGGGCCCACTTGGATCGCAACAACTACACGTTGTTCAGCGATGTCACGCACAACTTCGACAACGAATGGAAGTTGACCCTGGCCATGAACGCGATCTGGTCGAACGCCGACTTCCTCTCCGCGTATCCGAGTCGGGTATCGGGTGACCACTATCGCATGACCGTCTCCCAGGCCGACTATGAAGATACCCAGTTCGCGTTGGACCTCTATGCAACCGGCCCCTTCGAACTGTTCGGGCGTAAGCATCAGTTGATGCTCGGGGCCAATAGCCGCAAGGACGAGTTCGACGCGGTGATCAAGAGCGCTACCAATAACCCGACGATCAACATCCCCGACTTCGACTACAGTGCGTTGCCCAGTCCGATCCTCAGTGCTATTGGCTCGGACTATAACTACACGCGCAAGGAGCGTGGTCTGTATGGGGCCTCGCGCTTTAGCCTGACGGATGACCTGAGCCTGATCCTCGGTACGCGGGTGAGTTGGTCGGACTACAAGGTAGCCAGCCCCTACACCAATGATCAATACCGGGAGAACGGCCGGTTGGTGCCCTACGCCGGGCTGGTATTGGACCTGGACAAGCACCACACCTGGTATGCCAGCTATACCGAGATCTACAAGACGCAGAGTTACTACGGTGTCGGCAATACCTTGCTTGACCCGATCGAAGGCGAGAATTACGAAACCGGTATCAAGGGTGAATACTTCGATGGCCGCCTGAACACGTCGCTGGCCATTTTCCAGACCAATTTGGAGAACATGCCCGAGGCACTGTCGGTGTCGCCCACCTGTGGTGTTACCGGTACGAGCAAGTGCTATGAAACTGGCGCGAAAGTGCGTAACCGCGGCTTCGAACTGGAAATTTCCGGCGAGCTTTTGGAGAATTGGAACGTCAGCGCGGGCTACACCTACAGTGATCCCGAGTATATCGCCGGCAGTAGCAAGGGCTCGGACTACTACCGCAAGATCCCGCGCCGCCTGCTCAAGGTGTCGACGGACTACCGCTTGCCCGGTGTCCTCAGTCAATGGCGTGTAGGCGGCGATGTGTATGCCCAGAGCCGCACCGCCGCCGATGTGACTGGATACGCTATCGAACAAGGTGGCTACGCCTTGCTTAACCTGCATGCCCATTATCAAATCAACCAACAGTTCAGCGTGCAGTACAACCTCAACAACGCCCTGGACAAGGTCTATTACCAGTCCTTGCCAACTTCAAACAACTTCGGTGGCCTGTACTACGGTGATCCACGCAATTTTGCGGTCACGTTACGCTACCAATACTGATGCAAGGGCCCGGTCACCGAGCGCGTTTCAGAAAATGGGATAAATTTCAGTGGGGCATTAAAAAGCCGGCTTGTGGCCGGCTTCTCGGGGACGCTTCCGACTAATTTATGGTAAGCCGCAACCGCCTTAACTGTGTGGTCACAAGGACCTGATAGAGATGGTCAACACCCGTGTGGGATGTCGCCGAGCCCTCTGGACCGCGGCTTGCGCCGGTCGGGGCTAAATGTGCCGCGTAGCATACAAGGGCTTGCGCAGTATGCCCAGCAAAAAATGGCACAGCTTGTTTCAGCTGGGGCGATGGCGGCGGAAATGCGACCAGTGGAAGACCCAGCCGAGAATCTCCAGGCCTTGGGCCTGGCGCTGGGCGCGGGTGTAGCGCTCGACGGCGTAGTTGCGCCGGTCATGGCTGTGTAGATACAGGGTGCCGTGCGGGCCGAGGCTGAGGTTGTTCACCCTCAGGGTACCGTTGTGCAGCAAGGCATAGGTCTCGCCCTCGATGACTTCAGTCATGCTCAGGTCTACCGCCAAGGTGGCCTCCAGCGGAATCAGCGGAGCCATGTTGGCGGCAGGCATGGCCAGGCAGATGGCATTTTGCGCAGCAACGCCCAGCGCCTTTAACGCCGTGGTGGGCAGGCGCAGGTGATGGTTGGCCACGGGGACAAGCAGGCCGTGCTGCAGTGCGTAAAACGGCACCTGCAGCAGCCGGCCGCTGTGTGCTGACAGCGGGGTGGGCGGGTTGGTGTGCGGTGGCCGTGGCGGGCCGCTGCGCAAGATCGGGTTGGGGTGCTTGGGGCCTTCGCCGCTGCGCAGCCAACGGCGATGCACGCAGAACAAGTCGGCCATTTCATCGAGGCGAGCCAACGGAACACCCCGTCTGAACCAGTTGTTGACGTGCTGGGGTGTGACGCTGCGTTGGGCAGCGAAATCGGAAGGGGTCAAGCCACATTCGTGCAGCAGGGCTTTGAGGCGGTCACCGGATGTGTTCATGGCCGCGAGTGTAGCGGCCGGGTGCCAGCTGGCATATGAACCGGATGTTGATGCGGCTTGTGCGAAAGGCGCTTGGTTGTAGGGCGTTGGAGTAGGGCGATGTAGGAATTTTTACTGGAAGGGTGTTCCCTGGCGCATAAAAAACCCCGCCGAAGCGGGGTTTTTCAGCAATCGGTATCAGCCTTTGTAGGCAGCGACCGACTTGGTGATCGCAGCACGGGCGGCGTCGGCGCCGTCCCAGCCTTCGATCTTGACCCACTTGCCCTTCTCGAGATCTTTGTAGTTCGCGAAGAAGTGCTCGATCTGCTGGATCAGCAGGGCTGGCAGGTCGGTGTATTCCTTAACGTCGACATACAGCTGCGACAGCTTGTCGTGCGGCACCGCGATGACTTTGGCGTCGCCGCCGCCGTCGTCGGTCATGTTCAGGATGCCAACCGGGCGGGCACGGATGACCGAGCCTGGGGCAACTGGGTATGGGGTCACGACCAGCACGTCGAGCGGATCACCGTCGTCGGCCAGGGTGTTCGGGATGAAGCCATAGTTGGCTGGGTAGAACATCGGGGTAGCCATGAAACGGTCGACGAACAGGGTGTCGCTGTCCTTGTCGATCTCGTATTTGATCGGCGCGTGGTTGGCCGGGATCTCGATGGCGACGTAGATGTCGTTCGGCAGGTCTTTGCCCGCCGGAATCTTGCTGTAGCTCATTGGGCAGTGCCCCCGTAGTTGACCAAAAAGTGGCGGCGATTATAGGCACATTCCGCATAGGCATGCCACGCCTGGCCTGATGTGCGGCCGCGTCAGGCGTGGCCTTCGCGGTAATCGGGGTGTTCGGCCTGCAACTGGCTCAGGCGCGCCAGTGGGTCTTGGCGGTAGAACAGCGACAGTTGCTGGTAAACCTGCGGATACGCCTGCTGCAACAGGTCGGGGGCGCTGAAGAAGTATTCGCTGGTGACGGCGAAGAATTCCGCAGGGTTTTCTGCCGCGTACGGGTCGATGGCGGTTTCGGCGTCGGGGTTCAAGTCCAGCTGACGGTTGAGGTCGTCATAGGCCTGTTGCATGGCCGTCGCCCACTCATCCACGGGCATGCCACTGTGCAGCGGCGGCAGGCCGTTGGCGTCGCCATTGAGCATGTCGAGCTTGTGCGCCAACTCATGGATGACCAGGTTATAGGCCTCCCAACCACCACTGGCCAGCACCCCGTTCCAGGCCAGGATCACCGGCCCCTGTTGCCAGGCTTCACCGCTGTGTTCGCCGTCCCACACATGCTCCACACCACTGGCATCGCGGTGGCGCTGAGGGCTTTTGAAGTCGTCGGGGTAGAGGATGATTTCGTGGAAACCCTGGTACCAGTTCAGGTCACCCAGGTGCAGCAGTGGCAGCTGCGCCTGGGCAGCGAGGAACAGGCGCTGCTCATCGTTCAACTCGACACCGGGCAGGGTGGTCAGGTGCTTTTCAAGCAGAAACAGGATGCAGGCTTCGCGCAGCCAGCGATCTTCTTCATCGCTGATACCGTCGAGCAACGGCAGGTGTTGGCGAACTGCCTGCCATTGCTCGGCTGTGATCGGGTAGCGCTTCAGGGTACGCCGACGCCGCCAGGCGCTGAAAGACCACATGGCTGGGGTCAGTGAGCCTTGGCAGCACGGCCCAGGCGACCGCGCAGCAGGCCGAGCACCATCGGCACCAGCGACAGGAAGATGATACCCACCACCATCAGCGACAGGTGCTGCTTGATGAACGGTACATTGCCGAAGAAGTAGCCCAGCGTCACCAGGCCTCCGACCCACAGCAACGAACCGGCGACACTGAAGCCCAGGAAACGCGGGTAGTGCATGTGGGCAATACCGGCGACGAACGGCGCGAAGGTGCGCAGGATGGGCAGGAAGCGCGCCAGGGTCACGGTCTTGCCGCCATGGCGTTCATAGAATTCGTGGGTGCGCTGCAGGTAGTCGCGGCGGAAGATCTTCGAATTGGGGTTGTTGAACAACCGCTCGCCGGCCGTTCGGCCAATCACGTAGTTGGTACTGTCGCCCAGGATCGCCGCCGCCATCAGCAGGCCCGCCAGCAGGACTGGGTCCATGCCGCCACCGGCCGCCACGGCGCCGGCGATGAACAGCAGCGAATCACCTGGCAGGAACGGCATCACCACCAGGCCGGTTTCGCAGAAGATCACGGTGAACAGGATGGCGTAGATCCAGGGACCGTAATTGGTGACCAGCAGATCGAGGTAGGCATCGAGATGCAGGATAAGGTCCAGCGGGTTGAAATCCATGTACAGCACCTGTGTTCTGGGGCGTAGGCTCGGTTACCAGGGGATGGGTAAATTTTCACACATGACAAGTGGGGCATTATACGGCGAAGTGAGGATCATGCCCGGGGAGTTTGTAGCGGCGGGTTACGGAAGGGGAAGATTCATGCTGCCTGTACCGACTTCACTCGGCAGGCCCACCCATACCTCTGGCCATGCGCGATCCTTGTAGGAGCAGCACAAGGCTGCTCCTACAGGTACAGGTGATAAGGCCTGCGCAGGTCAATCCTGATGGATTGGCAGGATGTAGCTCTCGAACTCGGTGTCCTTGCGAAAGCCGATGGACTCGTAGGTCTTTTGCGCTGCCTCATTGTTGGCGCTGGTCGACACCCGCATCCGCACGGCATTGGTCTCTTTAGCCATCTTCTTGGCCTCGCGCATCAGGTGGTCGGCCACCAGCATGCGTCGCGAGTCTTCGGCCACATAGATGTCATTGAGAATCCACACGCGTTTGAGCGACAGCGACGAAAAGCTTGGATACAGCTGGCAGAAACCGAGCAACTTGCTGGCATCGTCATCCGCCAGTGCCAGGTAAATCACCGACTCGTCCCGCTTCAGGCGCTTTTCCAGAAAGCTGCGTGAGCTGTCCGGGTAGGGCAATTGCCCATAGAACTCGCGGTATTTGACGAACAGGGGGGTCAGCAGGTCGAGGTGTTCCAGGGTTGCCTTGATGATACGCATGTGCGGCCCTCAGGATCCATTTGGGGAAACAGCGGATTGCCAGCCGCTCTCAACAGCATGCTGCCTAATGCGTGCGAGAAGCGCAATCCGCCTTCCGTGACATGATTTTTACCCTTTTCCGAGCAGAAAGTTTCCTTTTTGGCTGGCGGAGGTATCGCTCTCCAGGCTATGGACCTCGGCTTCGTCCTTCAGATTCACTCCAGAGAGCTGCCGGCGACAGGCTTCACGCATCAGGTACAGCAAGCGGTGGGCCGCCATGCCATAGCTCAGGCCCTCAAGGCGCACGTTGGAGATGCAGTTGCGGTAGGCGTCAGTCAGGCCGACCCGCGGCGCGTAGGTGAAATACAGACCGAGGCTGTCGGGCGAGCTCAACCCCGGGCGCTCGCCGATCAGCATCACGGTCATCCGTGCGCCCAGTAACTCGCCAACCTCATCGGCCACGGCCACGCGGCCCTGTTCCACCAGCACCACCGGGGCGCTGGTCCAGCCGTCGGCAGCGGCCTGTTCCTCGAAACGGGTCAGAAACGGCAGGGTATGGCGGTGCACGGCGAGGGCCGAGAGGCCGTCGGCGACGACGATGGCCAGGTCGACACCGCCCGGGTTGGCCTGGGCATGCTGGCGCAAGGTTTCGATCGAGTCTTCGTTCAGCCGCCGGCCCAGGTCCGGGCGCTGCAGGTATTGGTCGCGGTCGTGGGCGGCGCTGTGCAACACCAGGCTGTCGCGCCCGCGGTCACTGAGCTGGGCGGTCAGCCCGGCATGGTCGAAGGGCAGGTGCACGGCATCACGGGCCTGGGCATGTGCGAACTGGAAGTCCAGTTGTGCGCCGGTCGGCAGGCTGGTGCCGGTGCGGCCCAGGGCGATACGCGCCGGGGTCAGGGTACGCAGGGCCAGCCAGGGGTTGTCGGGGGTTACGGTGCGAGGGTCCATGGTCATCCCTATGCAAGCTGTGCCAACGCCTGGCGGAACGCCGGCGGCAGGTTGTCACCAAAGCGCACCTGGCCATCGGCCTGGGTAAAAATGCCGGTGCGCGCCAGCCATGCTTCAAATTCGGGGCCGGGCTTCAGGCCCAGGGTCTGGCGCGCATACAGCGCGTCATGGAACGACGTGGTCTGGTAGTTGAGCATGATGTCGTCGGAGCCGGGGATGCCCATGATGAAGTTGATCCCGGCCACACCCAGCAAGGTCAACAGGGTGTCCATGTCGTCCTGATCGGCTTCGGCGTGGTTGGTGTAGCAGATGTCGCAACCCATCGGCACGCCCAGCAGCTTGCCGCAAAAGTGGTCTTCGAGGCCGGCGCGGATGATCTGCTTGCCGTTGTACAGATACTCCGGGCCGATGAAACC
>Ga0213820_1000466_pt1 | contig 28688 bp, 33 predicted proteins | sample MC6MC0910MG_FD_179889 | JGI IMG/M metagenome (GOLD analysis project Ga0213820, IMG submission 179889) | Enriched soil aggregate microbial communities from Iowa State University, Ames, United States - MC6-MC0910-MG | ecosystem: Environmental > Terrestrial > Soil > Unclassified | place: USA: Iowa... | reverse complement strand
GAGTGATTGTGTATGTATGGAGGATATGGAGGATATGGATTTGATGGCGGCTGTGGTTATCCGGCATACCCTGTAGGAGGAGGCTGTTATCCGGCGCACCCTGTAGGAGGATGCTGTGGTTTTGGCTTTGGTGGCTTTGCGTTAATCGTTGTCCTGTTTATTTTGCTAATCATAATCGGTGCAAGTTGGAGTTTTTAATAAGAAAAAAAAGGCTGACTCTCGAGAATTCGTCCGGAGTCAGCCTTTTTTTTCTTATTAAAGTTGCGGGTTCTTTTTTTTCAGCGAGTTCGTTAATTTGATAAAATATTAAAAAATGGGGAATCTTGTTCTCAAGTCCACTATACCAATTATGATCTTATCCGATTGTTACCTTTTCCTTTGGATAATTGAATTTCTCCTTACTGCCTTTGCCGCGTAAGATGAGTAAACAGGTTACAATACCAACTCTTCCGATAAACATTAAAGTGATGATGAGAATCTTACCAAATGTCGTTAATCTAGGTGTTAACCCCATCGATAATCCATTTGTTCCGAAAGCAGAAGAGACTTCAAAAATGACCTCAATTAATGTGCCTTGCTCTGTGATCGATAGAACTAAGATCGAACTTAAACAAAGAAATGCGGCAGTCGTGAGCACAATAAATGATTTAAGTACGTCTTCCTTATGAAGTTCACGTTTAAATATTTTGATAGAGCTTTTTCCTTGTGCATAAAAAATAATCGCTAAAATAACGATGGCAAAGGTGGTTGTTCTTATTCCACCGCTTGCGCTGCTAGGTGAGCCGCCAATAAACATTAAAATCGACAAGAACAGCTGGTTGCTGGGCGTAAACTCATTGATATCCATTGTTGCTAATCCAGCACTTTTAGTTGTCGCTGAATGAAAAAGGGAGTAAAAAAATGATTCGTGCCATGCCTTATTCACAAAAAAGTTTTGACTGTCAAGAAGAAAAATAAATAGTGCACCTAATACTGTTAAAATGACAAACGTTAATGTTGTTAATTTTGTAAACAAGGTAAAATGAAATCTTTTTTTCTGTCTTATACTTAAAAAGAATTCATAAATTTCTACCATCACTGGAAATCCAATTGCTCCAACAATCATTAATGATATTATTATCGTTTGAACAAAGTAGTCGTGGCTGAATGGACTAAGGGACTCGCCCGTGATATCAAACCCGGCATTAGTTGTCGCACTAATAGAAGCGAAAAATCCATGTTTAAAAGCAGATAAAGGACTATCGTAATAATTCATGAACCAAAAACCTAAAATAATTCCTCCCATTAATTCAAAGGAAACAAAAATAATGAATATCCGTTTTGCCAGTTGTACCAACCCCGCTAGATTAGACTGATTTTGGTCAATCATAATCAGCTGCCTTTCTTTCAATCCCACTTTTTTACCTAGCATAATCCAGAGGAAAGTACTTAAAGACATGACCCCGAGTCCGCCTATTTGCAGAATTAAGCATAAAAGAAAGATACCAAAGTTACTGAATGTATCTTTTAACGAAATGACGCTCAATCCTGTTACACTGATGGCGCTGGCAGAGGTAAACATGGCATCAATAAAACTTAATGAAACATTTTCTCGATGGGCAAGAGGAATTTTTAATAAAAGTGTAGAAACGATTAATGCAGACAAATAAAAAATTACGATTAATTGTATAGTCGATAGTTCTTTCGTTTTTAATTGAAGTTTTTTAATTGTGTTCATATGACCTTTTCCTTCTGTAATCTACTGTAATTCTATTATACCCATGCTAAAAAGTAAAAGAGAGTTTCATATGCATCCGTTTTTCAATTCTTCGTCATAACCTTTTCAAATGAGATGATAGAATGAAAAATCGATTCATACAATGAAGTATGTACCGACTTATTTTGAAAAAGAAAGTGGTGTCCTATGGAAAAATCGTTTCTAATCAAACCCGTGCTCGATGAAATATACCCGGTCATTGATTATGGCAAAGGGATCTACTTATTTGATCTGGAAGGAAAAACATACCTTGATGCCGCTTCAGGCGCTGTCACAGCCAATATTGGTCATGGCGTAGCCGAAATCATTGAAGCGATGCAGGAGCAGGCTAAAAAAGTCTCATTTGTGTATCGATCTCAATTTACAAGTGAAGCTGCTGAAAAGCTGGCGAAAAAAATTGCCGATTGGACACCGGGAGAACTAAACTGGAGTTTCTTTGTGAACAGCGGCTCAGAAGCGACAGAGACGGCGATGAAAATGGCGATTCAATATTGGCAGGAACAAGGGATCCTAACAAAGACAAAGGTGTTATCAAGGTGGGTAAGTTATCATGGCATAACAATGGGAGCGCTTTCGATGTCCGGCCATACCGGAAGAAGGGCTAGGTTTGTTCCACTCTTAGAGGATTTTCCAGTTATCAACCCGCCCTATTGCTACAGGTGTCCGTATAATCAGGAGGCACCATCCTGTGGCTATATGTGTGCCAATGAATTGGAAACGGCAATCAAGCGGATTGGGGCTGACCAAATCGCTGCCTTTATCGCTGAACCCGTTATCGGGGCTGCAGGAGGGGCGATTGCGCCACCAAAAGATTATTATAAAATCATAAAAAAAATCTGCGAGGACAATGATATTCTCTTTATTGCTGATGAAGTCATGACAGGTTTTGGACGGACGGGAACGGTACTTGCATGTGAGCAATGGGATGTCATTCCGGATATTGTGGCATTTGGTAAAGGGATGGGGGCTGGATATGCGCCCATTGCTGCCGCGGTTGCAAGTGAAAAGGTCATGGCACCGATCTTAGCCGGAACAAAGTCAGTGATGAGTGGGCATACTTTAAGTGCTAATCCCCAATCATGTGCGGTGTCATTAGCTGTTCTCGAATACTTAGAAAAGAACGAGATTATTAAAGAGGTAGAATGTAAGGGAGTTTATTTGAAAAATCAGCTTGAAAAACTAATAGGGCAATTTTCATTTATTGGTGATGTGCGCGGCAAAGGGTTGCTCCTTGGTATTGAATTTGTCGAGGATCGTGAAAGGAAAACGCCATTTCCAAGAAAGTCCTTGATTACACAAAAAGTTATTGCGGTTGCCAAGGAAAAAGGACTCCTCGTTTACCCTGCCGGTGCCGGGATTGATGGGGTTAATGGTGATGCCATTATCGTCTCTCCGCCATTAACGATCACAAAAAGAGAGATTGAGAACCTTGTATTTTTATTAAAAGAAACATTCGCAGCCTTTTCAAACCAAATAAATACAGGAACAGTTGGTGATATCTAAATGGAAAATTCATTCGGAAAAATTACAACCTTAGAAGCGGTCATGGAATTTTTTCATGATGGCATGACACTAATGTTTGGCGGATTTGGCGGGGTCGGTTCTCCCCCGACATTAATTAATGGGATTTTAGAGAAAGGCGTACATGATCTTATCTTAATTGGAAATGATACAGGGTTTCCTCACATTGGTATCGGGAAAATAGTCAGCCGGGGACTAGCCAAGAAGGTAATTGCCTCGCATATTGGCTCTAATCCGATTGCAGGGCAGCTCATGCATGACGGTAGGCTTGAAGTAGAGTTTTCACCGCAGGGAATTTTAGCAGAAAGGATACGTGCTGGGGGTGTTGGTCTGCCAGCGATTTTATCCGATATCGGGTTGGAGAATGAAATGGTATCGAAAAATAAACCGCTATTTGCTATCGATGAGAAAAATTATCTTGTTGAAACAGCTTTAACAGCAGAGGTTTCGATTGTCTTTGCGAAAAGGGCAGATGCATACGGCAATTTAATTTTTGACAAGAGTGCCCGTAATACCAATCCACTCGTTGCAATGGCAGGGGACATAACGATTGCGGAGGTAGAAGAAATTGTTCCAATGGGCAGTCTGGATCCTGATGAAATCATTACTCCGGGAGTGTTCGTTGATTTTGTGATTCCTTCTAAGGGGGTGAATTGGAAATGGGCTTGGGAGTAGACGTTCGTAACCAAATGGCGAAAAGGGCAGCGGAGGAAATTCAAAATGGAATGGTGGTCAACCTTGGTATCGGTATTCCTTCACTTGTTCCGAACCATTTATCAAAGGAGACAATGGTGATGTTTCATGCTGAAAACGGGATTACCGGGATGGGGCCGAGTCCTGTAAAAGGGGAAGAAGATGAGAATTTATGTAATGCCGGTGGATTTCCTGTCACACTCAACATGGGTGGTTCTTATTGTGACAGCGCCATTGCTTTCGGAATGATCCGTAGAGGGAGGGTTGATATCACCATTTTAGGTTCATTGCAGGTCAGTCAATATGGTGACCTTGCAAACTGGATTGTTCCTGGAAAAAAGGTTCCGGGGATGGGAGGTGCGATGGAGCTTGCGCAAAAAGCAAAAAAAGTCATTGTTGTAATGAACCATTGTGACAAACATGGCAATCCGAAAATAGTTCCATCCTGCACATTACCATTAACATCAGCCCGTTGTGTCGATCTTATTGTAACTGACTTAGCTGTTTTCAAGGTATCCGAAGATGGCCTGCTTTTGACAGAGCTGTTTTCACCATTCAGTTTAGAACATGTAGTAAATAAAACCGGGTGTGAATTTAAAATATGTGATACTGTTCGGAATATCCCGTTCTAAGCAAAAATCTGCCTGGGGGAGTGAATCATTTGAACAAAAATGAAAGCAAAATTAAGCATTGGCTAAAGGAGAATCGCGCTCGAGGGGCAAGACTGTTACAAATCCTTGTACGAGAAAATAGCACGAGAGGAAATGAAAGCAGTACACAAGCGATTGTAATTGAAAAATGTCGTCAGCTTGGGTTAGTACTTGATATTTGGGAACTTGATGGAGAAGAATTAAAGAAACATCCAGCTTATTGCTGTGACCGACAAAGCTTCGAAGGGAATCCTAACTTAGTAGCGGTGTTAAAAGGGTCAGGCGGCGGAAAATCAATCATTTTAAACGGCCACATCGATGTCGTTCCAACTGGGGAAGAATCGAGCTGGAGCCATGACCCGTTTAGCGGATTGATTGAGTGCGGCAAGCTGTATGGCAGAGGTGCAACCGATATGAAAGGAGGGAATGTGGCACTCCTCATGGCAATCGAATCGTTGATTGACAATGGTATTAAGCTAAAAGGGGATGTTATTTTTCAAAGTGTAATTGAAGAAGAAAGCGGTGGGGCTGGTACTCTTGCTGCTGTTTTAAGGGGGTATCATGCCGACGGAGCGATCATTCCCGAGCCGACAAATATGAAACTATTCCCAAAACAACAGGGTTCCATGTGGTTTCGGATCACCGTGACTGGTAAGGCGGCACACGGTGGAACTAGATATGAAGGTGTTAGTGCGATCGAGAAATCTCTTCTTGTGATTCAAAGCTTAAAACAGTTAGAGAAAAATAGAAATGGCAAGATTTCAGATCCCCTCTTTGAAAAAATCCCTATTCCCATTCCGATTAACATTGGAAAGATTACAAGTGGTGATTGGCCTTCATCGGTGCCTGATACCGCTATCATCGAAGGAAGAATGGGTGTGTCGCCGGAAGAAACGATTCAATCGGCACAGCTTGAAATGGAAACTTGCTTGCGTGAATTAAATCAGCAAGATGAATGGCTGCGTGAAAATCCTCTTAAGATTGAATGGTTTGGCGGCAGGTGGCTGCCAGGAAGTCTTGAAAGTGATCATCCATTGATGAAGGAACTAACTAAAAGTTTTGTAGAAGTGAAGGGGGAGAACCCTGTTATCGAAGCAAGCCCATGGGGAACAGATGGTGGAATTCTTTCCACAATAGGAAATACTCCTGTTGTTGTTTTCGGTCCTGGTATTACCGAAACGGCTCACGATGCCAATGAGCATATCAATCTGGAAGATATGTTTACAGCAAGTGAAATCATAGCTTTAACACTTTTGAAATGGTGTGAAGTAGATGAGTAGCAGGAATTACTTTTTTTTACAATATGATGTTCAAGCTAAACAGTATGGGCCGAGAAGGAATCAAATATGATTTGAGGAAATGACCGAACTAAAGTTAATTAGTTTTGAGATGGAGTAGCGGAATCGTCTGGCTTTATTCTAGGCCAGACTTTTTTCAAATAGCCCTGAGTGAGATTATTTTATGTAAGGAGTGATCTAAATGAATAAAACAGCATCCACCATTTATTTGGGGGAAAGCAGCTATTTCCTCGAAGTGTATCTTGACCCTTTTAATAAAAGGATTCGGGTTGATGATTATCGTGGGAATACAAGATTAATATTAGAAAAAGCAGAGGAACTCGTACTTCAGCATCATGCGGAAAAATTAATCATAAAAGGACGCAGCGAAGATTTTCTCCTTTTTTTCGAAAAAGGCCTTCAGCCGGAAGCGGTGGTTGACCGCTATTTTCTTGGCTCAGATGCACACTTTTTTTCTAAATTCTATACTCCAGACCGGAAGCGGAATGATCACTGGATTACCGAAGACGGAATGATTCATAGCATTTATCAATTAGACACAACAGTAGAAAAAACATACCCGCCAAAGGAATACCAAATAAAAAAGGCAGATGAGAGCTGTGCCGAGGAGCTTTCTGCACTATATAACACCGTATTCCAAATTTATCCAACACCATTGCATGATCCGGAATATGTAAAAAAGACAATACAGGAGGGGACGATCTATTATGTCTTTTTCCATCAGGGGAAAATTGTCAGTGCCGCTTCTGCTGAAATCAATGCTTTTTATAAAAATGCCGAATTAACGGATTGTGCAACATTAACAGAACATAGGAAATATGGACTCATGAAGATTATTCTTCAAGAGCTTGAACGTGAATTGAAGCGAAATGGAATCTTTTGTGCATATTCCATTGCGAGGTCGTTATCCTTCGGGATGAATGCCGTTTTATTTCAACTCGGTTATTCGTATCGGGGGAGGCTCATGAATAATTGTTATATTTATGACAAGCTCGAAAATATGAATATGTGGGTAAAGAATCTGGCAATCTGCTAAAATTTCGGCTTAAGAAGCCAATTTTTCGGCACCTTACATTACGGACAGAAGGGCAGGTGAATGAAATGGTACAATTAACAGCTTTAACGCAAGAAGTTCTGACAGCCATTCTTAAAAGCATTGATGAAGGAATCCATGTGGTAAATACAGAAGGTAGAACGATTTTTTATAATGAAGTAGCAGCAAAGCATGATGGTATGGATGTGAAGGAAGTGCAGGGAAAGCATTTAATTGACGCATTCCCCTCCCTGACAGAAGAGTCTAGTACGCTTTTAAAGGTAATTAATTCAGGGAAACCTATTTACAATCAAACACAGGTGTATCTAAATGTACATGGGACAAGAATTGATACTATCAATACGACTCTGCCGATCTTTTTGGGAGAAGAAATAATCGGTGCCGTAGAAATTGCGAAAGACTATTCGCGCATGAAACTGCTGGCAGAAAGATTATTAGATTTACAGAAAGGTATCAATAAAAGCAGGAAGAAAAAGGATTTGAAGCAAGTAAACTATACTTTAAATGATTTAATGACAGTTAACCCTGAATTTACTAGTATAATAGACGAAGCTAGGAAGCTGGCAAAATCAGATTCTCCTATTCTCGTCTATGGAGAGTCAGGTACGGGAAAGGAATTATTTGTTCAAGGTATTCATCATGAATCGCTCCGTTCGGGCGGTGCATTTATTGCCCAAAATTGTGCGGCCATACCAGAAACCTTGCTCGAAAGCATCCTTTTTGGCACCGCCAAAGGTAGCTATACTGGGGCAGTCGATCGCAAAGGGCTATTTGAACTTGCCGACGGTGGTACCCTATTTCTTGATGAACTACATACAATGCCGATTGAACTGCAGGCGAAGCTTTTACGGGTTTTAGAGGATGGGTCGGTTAGAAGGGTCGGAGGCTCGCATAATAGTTCCGTTGATGTCCGTGTCATCGCCGCGATGAATGTGCACCCAACCCTGGCGCTTCAAGAAAAGAAGCTGCGCTCCGATCTTTATTATCGCTTAAATGTATTCACGTTTTCCCTCCTTCCATTAAGGAATCGGACTGAGGATATTTTGTATTTAACTGATTACTTTATTCAAGAATTTAATAAAAAACTTAAAAAGAGTATACAAGGTGTAGAAAAGAAGCTTGAATGTTTCTTTATCGAATATCAATGGCCAGGGAATGTCAGGGAACTTAAACATACGGTTGAATATATGATGAATGTTTGTGAGGAAAAATGGTTGAGTTATGAGGATTTGCCAATTATGCTTAGGCAGCAGCATGCCCCAAACAAAGGAAAAAGTACTCCTCTTCGTGGTTTATCATTAAGAAAAAATCTTGAATCAGTTGAGAAGAAGTTGATTATGAATGCCCTTGACCAAAGCGCAGGGAATATTAACCAAGCTGCAAAGCTTTTAGAGATTCCAAGGCAGACGTTACAGTATAAAATGAAAAAAATGATGGAGTAAACCGCCGAGTTTTCGGCGCTTTTTTTTATGTTTTGAAGGCTGAAAAATATGAATTTTCATGTAATTTCAATTATTATACTATTTTGTAAAGTTGGCATGATTCTTGCATAACTAATTTAGTAAAGTGAGCTTAGGGGGAATGATCATGAAGCAATTTTTATATAAACCTAAAAGGCATTGGAAGGAAATAGAGCTTTGGAAAGATGTTACTGAAGAGCAGTGGAACGATTGGCTCTGGCAATTAACCAATACAATCCGTACCTTAGATGACCTAAAAAAGGTCATTAACTTAACTCCAGATGAAGAAGAAGGGGTAAGGATCTCAACAAAAACGATTCCATTAAATATTACTCCATACTATGCTTCCTTAATGAATCCTGATGATCCAAGGTGTCCAATCAGAATGCAATCCGTGCCGATTTCAAAGGAAATATATAAAACGAAATATGACCTTGAAGACCCTTTATATGAGGATGAGGATTCTCCTGTACCAGGGCTGACGCATCGCTATCCTGACCGTGTCCTGTTCCTTGTTACTAATCAATGCTCGATGTATTGCCGCTATTGTACAAGAAGACGCTTCTCCGGGCAAATAGGGATGGGTGTGCCGAAGAAACAGCTAGATGCTGCGATATCCTACATTAAACAAACACCACAGGTTCGTGATGTGTTAATTTCCGGCGGTGATGGGCTATTAATCAACGATAATATTTTGGAATATATCTTAAAAAATTTGCGAGAAATTGACCATGTAGAAATAATTCGGATCGGGACAAGGGCACCTGTTGTGTTCCCGCAGAGAATCACAGAAAACCTCTGCAATATTTTGAAAAAGTACCATCCTGTGTGGCTGAATACTCATTTTAATACTTCCATTGAAATTACCGAAGACTCAAAAAAGGCATGTGAAATGCTAGCAAATGCTGGAGTTCCTGTTGGTAATCAGTCTGTTATACTGGCAGGAATTAACGACAGTGTCCCAATCATGAAACGGCTTATGCATGATCTCGTCAAAATACGCGTCCGCCCATACTATATTTATCAATGCGACCTTTCGGAAGGAATTGGTCATTTCCGGGCACCGGTATCCAAAGGACTCGAAATTATCGAGGGACTTCGCGGACATACCAGTGGGTATGCTGTGCCAACCTTTGTCGTCGATGCTCCTGGCGGCGGCGGGAAAATTGCCCTGCAGCCGAACTACTTAATTTCCCAAAGCCCAGAAAAGGTGGTTCTCCGTAACTTTGAAGGTGTTATAACGTCCTATCCGGAACCTGAAAACTATGTACCGGGCAGAGCGGAAGGTTATTTTCAAGAAATTTATCCCGAAATGGAAGAGAAAAGGTCGCTTTCTGGTATTGCTGGTATAATGAATGATCAACATTTTAATCTTGTTCCGGAGGGCATTACAAGACTTGATCGCCGCAATGATTACAATCAAGATCCTGCACATACATCGTTAAAGGATAAGCGGAGTAAGCGAGATGAATTAAAGGAAAAGAAATTTATAGCATTGACTGAGAAGGAAAAGGGTAATCAAAATACGAAAGTCGCCGAAAATACAGCAGAGCCGATTAGGGAATAGGGGGCGGGGACACGTGAAATTTGAATGTGAATGGTGCAACAGTACAAATGTGGAACGAACCTCAGACTCTGTTTTCTGGGAACTACCGGATGGCTCGCGGGCGATTGAAATCGCCGCAACTCCCACATATCGCTGTCCTGACTGTGACATAGTGTATCAAACCGAAGTCATTGTAAAAGAAATCGAGAATCATTTATATTTGATTGATTGTAAGCAAATTGGGAAAGTGATTACCTTTGAAGAATTAATGAAAATACCTAGATTATTGAAAAAGAATTATTTTGATTTTTCCTCATAATGATGGAAGCGTGAATACACGGGCTGTTTTATCCTTTTGTACTTCTGGACTATATCGGCAGAATCCGCTATAGTATTTCATATAAAAAATTTGAAGGGTATTTAAATATGAGAAAATCATTTTATCATTTTCTAATGAAATACAGACATCCAGCCCCAAAGGATGAGATAAGCTCATTTGCTAACCATGCTTATTTGGATCATGGATTTCCGAAAACAGCGGAGGATTACCTTGAACTAAGTTCATATCTGGAACTAAATGGACATTATTTAGATTCGATGACTGTATTTGATGAAGCCTGGCAGCAATATATTATTTCGGAAAGCTGATTATCGCAGACAATGTCATCGTCTCCTAATGGGAGGCGATTTTTTCATTTTATAAATCTCGTGAGCGATATCGATTGCCACGCATATACTATTGTAAATAATATTCAGACTAATCCAATTGAGGGGATGGGAGGACATGGCAAAAAGAAAAAAATCGAAGTATCAGATCGGGGATACGGTCGTGATTACAATTTATGGAACTGTCGGCAAGGTCACCGATATAAAATGGCTTGAGGGTAAGTATGTTTATGAAGTAAATAAGAGTGATGGGTTATTCATCGAAGAAGCTCTACAATTACTTTCAGAATATGATGGCACAGTAATGGAGCAAGAACAGATTGATATCGAATATAAGTTTTTTTTCGGAGATCTAGTTCAAGTAAGTGGTTATGGTGCTGATTTATTTAAAGTAGTTGGCTTTCGAACAGAAATTTGGCGCTACAAAGAGGATGCCTGGGAAGACATCATTTATGAGCTTTCAAGAGTAAGCGATGGGGAATGGCTTGAAGCTGGTGAAGAGGAATTGGTACTAGTTGCCGATGCTGAGAGTGCCGATACGTTCATCCAAAAACTAGGTCTTCTATACTTAGTCAACAAGCAAGAGAAAACAGAAAAAAATCCTAAATTGCAGAACATGATCAGGAAGTCAGAATTTGAAGAAATAGAACGAAAAAAAGAAAAAAAGGAATTAATTGATAATCTATTGGACATTTTTAATGATTACCGTATTCTATATGAAATGTTTCAGGATCAAGAATACTATCAAGTGATGCGGGTGATTCTCAGAAAATTAGAAAGTCTTGGAAGTAACGATGGGAAAAGCCATGTATAGCTACCACTTTGAAATCAGAAAAAATAAATATAGAACAAACGGAATGCCTGCCCATTTAATGAAAAAAAACATCGTGTCAGTAATCTTCGCAAATAATCGAAGGGTGAGACCATCCTCACAGTTAATATCTTCTATAAACGCCTCTAACTTAAATTGTACATTCGACATTTGATCACCTCATAGGTTTCTTTTTTTACATCCTATGCTTGTCCTATCTAAAAAAGACATGTAAGTTTTTAGAAAATCATTGTTCAAATCGTACATGTTTACTGGATAAATCAATTGGCATTGGTAAATCAAAGTAAATAGCATGAAAAAGTCATGTACATCATACATTCTCTAAAAAGGGGGCGATGCTATGAGAGAAATTGAAGTTTTTATTGATACAGAAGAAATTGCCGAATTTTTCTTTCATGAGCTTGTAAAAAGGGGATACGTTCCTAGCGAAGAGGAATTGGAAGAAATCGCAGACATAACCTTCGAATATTTAATCGAAAAGAGCATTATCGACGAAGAGGTACAGGATGAATAACAGTTATCAAAAAAGGAGAGGACAAATCCTCATCCATATATGATAGATGAACACGAAAAACGAGCCTATGTTGCTCGCTTTTTGTTTGATTAAAAAGTATTATTCATTTGTTATACATAAAATCAGCGAAACCTTTATATTTTTTCTTCGTATATAATTTGGAGCGAAAAAATGTTCATTAGAGGAGGAGAAAACATGTCATTTTTTAACAAAGTATTTGCGAGTGTAGGAATCGGGTCTGCTGCGGTGGATACTAAGCTCGAAAAGGATACGTACATGCCGGGTGAGATCGTTCAGGGTGTAGTAGAAATTAAAGGCGGCAAGGTAGAGCAGCAGGTTGACGAGATTTATCTTACCTTAAATACCACCTATTTAAGAGAGTCAGATGATCGAAAATATTCCGTAACGTCTGCCATCGACCGTTTTCGCTTAACGACTCCGTTCACCATAGGGGCTAATGAAAAAAAGGAAATTCCATTTTCTTTTCAACTTCCATTTGATACCCCGCTTTCGATTGGCCGCTCTAAAGTTTGGGTTACAACGGGCTTAGAAATTAAAGGCGGTGTGGATCCAAGTGATAAAGACTATCTAAAAGTTGTGCCTAATCCATTAATGTCTGCTGTGTTTAATGCTGTTGACAGCCTAGGCTTTAGAATTCGCGAAGCTGATTGTGAGGAAGCACCAAGGCGCTTACGTACACGGCTGCCATTTGTTCAAGAATTTGAGTTTGTACCGACATCAGGTCCATTCCACGGCAGATTAGATGAAATAGAAGTTGTTTTCTTCCCTGCTGGAAATGGCACACTCGATATTATGTTCCAAGTGGATCGGCGTGCAAGAGGATTATCAGGATTGTTCTCAGAGGCATTGGGGACAGATGAAACAAATGTAAGATTATCTCTGACAAATGCTGATATCCCCCATTTACAGCAAAAAATTCAAAGTGTAATTCAAAGATATTCATAAAAAATTGAAAATCGACAAAAATAGTGCGGTTTCAAAGGAGGATTCGACAATGTCCATCGCTAATTATTAGAATAGAAAATTAATTCTGATAATTGGAGGGATATGATGATCAAAGTATTATCAAAAAGAGCATGTATTCATTATGATGTGACGATCTTTCAAACTCCAAAGTACCGTGAACATAAAGGCTATAAAGAGGTTTATCGAACTAGCATTCCAGCGAATAACCGTGAAAATTGTTTAAAGGAAACCTTTAGCTGCTTTAATGTGACCGATAGAATTCCGGCAAATTATAAAGGGAGATTTCTCGCGACAGGGGACATTATTTTAATTGACGAAGGTCGTTCGGGTCAATATTATTATCAATTAAAACCCGGCGGTTGGTACCCAATAAACCGAATCGTGCTTCGATAACCAAACGAACAATAAAGCTAAGGACTTTTCCTTAGGTTTTCTCTCATTTAAGGGAAATAAGACCCCCACTTTTAGCCTTTGAGGAACAATAAGTGGGGGATGGATAAAAACCCCACTTATTGAAATTTTACATTATTTCAATTTATCTTTTTCTTCCGCCAGTTGCATTATGTTCTTTTGCGTGTGCTTCATGTTCTGCGACAATGGCCTCTGCAGGAATATGATTATTTTTCTTTTGCCCATTAATCCGGCTTCGGTGTTTCTTTCCCATCAATACCCCTCCTTTATTTAGAAATAGCTTCCCACAATTTTAAAAAATAATGTCCAAAATTGAGAAACGTTTTTCAATAAAAATCGTTTATGTTATAGTGACTATGGTACAGACTATCATTTGTGCTAACTTTTGATTTGGAGGTAATTTAATGAGCGTACATATTGGTGCAAAAGAAACTGAAATTGCGGAGACGGTATTGCTTCCTGGGGATCCACTTCGAGCAAAATATATTGCAGAGACATTTTTAGAGGATGCAAAATGTTATAACGAAGTTCGAAACATGTTTGGTTTTACTGGTACATATAAAGGAAAAAGAATTTCTGTTCAAGGGACAGGAATGGGTGTTCCATCGATTTCAATTTATGTGAATGAATTAATGCAAAGTTATAATGTCCAGAATTTAATTCGCGTTGGAACCTGTGGGGCAATCCAAAAAGATGTACGAGTCCGCGATGTGATTTTGGCGATGACCAGCTCTACTGATTCAAACATGAACCGTCTTACCTTTGGTCATGTTGATTTTGCACCAGCTGCCAACTTTGATTTACTCAGAAAGGCTTATGATGCGGGGGTTGCTAAAGGCCTTAATTTAAAAGTAGGCAATATCTTCACTGCAGATTCTTTCTATAACGATAATGCTGAACTTGAAAAATGGGCTAAATATCAGATTCTCGCAATTGAAATGGAAACTGCTGCTCTTTATACGTTGGCAGCGAAATTTGGCCGGAAAGCCCTTTCTGTTCTAACTGTTAGTGACCATATCCTAACAGGAGAAGAAACCACAGCTGAAGAACGGCAATTAACCTTTAACGATATGATTGAAGTAGCATTAGAAGCTGCAATCAAGGAATAATGACTTTCAAACCTCTTCCAAAAAAAGAAGGGGTTTTTTTATTTGGAAACGATAGATAAAGGAACTACAGTACATCATGGAGAATTATTAAAGACAATTACAATGATGTGTGGGTAAAGGAGCGAGAAGTGAATAATGAAGGAGCAGCTCTTATTGGATATTACGGGAATGACCTGTGCTGCCTGTTCGACTAGAATTGAAAAAGTGCTGAATAAAATGGACGGCGTTGAAGCAAACGTTAATTTAGCAATGGAAAGTGCGGCTATTTCCTATGATAACGAATTAGTTTCTAGCAGCGATATTTTAACGAAAATCGAAACGCTCGGTTATAGTGCCGAAGAGAAAGTGAAAAGGGAGACTAAGCAACAATTAAAAGAGCAAGAAATTAACCAGAAAAAGCAAATATTTTTTCTCTCAGTAATTTTGTCCCTCCCGCTTTTCTATTCCATGCTTGCACACTTGCCTGTTGATATTGGCTTGCCAATGCCTCAGATTCTAATGAATCCATGGTTTCAATTGCTCTTAGCTACACCTGTACAGTTTTATATTGGCGGCCAGTTTTACGTCGGTGCCTATAAATCCCTTAAAAATAAAAGCGCAAATATGGATGTTCTTGTCGCACTAGGAACTTCAGCTGCTTACTTCTATAGCATTGCAGAAGGAGTTAAAACAATTGGAAACCCTTTTTATATGCCGCATCTTTATTTTGAAACGAGTGCAGTTCTTATTACCTTAATCCTTTTAGGAAAATTATTTGAAACTACGGCAAAAGGAAGAACGACGATTGCTATTTCTAAGCTGTTAAACCTTCAAGCAAAGGAAGCAACAGTAATAAGTGAAGGGAAGGAACTTAATATCCCAATTGAAGATGTGAAGGTAGCAGATCGAATACTAGTGAAGCCAGGAGAAAAAATTCCTGTTGATGGCATAATCTTACAAGGACAATCTTCTGTAGATGAATCGATGATTACTGGTGAGTCCATACCTGCGGGAAAATCTGTTGGTGACACCTTAATTGGTTCCACGATTAATAAGAATGGAACCATGATAATGAAAGCGACGAAGGTTGGGAAAGACACGGCTCTCGCTGGCATTATCAAGATTGTCGAAGAAGCGCAGGGCAATAAAGCGCCAATCCAACGGCTCGCGGATTCCATATCCGGTTACTTTGTCCCAGTCGTTGTCGCCATATCTTTGATGACATTCTTTATTTGGTATCTCTTTGTAAATCCAGGGGATTTTCCTTCATCATTAGAGACGGCGATTTCGGTCCTTGTGATTGCCTGCCCTTGTTCCCTTGGACTTGCTACACCAACATCGATTATGGTCGGCACCGGGAAGGGAGCCGAAATGGGCATTCTTTTTAAAGGCGGGGAGCATTTAGAAACAGCCCATAAAATCAATGCAATCGTCCTCGATAAGACTGGAACAATTACAAAAGGAAAACCTATTGTTACTGATTTTATTGCCTATCAGGATGAGAAAAAAGTTTTGCAATACCTCGTTTCAGCTGAAAAGTCATCGGAACATCCCCTTGCAGAAGCCATTGTAAAGTATGGGATGGAAAAAAGATCGAGTACGCTTCCAGTAAAACGGTTTAAGGCAATACCCGGGTACGGGATAGAAGCGAAAATTGGGAATGACGAAATATATGTTGGGACTCGTAAGCTAATGAATTTAAAAAGCATTGCATACACCGAGATTGAAAAGGATCTGCTTCGCTTTGAAACCGAAGGGAAGACGGCTATGTATATAGCGATTAATTCTACGATCATGGGAATGGTGGCTGTGGCTGATACCGTAAAAGAAACGGCAAAGCCAGCGGTGCAACAATTAATCGAATTAGGTATCGAGGTGTATATGCTTACTGGAGATAATGACCGTACTGCCAAAGCAATAGCTGTAGAGGTTGGTATTCAAAAAGTGATTGCGGAAGTCCTCCCAGAAGATAAGGTTAATCATGTGAAAGAACTTCAGCTAAAAGGGATGAAAGTAGCAATGGTCGGGGATGGGATCAATGATGCACCGGCACTAGCTGTTGCAGATATCGGCATTGCAATCGGTACTGGAACAGATGTGGCAATTGAAGCGGCCGACCTTACGATACTTGGCGGGGAACTGACTTTGATTCCAAAGGCAATCGTTTTAAGTAAAAAAACAATGCAAAACATCCGCCAAAACCTTTTTTGGGCGCTTATCTACAATTCCGGAGGGATCCCGATTGCTGCCCTTGGATTGTTGGCTCCATGGGTGGCAGGCGCTGCCATGGCCTTTAGTTCTGTATCTGTTGTCACAAACTCCCTTCGGTTGAAGCGGGTAAAAATATAAAAACGAAGAGTAAAATTTGAATGGCCCTTACTTTTTTAGAGAGGTGCCCTTTATCTTTAAAAGGGGTTTTAATGCGTTTCTTATTATTTTTATTAACTTTTCTTTGTTAATTTAATTAAAAAAATGTTATTCTAATCACTAAGGGTTTACTTTTTGGCTCTGTTAAACTTGTCTGTTGATTTCCGCTCCAGGCGCTCGCTTTCCGCGGGCGGTCTGTGAGCCTCCTCGGCGCTAAGCGCCAGCGGGGTCTCCCATGACCCGCTTTTCCCGCAGGAGTCTCGCGCCTTCCGCTCCAATCAACAGGGTGGCAAAATCAACAATGAGCTTTAACATAGCCTACTTTTTAAAGTATCTAAAAATACATTTTGATAATGTTGAAGACAATCTGGCTGTTGTGAACTTTACAGTTCATATTTTTATGGTGAATGAAAGTGGTGAAAGCTTTGGATGAAAAGAATGTGGAACAAAAGAAAGTTGATGAAGTTAAAGCAGAACAAGAGCAAGTGACAGAAAACAAATCCGGTTATATTCGCTTGAAAAAGTTTCACTTTATTATGCTGTTATTTTTGCTTGTTTTTCTATCGGCTGGGATTACTACATTTGCTTTGGCATTTGGAAATGAAAAAGTAGTATCGGTAGCGCCGGTAAGGACAGAATTTAATAAATTTTATGAAGCATATGATACATTGAAAAAAGGATACTACAAGGATGTGAATCAACAAAAGCTAATTAATGGTGCGATTGATGGTATGGTTGCATCACTTGATGACCCATATTCCGACTATATGAGTAATGAAGAAGCGAAAAGCTTTCACAGTAGTATTTCTTCTTCCTTTGAAGGAATTGGTGCTGAAATTCAGGAAAAAGATGGCCACATCATTATTGTTTCTCCGATTAAAGGGTCACCTGCTGAAAAAGCTGGCTTAAAACCAAATGATATGATCATATCAGTGGATGGAAAAAGCTTGCAGGGTATGAATTCAACTCAAGCTGTTACGTTAATCAGAGGGAAAAAGGGAACAAAGGTCGAATTAACAATTCAACGACCTGGGACGGATGCACCGATGACTGTGCCGATTATTCGTGATACAATCCCGATTGAAACCGTGTACGGTGAAATGATTGATGACACCATTGCTAAAGTCCAAATAACAAGCTTTTCAACTAATACATCAAAAGAACTTGTTACTACCTTGAATGATTTGCAGAAAAAGGGAATGAAGGGTCTGGTATTAGACTTGCGTCAAAATCCGGGGGGATTATTAGACCAAGCAATCAGTATAACGAGCATGTTTGTTCCTAAAGGAAAAATCATTGTGAAAGAAGAAGACCGAAACGGAAAGATTAAGGAAATTCCTTCGCAAAATGAAGGGAATCCTAATTTTCCTTTAGTAGTTTTAATTGATAAAGGAAGTGCCAGCGCGTCAGAAATTTTCGCAGCTGCTGTAAAGGAATCGGCTGGTGTACCACTTATCGGCGAGAAGTCTTTTGGAAAAGGAACGGTGCAAACCGCAGCAGATTTCAAAGACGGCTCAAACCTTAAATATACGATTGCAAAATGGTTGACACCAAATGGGAATTGGATTCATAAAAAAGGAATCATACCAGATGTAGAGGTTGCTCTTCCAGAATATGCAACATTACCAATTATTAATCCGGATAAGGAACTAGCATTATCTACCTCATCAACGGAAGTTCAAACAGCACAGAAAATGTTGAAAGCTGTAGGGTATGACCCAGGACGGGAAGACGGATTTTTTGATGAAAACACAAAAGAAGCTGTTATCGCCTTCCAAACAGCACAAGGTCTCCCTGCGGATGGGGTGTTAAAAGGTGATTCCACAATGAAGCTTATGGATCTCTTAAGAGAAAAAATCAAAACAAATGATACTCAATTACAAAAAGCCGTTGAGGTTTTAAAAGGAAAAATGTAATAGTCTTAACCCGATTCCGTTAGGAATCGGGTCAAATTTTTTTGACTTACCATAGATGGAAGGGAATTATGATGAAAAAAGCGGAAGTTTATATTTTATCAGGATTTTTAGGAAGTGGAAAAACAACTTTATTAAAACGATTGCTTGAGGATGAACGTAGTGCAGGAAGAAAAGTAGCGGTCATGATGAATGAATTAGGGAATGTATCGATTGACTCTGATTCTATAACTGATGATGTAGCCTTAAAAGAGCTTTTAGGTGGCTGTATTTGCTGCACGATATCGGACAAGCTTGAAGCACAGCTTCAAGGTTTATTAATGGATGTGAAGCCAGACGTTATTTATATTGAAACCACTGGAGCGGCTCATCCCGTTGAGGTATTGGATGCCATCCTTTCCCCTTTATTTGCAGATAAATTAGTGATTAAAGGCATTATTACAACGGTAGATGGTACAAGATGGAAAAACCGAAAAACGCTAAGCCCGCAGCTGCATCAGTTGATCCTAGAACAGGTAAGACATGCTGACTTTATTATTATAAATAAGATGGATGACTTAAAAGAGATGGAACAAGCAAGTATTACTTTTGAAATTCAATCAATCAATCCTAAGGCAAGATGCCTGCTGACAAATTATTCACAGGTTTCAATTGCCCAACTCAGAAATCTATCGGTATCATTTGGGAAGAAATCAAAACACATTGATTTGAACTTGTCAACCTTTGTTTACCAATTTAAAAAAGCTATTAACCATACGAGTTTTGAAGAATTTTTAAAAGAATTGCCTGATTCGATATACCGCATTAAAGGATATGTGAAGTTTGTTTATTCAGAGCAGCCATTTTTATTTCAATTTTCTTATGGCATGCCTTTATACATGAAGGAAGATATGAATATGCCGTTAAACCTTGTATTTATCGGCGAGAATATTGATTGGAATGTGATGCAAGAAAAACTTGCCAACCTTGAAAAAGAAGATAAAATTAGTCAATAATGAATGATAATTTCCTCTTCAGGTAACTCTTTTAATGTAGCAAAAATCCATTAAAAGGGGGTCTTTGATGAAGAAGGCAGCTTGTTTTATTGTGTTAATTTATTTCCTCCTTAATGGACAAGGGGTTAAGGCAGCATCTGATATTAGCTATAAAATTGAAATGCTGAACTGGAAAGAAGTAAATCATCTATTACCTAAATACACAAAATTCACGGTTTTGGATGTGGAGTCAGGAAAACGCTTTAAAGTTCAAAGACGTGCGGGAAGTCATCATGCTGATGTTCAGCCGTTAACTCCAAAAGACACGAAAGTGATGAAAAATATATACAGTGGAAAGTGGAGCTGGAAACGCCGAGCCATAGTTGTTATTCATAAAGACCTTTGGATTGCAGCATCGATGCACGGTATGCCCCATGGTGCAGGAGCACTAAAGAATAATTTTCCAGGTCATTTTTGTATACATTTCTATGGGAGCACAACCCATCGGACTAATTCAATGGATCTCTCCCATATGCTCATGGTTATGAAGGCCTCTGGTAAGTTAGATGATTATCTTGGTAAAGCGAATCCATACGAGGTGATCGACGCTTATGTAGCAGGACTAAAGCAGCAGGATCCAGTAATTACTTCCCAAACCTCTTTACAAAATATAAAATGGAAGCTTATTTTAGGGAAGGTTGAAAATGTTAAAATATCTCGATTAGAGCTTTTGCCACCAGAGGATTTAACGGAAGAAATAAGTTTAGATATTCCTGCTGTGGTTGATTGGGATATTAAAGACAGGGGCAGGCACACATTTAAAGGAAATATTCATTTGGTAAGATTTTCACCTGTTGATGCTTGGAAAGTGGACTCGCTGGATTTTTTAAAAGAGAATAATCTTCCATAAGAAAAAAACACCTTTATATGAGGATCCTCCCAAGAATAAAGGTGTTTTTTAGTGTATTTAAGACTGTTCCCCGAACTTGATAAAGGTCAATTCATCCTCAATTAAGCCGCAGGCACCGCATTGTACCCGGAAATCCGGTCCATTGTATGGGAGGTGAAAGGGTTCTAACTCATTTTCACCATATTCCCTGACAACTACTCCTGATTGTGGGTCAAGCTTCACAGACTGTGAAACTTGTTGAATGATATTAAACCGGCTGCGATTTGTTTTGCAATTTGGACATTTGTATGGAGTAGACATAGGTTTCTCCTTTCATAGTATTGCTAAAATCTATTTTTTGCAATAATGTTAGTAAATATGTAACAATGCATGTGTGAGGGTAATGGGGGGATTTGGTTGGCGAAAGTAAACATGAATTATGATCATTTATTAGAGGAATACCGTTCGATTTGGAACAACCGATTATTGGCAGCAGGCAATAAAACAAGTGAAGAGACATTAACCGAGGCGATAAAACGGGAACTATTAGATGAAAACTCACATCCAAGAATTAGAAAAAACAAGTATGAAAAATATTATTCGGCAGTAAAGAGGGTAATGGATTCGCCGGTCGCTATCGATACCAAGGTACAATTAATAAAAATGCATATTGAAATCATGGAAGAAATAAGTTAGGGGAGAATGATTGTGAAGAAGCTTTTATCTATTTTATTATCAGTTCTATTTCTAAGCATTGCTGTTTCCTGTGGGCAGCAGCAAAAAGAAAAGGCAGGACAACTACCTGAAATGGTAAACGTAGACTTGTCTATTATACCTGCGACTGGAGAATTAAATAAACCAATTACCTTTGAAGCGAAGGTCACACAGGGAAATGAAGAAGTAAATGATGCTGATAGTGTGATCTTCGAGATTTGGCGCGCAAATGACGAAAAACATGAAAAGGTAGAAATTAAACATGCGGAAAATGGGGTTTACCGATTCGAAAAGACTTTCCAGCAGGAAGGAACGTATTATATCATTTCTCATGTAACGGCAAGAGATATGCATAATATGCCGAAAAAGGAATTTATCGTCGGGACACCAAGTGAACCTGAAGATCCGAAAGCAAAAGAGTCGATGGATGGAATGAATACTGATGACCATGATTAATCAACTGAAGGTCATTAAAAAGTCCTTAATAAAAGACAGCCTCGGCTGTCTTTACTTTTTTTTATGACTCTTTTTTTGCTCTAAAATTAACTTTTGCTTCCTTACCAAGTTTTTCTTTGACTTTCTCATTAATAATATCGGATATATCGCCTTCATAGGTTGAGCCAATATTTAATTTTCCGGATAACTCTTTTATCCCTAATTGACCAAAATTATTGGCGTAATCCAAACGTTCAATTACGATTTTATCTACCTGCAGATGCTCAATTTGAATAGTGGGAGAGCTTTCTATTTCTTTTGGGGGAATGTTTAATGCGGCCTTTGTGCCCGCTTTCACCTCACTGATGTTGGCTTCTAAATCTGAAACCTTTTTCTCCAAATCTGATATTTTCTTCGTTAAGGTTTTATTCGAAGTGAACAAGCGAAAGAAAAATCGCATAAAAACCCTCTATTCAGAATTGGTTTGTTCAAAGGAAATGGGGATATTTTCTATATCATCATGATGAAGAGGCATGACAATGTATAAAACACCTTGACGAATTTCTGTTTTGACTTTATTAATCAGAATAGGATAGGGAAGTGTTATTTCCTTTTTAAAATGGCGATTGGCACGTTCTTTTAGATAATATTTACGATTCTGATTTAATGCTTTAAATTCTCCTATAATGGTCAAAAGCTGTTGTTGGATTGAAATATGAAGATCTTCTTTTGCCACTCCGGGAATTTCTGCTTCGATCACAAGTTCTTTATTTGATTCGTATAGATCACATTTTGGAATAAATTCTGCCACAGTTGAAAAGTGAGATAAGGCAGGTGCTTTTTGATTTTGGTACTCGAAGATATTATTCCAAAAATTTTCCGATTGGAATTGTTGGGCGGCATCCATCCATTTTTTTAATTTATCGATCTCCATAATTTCACTCCTTCCTAATGACCCTTTAATTCATCTTATTAATTATTAAAAAAAACATGCAAAAAGTGACGATTAAAATATTTCCGTCACGTCGATTTGTGAGTATTGCATATCAATATTTTTGGGGATTTTTACTTCCATGATGCCATCCTTATAGTTTGCTGTAGCGCCTTTCTTTTTAACAATAGCTGGAAGGGTGATAGTGTTTGTATCCTCATGCTGTGGAATGTGCTCAACGATTAGCTGATTTGAAGTGTGATAAAGGCGAAGTTGTTTAATCCAGTCTTCATTTTGAATTGGAATTCTAACAAAAACATAATCATGTGTCTCAAAGGATGTGGATTTTAACACACCTGTGGCAGAGTTCTGCTTTGAGACTGATGATTGAAAGCCATTGAAAATATCTTGAGGATTCATCATATCTCGCATGTTTGGCATCATTTTTCCTATCAGATCCTGGACATAATTGTTTATCTCCTCCGGTTTCATATTTTGTATCGATTCTTTCGTATCTTTTGTAAAAGGGAACATATTCCAAGGAAACATTTGTATTCCACCTCTCTATATCTAATATTGGTTCGAAATTGGTAGGGAAGGGTTAGCAATTTGATCTTGATCACTAATATCTGGATCAACGAAGCCATTGAAAGAACACGAGCTCGCAGGGGATAAATCACCTAATGCAATATTTATTCCTACCAATTTATGGTTTGCTGTATGGCTATTTTGGACTGCAGGTCCTAAAGAAATATTTGCATTATTACTAATGGAATTTGTTTTAATATTAAAAACATTTATCTGAAAGGGCATTTTTTTCAGTCCTTTATCTCGAATTACTAAAGGCGTTCGACGGATTTGCGATATCTCCCATATCATTAACGTCTGGATCAATAAATACGTTTTCCATAGCGGCAGTTGGCGGTGCTAAATCACCGTAGGATGCATTTTGACCTTGAGATTTTGAGTTGGCCGTATGAGCATTATGAAGGGCTTCCCCGATGTTGACAGATCCGTTGTTAGATACGCTGTTAATTTTCAGGCTGAAAATATTGATTACAGTCTGCATCCTGTCACATCCTTTAATCATTTATCTCATACTATGCAATTGAATGCCTATCCGTTATTAATTAATTCTTATCAATACTGTAAATTGACTAAGAATCTAATGGGTGGGAATAAATTATTTGCATATCTAAACGAATCTTTTTAACATATAGTAAAGGGAGAAATAAAATAATGAGAGGTAATAAATTGTGAATAAGAAAACGGCTTTGATTACAGGTGGAGCTACAGGTATTGGCAGAAAAACCGCAATACAGCTTGCAGAAAATGGGTATCAGCTTGTGATCAACTATCGGAATAGTGAATCAGAAGCGGTTTTCTTAGCAAAGCATTTGAATGATTGTTTTGGAACGAAAAATATCACCGTTCAAGGGGATGTGACCCAGCAGGAAGATTGTACCCGAATTGTAAATGAGACTTTTAAGACCTATTCGAGTGTGGATGTTTTAGTTCATAATGCCGGCCCTTACATACATGAAAGGAAAAAGTTAACTGATTACTCATTTGAGGAATGGAATTACTTAATCCAAGGGAATTTATCGGCAATTTTTTACTTGTCAAAGCTAATCATTCCGGGAATGCGAAAACAAAACTGGGGCAGAATTATTACACTTGGATATGACAGAGTTGAAACTGCACCCGGATGGATCTATCGCTCTGCCTTTGCAGCAGCGAAGACTGGACTCGCTTCACTAACCCGAACCATTGCAATGGAAGAAGCTGAACATGGGATAACGGCTAATATGGTCTGTCCAGGCGATATAACAAATGAGTGGAAGGAAAAAAATATTGATGAGTCTATCGCGGAAAGCCAAGCAAATCATTCATATGGGAGGCAGGGGACAGGGGAGGACATTGCTCGGGTAATCGCCTTTCTTACAGACGAGAAATCAGATTTTATAACAGGGAGTATTATTCCGATAACAGGCGGAGCAGATGTGCTTGGGAAAGCATTGAAAACCTAGCTTAAAAAGTGGCATGATGGCCAGCGACCTTTCATAGATTGTAGGGACAAGCAATTTTGAAAGGGGATAAATGAATGGCTTATCAAGGATCTAAAGGATGGTACGTAAAACAATTAAAAAATATCGGGATTACCAAACATCCCATTGAACACAAAAAATTAGAGCTCTATAAAACATTTATAGTTAGAAAATTATACATGGAAAAAGTGGTAAACAAGTAATGGTTTCATAATTTTTCTAACTATTTGATTAACAAGAATGAAATCTGTTCCTTTTGTGGATAATAGAAAGTAATCATCTATGAAAGGAGCAAAGAAAATGAGTTTTAACATGAACAGAATCAATCCAAACCAAACCCAAGTTTTTTTTCATGATGGCCGCTTTGAAACATTAACAAATGAGGAATTAGATGATTTTTTGCTCCAAATGGGTCTTAGTGATGTAAATGAAACCATTGAACAAAATGTATTAGAATAACAGAAATTATTATTAAAAATAATAAAAAAAAGCAATCGGCTGATTGCTTTTTTTAGGCTTCCAATAATTTTGAAGAATCTATTTGAAGTGAGCCATTTCGTAACAGATGGAAAGTGTATAGGTCTTTTGGAATCTCGTATAAATCATAAACTTCACCATTTGCGTTTAATTGCTGATAGATAGAAATTCTCGTTTCATTTGCTTTAACAACATATGGCAGCTTTTCAGCAGCTTTTATTGAGCGGATATTAACTTTGCGAATCCGCATAAATACTGTTTCTATCCCAGCTTCGTAAAAAAGCTCTTGAAAAAAGGCATCTTTAGCAGGGCTGTTATACCCTTTACCATGATACGGTTTTCCAAGCCATGTTCCTAAAAATCCTGAATTATCTTCAATATCATACAAATTAATCGTACCGATTGGGGTACCCCATTCATCGAGAATCGTTCGTGAAATTAATTCACCGCGATCCTCAGCTTCAATGGTTTGTTTTGTTATAAATAAGAATTCATCATAAGAATCAGCTTTATGACGTACAAAAGGGAAGACGTCAGGATGCGTCATTAATTCGTACAATGTGTGGCTGTCATGAAGATCACGTTTCTTTAGCATGAATATCCCTCCATTAGGGCATACCGATCCCATGTCAAAAGAAGCGGCCCACCCTCGAAATTTTTTAGCCGATAGGAAAGTAAAACTTTCCTATCAGGCATAAGTGCAATTACGCCACTGTCTTCGCCCTGATGGGCTCGCCAGTCGGCGAGTTTGCTTTATAAAGTTGCTAAAAAATTTCGGGGTGGGAATCGAACCCACTAGAACCAGAAAAACTGGTGGCGCACCATTTGCCTTCCCTATATCATTTTTTTGTTAATGGATTATGTTTATAAACCCCCAAAATTTTCACGTCTAAAATAGTTTTACTTAGAGTATGATACAAGAAAAAATAAAAAAAATAAATAGTTTTTTTGTTGGATTTTCGACTATATTTTTTGCCAATTTTCTACAAAATTCTACGCTTCGGTATAGACGATTTCGCCGCCAATCATTGTCCATTTAGGCTTTGCTAAGTAATGGAAAGGATGATGGCTCCAGAGCACTAAATCAGCATCTTTTCCTTCTTCGATACTTCCAACCTTTTGGTCTATTTTTAAATTTCTAGCCGGTAGGATGGTAATTCCTTCAAGTGCTTTTTGCTCAGGTAATCCTTCACGAACAGCTAAACTAGCACAAATATTTAAATATTGAATTGGTGTATATGGATGATCTGTCGTAATCGACACTTCGACACCATGATTTGTCAGTTCCTCATATGTTTTCCATGTCTTATTTTTTAATTCGACTTTGGATCTTCTGGTCAATGTGGGCCCAACGGAAACCTTTAAATCAATACCAGCTAACTCACTGGCAATTAAATGTCCTTCGGTGCAGTGCTCAATCCGTAAATCCAGATTAAACTCTTCTGCGAATCTTAGTGCAGTTATTATATCATCCGCACGGTGTGCATGAATTCTTACAGGAATTTCTCTTTTTAGTGCCATCACAATCGGAGCAATTCTAAGTTCTTCAGGGTTATCAGCATGAATGGCCTGGTAAAAGGCTTCCCTGAGCATTCCCATAATACCCATCCTTGTAATTGAATTACTATTGCCATTGCTGTGGATTCTTTTTGGATTTTCCCCTAAGGCTATTTTTAATCCGGCAATATCTTGGACAATCATTTTTTTTATATTTTTTCCAGTAGTTTTGATAACAGAAGTGGTTCCACCAATCACATTAGCACTTCCTGGCATAATGTGAACGGTGGTTATACCGCTTTTTATTGTGTCAGTGAAGGCAGGATCCAATGGATAAACCCCGTCGATGGCTCGAATGTGCGGTGTGAGTGCTTCTGCAGTTTCATTGGCATCATTCCCTGCCCAACCAGTGCCTTCATCATATAGACCTAAATGAGTATGAACATCAATAAAGCCAGGAAATAGAAATAATCCCCAGCAATCGATGATTTTAACGGTTAAATCGGTTGTGAGATTCCTTCCTATTTTTTTTATTTTTCCATTTTCAATAAGAACATCGGCATTTTTTATCGGATTGACAGTAACTGGATAAATAAAAGCATTTTTTAAAAGTATTTTTGTCATGATAAAACCTTTCTATATGGTGTTAATTATATTTTATCTATTTTATCAACATATGTGCCAAAGGAAAAGTAAGAAATCTGTTCGTTTTCTAATTATTTTGCGGAATTTTTTGTAATTTATGAAACATTTTAGGGGACAATACGTAAATAGTATGGTAAGGGAAAAATTTTTTCCAATGGGGGAAATGAAAATGATAAAAAGTGAAGAAAGGTTAATGGCGGCTGGTATTTATGTGTTAAGTTTATTTTTTCCAGTAATAGCTCCACTAATTATTTGGTTATTAAAGAAGGATGAGTCATCTTTTATTGATTATCATGGGAAAGAATATTTTAATTTCTTTATTTCATATCTCGTTTATTCAATCGTAGCGGGGATTTTAACCCTTGTAATAGTTGGAATTTTTCTATTGTGGGCAATTGGGATTGCAATACTTATTTTTAGTATTATCGCAGCCGTTAGAGCATACGAGGGTAAAGAATATCAATTCCCATGGATTTTTAGGCTAATTAAATAAAATACCATTTTGGAACCCGGCAAAATTATTTGTCGGGTTTTTGAACGTTTTTTCAGTTTAAACGTCATATGATTGAATAACTATACAAAGGGGGAAACAACATGGATACTTTAGTAAGTTATCTACCAATTATCGCGCCAATTCTTATTATCCAGCTTATTTTATTAATTGTTTCAATCATTGATCTCGTCAAAATCGAGAAAACGAATGGTCCTAAATGGTTATGGGCACTTATTATAATATTCATTAATATTATTGGGCCAATCCTTTATTTTGTCATTGGAAGGAGAAGTAACTGATGTCCCTAATTCAAATAAAAGGTTTAAAAAAGAGTTTTCAAGGGACGGAAGTGATTAAAGGGCTTGATTTTACATTAGAAAAAGGAAGATGTATTGCTTTATTAGGTCCAAATGGTTCAGGTAAAACTACCACCCTTAGAATGCTCTCTGGACTAATGAATCCGACGAGTGGAAAGATTATCTTTACCGATGCAAAAAAAGGTGAGGATATCCGCGAATTAATCGGTTACCTGCCACAATTTCCTGTGTTTTACGAATGGATGTCGGGTCTTGAATTTTTAATATATGTTGGCAGATTAGCAGGATTAACTAGTAAGGAAGCAAAAGAACGATCATTAGAACTACTGCAGTTAGTGGGAATTTTAGAGGCAAAAAATAGGAAGGTTAGTAAATATTCCGGGGGTATGAAACAAAGGTTAGGGATTGCCCAAGCCCTTATACATCGCCCTCAGCTAATAATGCTCGATGAGCCCGTTTCGGCTTTGGATCCAATTGGCAGAAGGGAAGTTTTAGATCTTCTTGAAGGGTTA
>Ga0213820_1000451_pt1 | contig 29482 bp, 26 predicted proteins | sample MC6MC0910MG_FD_179889 | JGI IMG/M metagenome (GOLD analysis project Ga0213820, IMG submission 179889) | Enriched soil aggregate microbial communities from Iowa State University, Ames, United States - MC6-MC0910-MG | ecosystem: Environmental > Terrestrial > Soil > Unclassified | place: USA: Iowa... | reverse complement strand
GCCGATGCGGTGAAGACTGAACAGCCCCCGGTCGAGGCCAACGCCTTGACCCTCGCCACGGTCGATGGCGAGGGCCGGCCCCATTGCCGCGTCTTGCTGCTCAAGGGGCTCGATGACCGTGGTTTTACCTTCTTCACCAACTACGAAAGTGCCAAGGGCCAGCAACTGCAGGCCAACCCTTTCGCCGCCATGACGTTTTTCTGGCCGGCGCTGGAGCGCCAGGTACGCATCGAAGGGCGTGTGGAAAAGGTCACGGCCAAGGAGTCGGACGACTACTACCAGGTGCGCCCGCTGGGCAGCCGCCTGGGGGCTTGGGCCTCGCCGCAAAGCCAGGTAATAACCGGCCGCGAAGCGTTGGAAGCGCTGGTAAAGGCGACCGAGGCGCGGTTTTGTGACACTCAGCCGCATTGCCCCGAGCACTGGGGAGGGTACCGTCTGTTGCCTGAGCGTATCGAGTTCTGGCAGGGGCGGGCGAGCCGCCTGCATGACCGGTTGAATTACCGCCTGGTCGATGGGCAATGGCTGCGAGAGCGGCTGGCGCCTTGAAAACCCTGGGGCCGCTTGCGGTCCCAGGTGTTTATTCCGCTACGCCGGGATAAGCCTCGGCCTCACGTGCCAACCAACTCGCCAGCGCCTTGCGCTTGACCTTCTCTCTGCGTGCCTGCTCCAGCCGCTGCAACATGTAGTCACGCTTCTGCGCATCCTTCCCGGCCATCGATAGCGCCAGGTCGCGGTCCATCCAGCGGCGCATGCGCACATACAGCCACCCATGGAAGTACAGCCCTGCGACAGTTGTGACCACGACGATGAAGTAATCCATGGCTATCCTTGGTCTCACTTGAAAGGCCCCACGATACAGTCCATGCAGGCTGTACCCAGGCTGAATGAAAACAATTTTATTGCGTCTGCGTCGTGACAGCCGTCAACGCGCAGCGTCTAATGGACACCGATGACTTTTGGAGATTTTACCTATGCGTAAATCCGCTTTGCTGGTGGCGACCTTTACCACCATGTCGCTGTTGCTGGGGGGCTGTGCCTCGAGCCTGACCGGCGATAGCTACTCCCGTGATGAGGCCCGTCGCGTGCAGACAGTGCGTATGGGTACCATCGAATCCCTCCGTCCGGTCAAGATCGAAGGCACCAAGACCCCAATCGGCGGTGGCGCTGGCGCCATTGTTGGTGGCGTTGCCGGCAGCGCAGTCGGTGGTGGCCGCGGCAGTATCGTTGCGGCCGTAATTGGTGCAGTGGCCGGTGGCCTGGCAGGTTCTGCCGCCGAGGAAGGCATCACTCGCACCCAGGGTGTTGAAATCACCGTGCGTGAAGATGACGGCAGCATGCGTGCCTATGTGCAGGCCGTTCAGGAAAACGAGATTTTCCGGGTTGGCGACCGTGTTCGCATCATGACCGTCGACGGTACCAGCCGCGTCTCGCACTAAGCCTTGACCCGGTTGTAGCGCAACAATAAAAAACCCCGACATGGCCACGCCAGTCGGGGTTTTTTATTGCCGCTGTTTTTTAGCTTGCGAGGGGTTTGCGGCTGGCCATGGCAGTGACGGCATAGCCGATGACCGCAGCGAAGAACGAGCCCGTAAGAATACCCATACGGTCCATGCCCGCATAATCGCTACTGCCTGGCACGAAAGCCAGCGAGCCCACGAACAGGCTCATGGTGAAGCCGATGCCACAGAGGATCGCCACCCCCAGCAACTGCGCCCAGTTTGCGCCGGCAGGCAACGCAGCCATGCGAAGCTTGATCGCGACCCAAGTCAGGCCGAAGACCCCCACTGTCTTACCCAGCAGCAAGCCGACAGCGATACCCAGCGGTACTGGATGAGTGAAGCTTTCCAGGTTCATGCCTGCCAGCGAAACACCGGCGTTGGCGAAGGCGAACAGCGGCAGAATGGCGTAGGCAACCCAAGGATGCAGGGCATGCTCCAGGGACAGCAGCGGCGACGTTTCGGCGTTGCGCGTGCGCAGTGGGATGCACAGCGCCAGGGCGACCCCGGCCAGCGTGGCGTGAACACCGCTCTTGAGCACGCACACCCAAAGCACCAGGCCGATGATCAGGTAGGGCCCGAGTTTGACCACGCCAAGCCGGTTCATGGCCAGCAGCGCGACCAGGCAGGCACCGGCCAGCAACAGCGACACGCTCGACAAGGTGCCGGAATAGAACAGAGCAATGACGATGATCGCACCCAGGTCATCGATGATCGCCAGGGTCATCAGGAACAGCTTCAGTGAAACCGGTACGCGCTTGCCCAGCAGTGCCAGTACGCCAAGGGCGAAGGCAATGTCCGTAGCGGTGGGGATGGCCCAGCCGGCGACCGCCGCCGGGTCGTCGCGGTTGATGAACCAGTAGATCAGGGCAGGTATCACCATGCCACCCACCGCAGCGGTAGCGGGCAGGACTATCTGCGAGGGCTTGGAGAGGTGGCCGTCGACCACCTCGCGCTTGACCTCCAGGCCGATGAGCAGGAAGAACAGCGCCATCAGGCCGTCGTTGATCCACAGTAGCAAGGGCTTGGCGATTTCCAGCGCGCCAACTTTGACCGCCACCGGGACGTCGAGCAGGCCGTTGTACAGGTAAGACAAAGGTGAGTTGTTGATGACCAGCGCAAGAACGGCCGCGGCGATCAGCAGCAGACCGCTGGCAGCTTCGAGCTGAAAGAATCGGGTGAAGAGGCTACGCACGGGCTATGGGCTCTCCCTGAGAGATTAAGGATGGAACGGGCGTACACCCTAGCCTGTGGCGATATGCTTTCAAACAAAAACTATATTCGTTTTTGTTATATGTTATTGCTGCCTGGGCTGTGGCAAGCCTAGACGGTGTTGCGGAATACGCGGGTAGGGCAAATCCGATTATCTCTGCAGGCTTTTCTGGCACTGCAGAGCCCCACAGACTCGATGCTGTGTGAGCAGCCTTGCGCTGCGAAGAGGCCCGTAATAGCGGCGACTATCTACGGTGTTGTCGTCGGCCTCTTCGCAGCACAAGGCTGCTCCTACCAGAAGCGGGCCTTATGCGTTTAGCCCGAGCATATCCCGCGCCACCGCCTCGGCAATGCGAATGCCATCGACGCCAGCGGACAGAATACCGCCCGCATAACCCGCACCTTCGCCCGCCGGGAACAGCCCCCTCAGGTTCAGGCTCTGGAAGTCCTCACCCCGGGTAATGCGCAGCGGCGAAGACGTACGCGTCTCGATACCGGTCAGCACCGCATCGTGCAGGTTGTAGCCCTTGATCTGCCGATCGAATGCCGGCAGTGCTTCGCGGATCGCCTCGATGGCGAAGTCAGGCAAGCTCGGCGCCAGGTCGCCCAGGGTCACGCCCGGTTTATACGACGGTTCGACACTGCCCAGGGCAGTGGACGGCCTGCCGGCCACGAAGTCGCCAACCAGCTGCGCCGGTGCCTGGTAGTTGCTACCACCCATCACGTAGGCGTGGGCTTCCAGGCGCTCCTGCAGCTCGATACCGGCCAACGGGCCACCCGGGTAGTCGCGTTCCGGGTCGATGCCGACGACGATGCCGGAGTTGGCATTGCGTTCGTTACGCGAGTACTGGCTCATGCCGTTGGTGACGACGCGGCCAGGCTCGCTGGTGGCCGCGACCACGGTGCCGCCTGGGCACATGCAGAAGCTGTACACCGAACGGCCGTTCTTGGCGTGGTACACCAGTTTGTAGTCGGCGGCGCCGAGCTTCGGGTGGCCGGCGTACTTGCCCAGGCGTGCCTTGTCGATCAGCGTTTGCGGGTGCTCGATACGGAAGCCGACCGAGAAGGGCTTGGCCTCCATGAACACGCCCTTGGCGTGCAGCATGCGGAACGTGTCGCGGGCACTGTGGCCCAAGGCCAGGACCACATGGCGCGAATGCAGCTGCTCGCCGCTTTCCAAGACCACGCCGGTCAGTTGCCCATCATCGGTCAGCAGGTCGGTGACTTTCTCCTGGAAGCGCACTTCGCCGCCCAGGGCGATGATGTCCTGACGCATCTGCTCGACCATACCGGTCAGGCGGAAGGTACCGATGTGCGGCTTGTTGATATAGAGGATCTCATCGGGCGCACCGGCCTTGACGAACTCTTCCAGCACCTTGCGGCCGTGGTGCAGCGGGTCCTTGATCTGGCTGTACAGCTTGCCGTCGGAGAACGTCCCGGCGCCGCCTTCGCCGAACTGCACGTTGGATTCCGGGTTGAGCACGCTTTTGCGCCACAGGCCCCAGGTGTCCTTGGTGCGCTGGCGCACTTCTTTGCCGCGCTCGAGGATGATCGGCTTGAAGCCCATCTGCGCCAGCAACAGGCCGGCAAAGATACCGCAGGGGCCGAAGCCGACCACGATCGGGCGTTGCTCTACCTCGGCAGGGGCGTGGCCGACGTACTTGTAGGTGACGTCAGGCGCGACGCCGATGTTGCGATCGTCTGCGAATGTGCGAAGCAGCTCGGCTTCGTTGCTGGCTTCGAGGTCGATGGTGTAGATGAACAGCAATTCGCTGTTTTTCTTGCGTGCGTCGTAGCTGCGCTTGAACAGGTTGAAGCTGAGCAATTGCTCATCGCGGATGCCCAGGCGCTGGACGATGGCTTCGCGCAGGGCTTCGTCAGGGTGGTCCAGGGGCAGCTTCAGTTCGGTGATTCGTAGCATGGCAGGGTCCAGTATCCCGGCCAAGGGCGGCCGGCGGCTTTACACAAACCGCCAAGTATAAGCTGTTCGCCGCCCTGACTGGCAGGATAAAAGCGCCCGGCGATCAGTTGTCGCGTGCACCACCGTAGTAACCGCAGCCTTGCAGCGTCTTGCCATCGATGCGCAGCTCGGCGCGCAAGTGACGGACTGCCCCGGTCGCGCTGTCCACGCAGCGCTGCGGTGCGACCCAAAGCTCCACGTGCTGGCCATTGGCTTCGCTGGTCAGGGTCAGGCCGCCACCGGGTACTTCTTCTTCCAGGAACGGCAGGGGCAGCGGCGCCTGGCCTACGCGGCTGACGACCATGCCTTTGCCGCTGGCCTTGATGTCCCAGTCGGGTTCGTGGCCGTTGGCACGCAGGGTCAGCTGTTTGAAATTGGGGTCTTCGCAGGCCCGGGCCGAGGGCTCCAGGCGGTACAGGCGGCGGACGTCGAGCTGGCCGTCGGTGTTGGCCTGCTTGCTGCCGGTCAGGCGGCCGCGCACGTCGGCGAACAGCTTGTCGCCAGCATCCTTGGCGAGGTTGGCGGCTTCCTGCAGGATGCCGGTGCTGCCGGCGTCGTTGATCACGAAACGGCGGCTTTCATTACAGGGTTTGAACAGCAACTGGCCCCCGGCGGCGCTCAGTTCGCCCTGCATGCGCGTGGTGCCGATGTTCGGGTCGGTCGGCGTGGCAGCCATGAGCTGGCAGCCGGCGAACAGGGGCAGCATGGCGGCGAGCAGCAGGGAGGGGGTGAGGCGCATGGGGCGGGCTCCGGCGATCGTTGCAAAAGAGCTGGCCACGTTACTCAGGGTGCGCGGCGATCACAAGCTTTGTTGATAGCCTGTGCCGACCTCTTCGCGGGTAAACCCGCTCCCACCGATCCGCAGAGACTTTCAAAGCTGTGCAGTACCTGTGGGAGCGGGTTTACCCGCGAAGAGGCCGGCATAGGCCATATAAGTGCAGCAGGTAGAACAAAGGGCCCGAAGGCCCTTTGCTCATCAACCACCCAGGTAGGCGTCACGCACCTTCGGGTCACTCAGCAGTGCTTCACCCGTGCCCTGCATCACCACCCGTCCGTTTTCCAGTACATAGGCACGGTCGGCGATCTTCAGCGCCTGGTTGGCGTTCTGCTCCACCAGGAACACGGTCACGCCGTCACGGCGCAGCTGTTCGATGATGTCGAAGATCTGCTGGATGATGATCGGCGCCAGGCCCAGCGAGGGCTCGTCGAGCAACAGCAACTTGGGTTTGCTCATCAGCGCCCGGCCAATGGCGAGCATCTGCTGCTCGCCACCGGACATGGTGCCGCCACGCTGGATATAGCGCTCCTTCAGGCGCGGGAACAGCTGCAGGACCTTGTCCAGCTGCTCCTGGTAATCGCCCTTGTCGGTGAAGAAACCGCCCATGGCAAGGTTCTCTTCGACCGTCAGGCGGGCGAACACGCGGCGCCCTTCGGGGACTACGGCGATGCTCTTGCGCATGATATGCGAGGAGGTCTGGCCGACCAGTTCTTCACCCAGGTACTTGATGCTGCCACTGTGCGCCTGCGGCGAGCCGCACAAGGTCATCAGCAGGGTCGACTTGCCCGCGCCGTTGGCGCCGATCAAGGTGACGATCTCGCCCTGGTTGATTTCCACGTTGACGCTGTGCAGTGCCTGGATCTTGCCGTAGAAGGTGGAAACGTTCTCGAACTTCAGCATTTACGCTTCCCCCAGGTAAGCCTTGATCACATCAGGATTGTCGCGAATCTGCTCCGGCGTGCCGTCGGCCAGGGGGGTACCCTGGTTGATCACCACGATATGGTCGGAGATGCTCATCACCAGCTTCATGTCGTGCTCGATCAGCAGCACGGTGACGTTGTGTGATTCGCGCAGGTAGGCGATCAGTGCCTTGAGGTCTTCGGTCTCTTTCGGGTTCAGGCCTGCTGCCGGTTCGTCGAGCATGATGATCCGTGGCTGGGTCATCATGCAGCGGGCGATTTCCAGGCGGCGTTGCTGGCCGTAGGCGAGGGTGCCGGCGGTACGGTTGGCAAATTCGGTCAGGTTGACCTTTTCCAGCCAGTACTGCGCGCGCTCCATGGCTTCCTTCTCGCTGCGGCGGAAGCTAGGGGTCTTGAACAAGCCTGCGAAGAAGTTGGTGTTCAAGTGCCGGTGCTGGGCGATCAGCAGGTTCTCCAGCGCGGTCATTTCCTTGAACAGGCGTACGTTCTGGAAGGTCCGTACCACGCCCTTACGGGCGATCTGGTGGCCGGCCAGGCCCTGGATCGGCTGGCCATCGAGCAGGATGGTGCCGCCGCTGGGCTTGTAGAAGCCGGTCAGGCAGTTGAACACGGTGGTTTTGCCAGCGCCGTTCGGGCCGATCAGCGCCACCACTTGTTTTTCCTTGACGGTCAGGGCCACGCCGTTGACCGCCAACAAGCCGCCGAAGCGCATGCTCAGGCCGCTGACTTGCAGAATTTCGCGGCTCATCGACGCAGCTCCATGTGTGGACGTTGCATAGGCAGCAGGCCTTGCGGACGCCAGATCATCATCAACACCATCAGCGCACCGAACATCAGCATCCGGTATTCGCTGAACTCACGCATCAGCTCAGGCAGCAGGATCATCACGATGGCCGCGAGGATCACGCCCAATTGTGAGCCCATGCCGCCGAGCACGACGATGGCGAGGATGATCGCCGACTCGATGAAGGTGAACGACTCGGGGGTTACCAGGCCTTGGCGAGCCGCGAAGAAGCTGCCGGCGAAACCGGCGAAGCAGGCACCCAGGGTGAAGGCCGAGAGCTTGATCACGGTAGGGTTCAGGCCCAGTGCGCGGCAGGCGATTTCGTCTTCACGCAAGGCTTCCCAGGCACGACCGATCGGCATGCGCAGCAGGCGGTTGATGACGAACAGCGCCAGCAAGGCCAGCAGCAGCGCTACCAGGTAGAGGAAGATGACCTTGTTGATCGAGTTGTATTCCAGCCCGAAGAACTCGTGGAAGGTCTGCATGCCCTCGGCGGCACGGCGTTCGAAGGTCAGGCCGAAGAACTCTGGCTTGGGGATGTTGCTGATGCCGTTAGGGCCACCGGTCCAGTCGGTGAGGTTACGCAGGAACAGGCGGATGATCTCGCCGAAGCCCAGGGTTACGATCGCCAGGTAGTCGCCGCGCAAGCGCAGCACCGGGAAGCCGAGCAGGAAGCCAAAGGTGGCGGCCATCAGACCGGCGATCGGCAGGCACACCCAGAAGCTCCAACCCAGGTAGTGCGACAGCATGGCATAGCTGTAGGCACCCACGGCATAGAAGCCCACATAACCCAGGTCGAGCAGGCCCGCGAGGCCGACCACGATGTTCAAGCCCAGGCCCAGCAACACGTAGATCAGAATCAGCGTGGCGATGTCGACCGCACCGCGCGAGCCGAAGAACGGCCACACCAGCGCAGCCACGATCAGCCCCATGATGATCCAGCGCTGGGTCTTGGGCAGGGTCAGGTAGTTGCTCACCGCAGGCGGGACCAGCTTGCGATCCGAGCGGCGGCCCATCACCGAACTCCACTGCTTGTCGAACAGCACGCGCAGGAACATCAGCACCGAGCAGACGGCGATGATGCTGATGGTGAACGACCCTTGGCTATGCACGGCCAGGCTGATGCCGTCGATGCTCAGTTTCAGGCCGAGCACCGGGAAGGCCACGGCCCAGACCAGCAAGGCGCTGAAGAACGCCTGTTTAAGATTTTTGTTCATACTTTTTCAACCTCCGGGCGGCCCAGGATGCCGGTCGGCCGGAACAGCAGGACAAGTACCAAGAGACCGAATGCCACCACATCCTTGTACTGGTCGCCGAAAATGTCGGCGCCGAAGGCTTCGGCCACACCCAGCACCAGCCCACCGAGCATGGCGCCCGGAATGCTGCCGATGCCACCCAGCACAGCGGCGGTGAAGGCTTTGAGGCCCACCAGGAAGCCGGCGTTGGGGTTGATCACCCCGTACTGCATGCTCAGCAGCACGGCCGCCACCGCCGCCAGTGCGGCACCGATGACGAAGGTGAGGGCGATGATGTTGTTGGTGTTGATGCCCAGCAGGTTGGCCATCTTGATGTCCTCGGCGCAGGCACGGCAGGCGCGGCCCAGGCGGGAACGAGAGATGAACAGGGTGAGCAGGGTCATGGCCACCAGGGTGACGACGAACACCAGGATCTGCATGTAGCTGATCAGTACTTCTTCAGCACCGCCTGGCCCGAAGGAGAAGCTCCCAGGGATCAGGTTGGGGATGGATTTGTCCTTGGAGTCCTGCGAAAGCAAGACCGTGTTCTGCAGGAAAATCGACATGCCGATGGCGGAAATCAGCGGGATCAGACGGTTGCTGTTGCGCAGAGGGCGGTAGGCAACCCGTTCGATGCTGTAACCATAGGCACTGGTGACGAAGATCGTCGCGACGAAGGCGACGGTCATCAGGATCGGCAGCGAATGGATACCCATCATGGCCAGGCCCGCCAGGGCGATGAAGGCCACGTAGGAACCGATCATGTATACCTCGCCGTGGGCGAAGTTGATCATGCCAATGATGCCGTACACCATCGTGTAACCGATGGCGATCAAGGCATAGGTGCTGCCGATGGTCAATCCATTAACCAGTTGTTGGAAGAAATGGTAGATCTCAGGCATTACAGCGCTCCTAAAAACCTGATTTGCATTTCACTGGCAGGGGTACGGCCAGGAAACCGCGGGTGACGGTTTTAAGATTTTCAGGTGGGCCGGCCCCCGGATCGCGGGGATCAGGCCCATGAACCTCGTAAAACAAAGCCCACTGCTCGCACAGTGGGCTTCTACGGTCAGCTATTTAGTCACGCAGTTACTGAGGGGAAACTTCAGTCTTCGGCTTGCCGAAGTGCCATTCGTAGACCACGAATTTGAAGTCTTTCAGGTCGCCCTTCTCGTCATACGACAGGGTGCCAGTAGGGGTCTTGAAGGAACCGGCGTGGATGGCGGCTGCCACCTTGTCGGTGTCTTGGGACTTGGCGGCTTCGATACCTTTGGCGATCAGCTCGACAGCCGAGTAGGCCGGGAACACGAACGGGCCGCTTGGGTCTTTGCCGTCAGCCTTGATGGCGTCGACGATGGCCTTGTTCTCTGGGTCCGCGTCGAACGACTTCGGCAGGGTAACCAACAGGCCTTCGGAAGCGCCCTGGGCGATCTGCGAAATGGAGTCGTTGCCGACACCTTCCGGCCCCATGAATTTGGCTTTCAGGCCTTTTTCCTGAGCTTGGCGCAGGATCAGGCCCAGCTCTGGGTGGTAGCCGCCGTAGTAGACGAAGTCGACGTTGTTCTGCTTGAGCTTCTGGATGATCGAGGAGAAGTCCTTGTCACCGGCGTTCAGGCCTTCGAAGACGGCCACCTTGGTGCCTTTCTTCTCAAGGGTCTGCTTGACCGCGGTGGCGATGCCTTCACCGTACTGCTGCTTGTCGTGCAGGACCGCAACGACCTTGGGCTTGACGTGGTCGGCGATGTAGTTGCCGGCTGCCGGGCCCTGGGCACTGTCCAGGCCGATGGTGCGGAAGATCAGCTTGTAACCACGGGCGGTGATTTCTGGGCTGGTGGCGGCGGGGGTGATCATGATCACGCCTTCGTCTTCGTAGATGTCGGACGCAGGCTGGGTGGAGCTGGAGCACAGGTGGCCGATGACGAACTTGACGCCGTCGTTGACCACTTTGTTGGCGACTGCCACGGCCTGTTTAGGGTCGCAGGCGTCGTCGTATTCCTTGGCTTCGAGCATCTTGCCATCGACGCCGCCCTTGGCGTTGATGTCTTTGATGGCTTGCTTGGCGCCGATGAACTGCATGTCGCCGTACTGGGTGACAGGGCCGGTCTTAGGCCCTGCGATCCCGATCTTGATGGTATCGGCGGCAAACGAATGGCTGGCTACCCCGGCCAGAACCATTGCGGCGAACAGCTTGGAAATCTTGATCATAGTGCTCCACTCATTCTGTTGTAATTCTTATAGTCCTGGCGGCCAGGGCTACAGACCGGGCGGGATTTGCGGTATGGCCACGCCATACTGCATGCCCACCTTCCCCCGGAACATGTCCCGGAACTGTACCGGTACAGTGTAGAGCGCTGTCCGAGCGCTTGAAAAGCGGTCAAAAAGAGCCTGTTTCCTGGGTTGTCGCTTGATCGACACAAAGATACAGAAAGGCGCCATCAATTTGCCTGTATCTGCAGCCCCACCCCACAAGTTCGGGGCCGATCGACCAAATTACGTATTTGAAACCGGGTTTTTCTGCAAAAATACCGGCCTTTTTTATTGGCCGATTTTTGCGGGTACAAACCCATGACTGATCAAACAAGCACCCTCTATGCCAAATTGATTGGCGAGACGGCAATCATCGAGTGGAAAGCACTGGAGCGCTTCTGGGCGAAGGGTGACCTGATTTGGGTCGACCCCTGCCTGGACCTGATCGCCGTTGCTGAAGCAATGGCCGAGAATCGCAGCGAGATCTTCGCCAAGTGGCGCAGTGATGGCACTGTAGGGCCGGTGACTGCCGAGCAGGCATTGGACCTGCAAAACCGCGATCCAGAGATCTGGGCCGTGGTGGTTTCACCGTTTATCGTGATTCAAGCGAAGCGTTCGGAATCGGCGTGATCGTTTTTGGTGCGTGAAAATGCGCAGCCGCCTCAAGCTGGTGCTTGAGGGCGATCAGCCGGGTAGAGGTAAGTAACAATTCGGCGTGGCGGTAACAGTTTACGGGATGCGTAATGTGGCCGCTGCGCGCCCCTTCGCGGGTACGCCCGCGCCTTAGGCCCTGACTGCGGCCGCAAAAAATAACAATGTGCAAGGAGTCGTTAATGAGTTCGCAACTACCTTCGCTAGGATTCGCCGGCATTGGCCTGATGGGCCTGCCGATGTGTCGGCGCCTGCTAGCTGCCGGCTACCCCTTGACGGTGTGGAACCGCAGCCCGGACAAATGCGCCGAACTGGTGGCGGCTGGCGCGCGCCTGGCGGCAAGCCCGGCCGCGTTGTGCCGTGACAGCGACATGGTGCTGCTGTGCTTGGCCGACACGCCGGTGGTGCGCGAGGTGGTGTTTGGTGAACAGGGCATTGCCCAGGGCGGGCGCAGTGGCCAACTGCTGATCGACTTCTCCAGCCTCGAACCGACCGCCACCCGTGAGATGGCTGCCGAGCTCGCTGCGTTGTGTGGCATGGCCTGGCTGGATGCGCCGGTGTCCGGTGGCACGCCGGGCGCCGAGGCCGGCACCCTGGCAATCATGGTCGGTGGCGAAGCGGCTGACTTGCAACGCGCGCAGCCGGTGCTGCTCACCTTGGGCCAACGTGTAACGCACATGGGTGCCGTGGGGGCAGGCCAGGTGACCAAGGCTTGCAACCAGATGATCGTGGCCTGCAATGCATTGGTGATTGCCGAAGTGGTGGCGTTGGCCGAGCAATCGGGGGTTGATGCGACACTGATCGCCCAGGCGTTGGCGGGAGGTTTTGCCGATTCGAAACCCTTGCAGATCCTCGCCCCGCAAATGGCCGAAAGCCGCTTCGAGCCGGTCAAGTGGCATGTGCGCACGCTGCTCAAAGACCTCGACAGCGCGGTCAAATTCTCCCGCGAGCAGGGCTCGGCGACACCGCTTAGTGGCCTCGCCGCGCAATTGATGCGCCTGCACGGTAGCCAGGGTTACTTGCAAAAAGATCCGGCGACCCTGGTATCGCTGTATCGCAGCAAGGGCTGAGCACGCCTTTGTGGCACTCCAGCCGCTCCAGGATGGGCCGCAATTCGCCCAACGCCACCGGGCGGCCGAGCAGGTAGCCTTGCAGGTAGTCGCAGCCGTGGGTTTCGAGGAATTCAAGTTGCTCGACGGTTTCCACCCCCTCACTGACTACCTGCAAGTGCAGGGTGTGGGCCATGACGATGATGGCCTGGACGATCTCGCGGTCCTTCTGGCTGCCGGGTACCTCCTGCAGGAAGGTCCGGTCGATTTTCAGCACGTCCAGCGGCAGGCGCTTGAGGTAGGCCAGTGACGAATAACCGGTGCCAAAGTCATCGATCGACAAGGCCACGCCGAGGGCGCGCACGCGCTTGAGCAGGTTGACCGTGCGCTGAATATCGCCCATCAAGGCATTCTCGGTGACTTCAAGCTCCAGGTGGCGGGGCGCCAGCGCCGAGTGGTACAGCGCTTTCTCCACTTCGCTGGGTAGCTCATCTTGGCTGAGGGTTACCGCCGAGCAGTTGACGGTGACCTTCAGTTCAGCAAAGCCGTGACGGTGCAGTTGCGCTAGGTCGGCACAGGCGTGGCGAAGCACCCACAGGTCGAGGTCGATGATCAAACCATTGGCTTCGGCGATACCGATGAACCGGTCGGGACCGAGCAAGCCGTGTTGCGGGTGCTGCCAGCGGACCAAGGCTTCGAGCTTGGCCACCTGGCCATTGCGCAGGTCGAAGATGGGCTGGTAGTGCACGCACAGCCCGCGTTCCTCCAGCAGCGCGATGCGCAGTTCTTCTTCCAGCTGCAGGGCGAGGGTGGCGCGGGTTTTCAGGCTGTCGTTGAAGAAGTTGAGGCTGTTGCGGCCGTTGCCCTTGGACTGGTACAGGGCAAGGTCGGCGTGCTTGAGCAGCTCTTCAGCGGTGTGGCCATCGTCGGGGAAAATGCTGATACCGATACTGGTGGTCATGACCATGCGCCGGCCACCCAGGTCGATGGGTTCCTTCATCCGTTGCATGATGCGCTGCGCCAGGTGACGTGCCTCGTCACGGTTGTTGAGGCTGGTGACCACGCAAAACTCGTCGCCGCCGAAACGCGCCACCAGGTCGTGGCTGCGGGTGGCTGCCTTGATGTGGTTGGCAATCACCTTGAGCAGTTCGTCGCCGGCGGCATGGCCAAGGCTGTCGTTGATCCGCTTGAAATGGTCGATGTCGAGGAACATCACCGCCAGGCGGTTTTGACTGGCGGTCTGTTCGGCGAGGCGTTCGGCGAATACCTGATTGAAACCGCGGCGGTTGATCAGGTTGGTCAGGGCGTCGTAATGCGCGGCCTGTTGCAGCGAGGCCCGTGCCTGGTCCAATTGGCTGAGCAGGATGCTGACCCGGCGCAAGTCATGCTCCTTACTTTGCAGCTTCTTGTCGGCCAGTGCCGCACTGATGCTGGCGCCACTGATCAGCAAGGTAATGAAGGCAATGGTCAGCCCCAGTTGCAGGCTGTTGTCTGCCGAGGGCAGGCGCAGGGCGGTATCGGCGGGGATGACCAGGGTCATGGCCGACATCGCGGTGAAGTGGGTGGCGACGATGCCACCGGCCATCACCAGGCTGGCGCCGTACTTCAGGGCTTGGTGCAACGTGCCGCTGCCATTGCGGAAATACCGCGCCAACAGCAACGCCGCGAGGCTGGTGAGTATGGCGATGACCACGCAGGCCAGTAACAGCCCGGTCTGGTAGTACTGTCGGGCGCCGGTCTCGAGGGCGGCCATGCCGACAAAGTGCATCAGGATAATACCGGCACCAATCAGCACGGCACTTTGCAGGTAATGCTGCACTCGCATTTGGCTGCGGTTGAGGCTGTTCATGCCCAGCCAGGCAACGATCAATGCAATGAGCAACGAGAGGACGGTCAGCGAGACGTCGTAGTGGACCTCCACCGGCGCCTGGAAGGCCAGCATGCTGATGAAATGCATGGCCCAGACACCGCCTGCCAGGCAACAGGCGCCAAGCACGCGCCACTGGCGTTGTGCGGTGGGGTGTTCGTTGTGGGATTGGCGCTCGGCCATGTCCAGGGTCGCGAAGCAAGCCGCGCAGGCCACGGTAAAGGCGAGCAGAACAAGGAAAGGCTCGTGGCGACAATCAATGACGATGCGTCCGGTTGCCGGCAGATCGGCGAACAGTTGCAGTCCCAACCAGTCCATTGCGTGCCTCTTGGCCGAGTTTTCACGCGTCTCCGGTACAACGCCTTGGGAGACTGTCCAGAGGCAGTATAGGAAGAGGTGGTTAGGCCTTCCTGACTAATGGCACTTTGATTGCTACGATTTGGTTATGCGTTCAATAGCAGCCAGGAATATGACTGCTTGTGCCGCGCCACGTGTAGGAGCAGCCTTGCGCTGCGAAGAGGCCGGTAGAGCCACAGCATAGGCTGTGTCTGAACTGGCCTCTTCGCAGCGCAAGGCTGCTCCTACAGGGGCGGGGTGTATCAGCCGGCTACCAGCACGCGAATGGCTTCGAGGCGCAGGGCAGCTTTCTCAAGCATCGCCAGGCCTTCTTCACGCTGCTTGCGCAGGGCATCGATTTCGCTGTCGCGCACGCTTGGGTTGACGGCTTGCAGGGCAACCATGCGCGCCAACTCTTCGTCGGCCTCGGCCTGCAAGCGACGCTGCGCTTCGGCCACCCGCTCGACGTGGGTCGGCATGATCTTGGCTTCACCACCACTGATGCGCTGGGCCAGCACATCACGTTGCGCCTGGACGAACTTGTTGGCGCTGGCGCGCGGCACGCTTTCGAGCTGGTCGTTGAGCGTTTCGAATGCCACGCGCGACGCCAGGTCGTTGCCGTTGGTGTCGAGCAGGCAGCGCAGGGCTGCCGGCGGCAGGTAACGGCCCAACTGCAGGGCGCGCGGTGCTACCACCTCGCTGACGAACAGCAGTTCGAGCAACACGGTACCTGGCTTCAGCGCCTTGTTCTTGATCAGCGCAACGGCGGTATTGCCCATGGAGCCGGACAGCACCAGGTCCATGCCACCCTGAACCATCGGGTGCTCCCAGGTCAGGAACTGCATGTCTTCGCGGGACAACGCCTGGGCGCGGTCGTAGGTGATGGTCACGCCTTCGTCGTCACCCAGCGGGAAGCTGGCGTCGAGCATTTTCTCGCTCGGCTTGAGGATCAGGGCGTTTTCCGAATGGTCTTCGCTGTCGATGCCGAACGCGTCGAACAGGGTTTCCATGTAGATCGGCAGGGCGAACTGGTCATCCTGTTCGAGAATCGCCTCGACCAGTGCCTGGCCTTCACCGGCCCCGCCAGAATTGAGCTCCAGCAGGCGGTCGCGGCCGCTGTGCAGCTCGGCTTCCAGGCGCTCGCGTTCGCCGCGGGCATCAGCCACCAGTGCATCCCAGGCCTTGCTATCACCGCTTTCAAGCAGCGGCAGCAGGCGAGGACCGAACTGATGCTGCAGGGCATTGCCGGTCGGGCAGGTGTTGAGGAAGGCGTTGAGCGCTTCGTGGTACCACTGGAACAGGCGCTCTTGCGGGCTGTCCTGCAGGTAGGGCACGTGCAACTGGATGGTGTGCTTCTGGCCGATCCGGTCGAGACGGCCGATACGCTGCTCGAGCAGGTCCGGGTGGGCCGGCAGGTCGAACATCACCAGGTGATGAGAGAACTGGAAGTTGCGGCCTTCGCTACCGATCTCGGAGCAGATCAGCACCTGGGCGCCGAACTCTTCGTCTGCGAAATAGGCGGCGGCGCGGTCACGCTCCAGAATGCTCATGCCTTCGTGGAAGACCGAGGCAGGAATGCCGGAGCGCACGCGCAGGGCGTCTTCCAGGTCCATGGCGGTTTCGGCATGGGCGCAGATCACCAGTACTTTGGTGCGCTTGAGCATCTTCAGGGTATCGATCAGCCAGTCGACCCGAGGGTCGAAACGCCACCAGCGCTCGTCGTCAGTGATGTCGCCCTGCGCCTGGAAGGCGACTTCCGGGTACAGCTCGGCTTTTTCGCCAGGCGGCAGGTCGCGGTATTGCTCCGGCATCGCTACCGGGTAGGCATGCAGCTCGCGCTCGGGGAAGCCCTGAACGGCTGCGCGGGTGTTGCGGAACAGCACGCGGCCAGTGCCGTGGCGGTCGAGCAGCTCGCGGATCAGGCGCGCGCTGGCTTGGGTGTCGCCATCGCTGACGGCTGCCAGCAAAGCTTCGCCTTCGGCCCCGAGGAAGCCATGGATGGTGGCGTGGGCCTCCGGCGACAGGCGACCTTCGTCAAGCAGCTCCTGTACCGCCTCGGCGACCGGGCGATAGTTTTCGCTCTCGGCACGGAACGCCACAAGGTCGTGGAAACGGTTGGGGTCGAGCAGGCGCAGCCGGGCGAAGTGGCTGTCCTGGCCGAGCTGTTCGGGGGTGGCGGTGAGCAGCAGCACGCCAGGGATCACCTGGGCCAGTTGCTCGACCAGGCCGTACTCGGCGCTGACCTGGTCTTCATGCCAGACCAGGTGGTGGGCTTCGTCGACCACCATGAGGTCCCAGCCTGCGGCAAACAGCGCGTCCTGGGCTTTTTCGTCGTCAACCAGCCATTCCAGGGCCACCAGCGCGAGCTGGGCGTCTTCGAACGGGTTGCTGGCATCGCTCTCGATGAAGCGCTCGGCGTCGAACAACGCCACTTGCAGGTTGAAGCGCCGGCGCATTTCCACCAGCCATTGGTGCTGGAGGTTTTCCGGGACCAGGATCAGTACGCGGCTGGCGCGCCCTGAGAGCAGCTGGCGATGGATGATCAGGCCTGCCTCGATGGTTTTGCCCAGGCCGACTTCGTCCGCCAGCAGAACCCGCGGTGCGCTGCGGTCAGCGACTTCACGGGCGATGTGCAACTGGTGGGCGATCGGTTGTGCGCGGCAGCCACCCAGGCCCCAGAGCGACGACTGCATCTGCTTGCTGGTGTGCTGCAAGGTGTTGTAACGCAGGCTGAACCACGACAGCGGGTCGATCTGGCCGGCGAACAGGCGGTCGCTGGCCAGGCGGAACTGAATGAAGTTCGACAGTTGGGTTTCCGGCAGGGTACGCGGCTGGTTTTGCCCGTCCAGGCCGTGGTACACCAACAGGCCATCGACATCGTCGACCTCGCGCACGGTCAGCTTCCAACCGTCGAAGTGGGTGATCTGGTCACCTGGCGAGAAGCGCACGCGGGTCAGCGGCGCATTGCGCAGGGAATACTGGCGGGTGTCGCCAGTGGCCGGGTAGAGCACGGTCAACAGGCGGCCATCCTGCGCCAGGATGGTACCCAGGCCGAGCTCTGCTTCGCTGTCGCTGATCCAGCGTTGCCCCGGTTGATACTGCTGCGCCATACTGCCTGAACTCCCGCGATGAAAAGCCGGCTATGTTAACGGATCGGCCGGTCAGACCAAAGTGTTGAAGTGCACCGAAGGGTGCCGAAGACCAACAGTCTAGCCGTTTCATCGACCAACACCGTCTTGTAGACGAGGGCTGCGCACTAACATGTCCGCCAAGCACCGCTGGTTGAACGTTTCCCTGGCCGTGAGCAGCCTTGTGCTGCTGGCCGGCTGCGAGCAAAAAAGCTTCGAGACCTTGCCGGCGATTACGCCTGGGCAGCTTGAGGCACTGGGCGTGCAGACGCCGATCAAGAGCGTGCACTTTCGTGACCGCGACGGCGAAGGCCTGCTGGTGCTGAGCCGCACCGACGGCCAGGCCACCGACGCGGAAAACCAGCAGGAAGTGGACAAAGTGGTGCTCAAGGCCACGCTGTATGGGCGCACGGCCGAAAGCGATGCGTTCAAGGCTCGTTGGCAGATCGAGCAGGAAACCACCTGCCCGGGGCTGGACCTGGATGTCGACTTCTATTCCGATGTCAGCGATGTCAGTGACCTGAACAAGGACGGTATCGCCGAACTGACGGTTGCCAGCCATGCCTTCTGCGGCGGCGGCATCGACCCCCACGATATCGCCATCGAAATGCGCGAAGGCCAGGCTATCTACACCATTACCGGCCAATCGCTGATCACCCCGGCGGGCGAGGAGCCGATCGGCGGCGAGCGTGAAGACAGCGCCTCGCTCAAAAGCGCGCCGCAGGTACTGCGCGAGCACATGGACGCAGTCTGGCAGCAGGTCTACAAGCGGCCTTGGAGCGAGGCGAGCCCGCCGAGCGATGACGACCCCGATGACGAAGTCGAATAAGCGTTGTCTGTGTTCAAGGTAGGACAACGCCTGCCGATACAGGGGTAATAGGAGACTTTCCATGTTGCCGCCGATTATTCCGCTCAGTGCAGCCCCGGTAACCTCGCAACAGGACCCGGTCAAACCCACCCCCGACATCAAGCCGGTGGTGCCCGCGCAGCCGACCTCCGGTGAAAGCGCCATCAATCTTAAGCAGCAGCGCGACCCGCAGGAGCAGGCCTTGATCCTGCGTGATGAACAGCGTCGTCAACAGCAACGTCGGCAAAAAAGCGACGGCGAGCTTTACAGCGCCTTACCAGGTGATGAAGTCAACGCCGACAACACCGTACCGGTCGCCCCCTTGATGGGCGAGAGCCCACGTCAGGGGCTGTTGGTCGACATCGAAGTCTGACGCGGGGCTGGTCAGCGTCACTGGCTGGCTTCATCATGCAAGTCTCTGTTGATCGTCGAGCCCACCCATGAGCCAAGACAACCTCATCGATTTCGATGCCGAACGTGCCAAGCGCGTCCACGACCTCAAGGAAAAGCGCCTGAACGAAGTGCGCCAGGCCTTCGAGCAAGCCATGCCCCTGAGCGCGGCAAAGAAAAAGAAACCCAAGGGCAAGCCCAAGAAGCGCTGAAACTTGACGCAGGTCAACCCTGCGCCCGCCCCGCGTGCCCGGTCCCGGGCACCATTGACCCCGGTCAATTTTCCCTGCCCCCACATTCGTTACCTTGCATCCATCGGACAACGGCAAACGAAGAGGGAGGCCGACATGTTCTTCGACAACGTGGTTATCGCAGGTGTGGTAACGGTCGGGTTGATGGTCGCATTCTTTGCCGGTCTGGGCATTTTCATCTGGAAGGACTCGAACAAGCGCAAGCCGCGCTGACCTTCCGGATTCACGAGCACGCAAGGCATTTAGGGCGACTTCGGTCGCCCATTTTTTTTGCCTGCGAAATGTTGGGCAGCGCATCTCAATAAAGATGATTAGCTAGCTAATTAATCGTTTCCGCATTATCCTTCGCTTCATTGTCTATCGTTTACCTGATCATCCCCGCAAGGTCCGCCTCGTGCCCATCACTCTCCAGGCCCTGTTCGCACCCAGCAGCCTCGCCCTCAAGTTCGCCATCAAGACCGTGCTCGGTGGCGGCCTGGCGCTTTGGCTGGCGATGCGCTGGGGGTTGGAGCAGCCGTCATGGGCATTGATGACGGCGTTCATCGTGGCTCAGCCGTTGTCCGGCATGGTGGTGCAGAAGGGCCTTGCGCGCCTGGCCGGCACCCTGGTCGGCACGTTCATGTCGGTAGTCTTTATCGGCTTGTTCGCCCAGACGCCAGGCCTGTTCCTGATATCCCTCGCGCTGTGGCTGGCACTGTGCACGGCCGCGTCGACGCAACTGCGCAGTGCCTGGGCCTACGCCTTTGTGCTGGCCGGCTACACCGCCGCGATCATCGCCCTGCCGGCGATCGACCACCCGTTGCAGGTGTTTGACCAGGCCGTCGCGCGCTGCACCGAGATCTGCCTGGGGATTTTCTGCGCCACCGCCACCAGCGCCCTGATCTGGCCGCTGCGTGTGGAACAGCAACTGGGTGGGCAGGCCCGGCAGGCTTGGCAAAATGGCGTGCAGGCGGCCAGTGCCATGCTGGGGGGAGAGGATGAGGCGCGCAAAGGGCTGCTGGAAAGCCTTGGGCGCATCGTCGCCATCGACAGCCAGCGCGAACATGCCTGGTTCGAAGGCAATCGCGGGCGTCAGCGGGCCCGCGCCATTCGCGGCCTGAGCCAGAAGCTGATGGTGCTACTGCGTATTTCCCGCTCGGTGCGCCGGCAGTGGCGCCAGCTCAATGAAGGCGAAGCCCGGCACCTGGCACCCTGGCTGGAGGCGGTGCGCGCGCAGTTGGGCGCACCCGACCAACCCGGCCTGTTGCTGTTGCGCCAACGCATCTGGGATGCCGCCCATGATGAGCGGATAAGCGCTGCCGAACATTACTGCCTGGCGCGCATGACGCTGTTGCTGGACTACGCGATGGCCGCGACCCAGGCGCTGGACGACGTCGAAGCGGGCAGGGCGCCCAAGGATGTGTCCCAGGGACTGGCCGCACACCGCGACTGGTCGCTGGCACTGTTGTTCGGTTCACGCAGCGCGCTGGCGTTTCTGGTGATGAGTGGCTTCTGGCTGGCGACCGCCTGGCCCTCTGCACCGGGCGGCCTGGTGCTGACCTGTGTGGTCTGCAGCCTGTTTGCCAGCCGCGAAAACGGCGCTCAGATCGGCCTTAGTTTCTTGCGCGGCATCTTTCTGGCGATCCCCGCGGCGTTTCTGGTCGGGCAGATTCTTTTGCCGCAGTGGAGCAGCTTCGCCATGCTCTGCCTGGGCATGGGTGTGCCGCTGTTTCTGGGGGCGCTGGGCATGGCCCACCCGCGTACCGGCGCGACCGCGACTTCGTATTGCCTGCACTTCATCGTGTTGGTATCGCCGCTCAATGCCATGCAGTTTGGCGTGGCCAGCATGCTCAACAGCGCGCTGGCGATGCTGGTGGGCGTGTCTGCTGCGGTGATGGCCTTTCGTTTGTTGGTGTTCCGTCACCCGGCCTGGCTGGGCAAGCGCCTGCGGGCGGCGACCCAAAGCGACCTGGTGCGCCTGACCCGGCGCGACCTGCGTGGCGCCGACAGCTGGTTTGGAGGGCGAATGGCCGATCGCCTCTTGCAACTGGCGCGGCATGCCGGCGAATTGCCCGAAAGCGAGCGCAAGCGTTGGGATGACGGCTTGCACGGCCTGGACATCGGCGACGAACTGGTGCACCTGCGCATGTGCCTGGCGGTCGCCCAGGCGCCGTTGGGCCGCGCTGAACGCGAGTACCTGCAGCAGGTGGAGGCGGTACTGGCCAAGGGGCCGGCGCCGGGCCGTGGGCAACGCCTGGACAGCGCCAGTGAACAATTCATCGCCGCCTTGCGTCGGCTGCCGGCAAGCGACCCGTTGCGCCTGGCTGAAGGTGCAGTGCTGCAGTTGCAGAAGAGCTGGGGCAAATGGTGCCGCTGGCAGGAGGACGTGCATGGGGTTGCGTGAATGGGCGCTGGGCGGCGTGCTGCTGAGCCCGTTTCTGATTTATGTGCTGCTGGCGCTGGTGCTCACCGGGGTGTTGCGCTTGTTGGTGCAAGCCACGCCGTTGGGTCGCTGGATCTGGCATGAAGCGCTGTTCGACGCGGCGTTGTTCGTGTGTGTGTTGTTCCTGGTGGTGCGAGTACTGGGGGCTGCCTAAAGGCTCTTGTAACGATTTTTGTAAGGAGTGATTCAATGCGTGCTGCCGTACGTACCCTGGTAACCCTGTGTGTGGTGGCCCTTGCCCTGTTGGCAGGCTACCAGCTGTGGCAGTACTACATGCTGACACCCTGGACCCGCGATGCCCGGGTGCGCGCCGACGTGGTGGTGATCGCCCCAGACGTATCCGGTTGGGTGCGCGAGCTCAAGGTGCATGACAACCAGCAGGTCAAGGCGGGCGACTTGCTCATGAGCATCGACCGTGAACGCTTCCAGGCAGCCTTCGACCAGGCCAGCGCCGTGACCGAGACCCGCGCCCAGCAGCTGCGCTTGCGCGAGCGCGAAGCGGCGCGGCGTACTGCCCTGGGGCCGGAGGCAATCAGTGCCGAGCTGCGTGAAAATGCCCAGATCAACGCCGCCATCGCCCGCGGTGAACTGCATGAGGCCGAGGCGCAACTGCAAGTGGCCAAGATCAACCTGGCGCGCAGCGAAGTGCGGGCGCCGCGCAGTGGCCATATCACCAACCTGCGCCTGGCCCAGGGCAACTACGTGAACACCGGGGAGTCGGTGATGGCCTTGGTGGACGATTCGACCTTCTATATCCAGGCCTACTTCGAAGAAACCAAACTGCCGCGCATCCGCGTCGGTGACACGGTCAAGGTCTGGCTGATGGGGGCGGGCGAGGCAATGCAGGGGCATGTGGAGAGCATCAGCCGGGGCATCACCGACCGCAACAGTAATCCGGACAGCCAACTGTTGCCGGAGGTGGAGCCGACCTTCAACTGGGTGCGCCTGGCGCAGCGGATACCTGTGCGGATCCGCCTGGACGAGATCCCGCAGGGCATGAACCTGAGTGCCGGCATGACTGCCAGCGTGCAGGTGCACGAGGACCGACTGGAGCAATGAAGCACAGCCGAACCTTCTTAAGGGGCTGTAGGAGTCTTGAAAACCTTGGCGAATGCGCGGTGACTTGCGTTAGGCTGGCAGCTGCGAGTTGCCCGGCAGAGGCGACCGTTTGCAGCCCGGCGTGCGTCACTTTCGACTTGATTGCGAGGTTACGGCATGGCCATCACTTCCCAGGACATCTGCAACGCGGCTGAGGAGCTCAACGGTTTCGTTGGCTTCCATGGCAAGCGTGGCGTTCATATTGTGCGTTTTTCCGAGGACTCGTTCGGCATGGACGTGGCCGACGACAGTATCACTCCCTGCAGCGAATTCGTCTGGCGGCCCGAGCAAGGCCCGCGCATGGCGTTGTGCCGAGAACGCCTGGCACTGTTGCTGGACCAGCATGTGGATGACCGTTTGAACATTGGCGAGCCCTTGCGCACTTACCTGCGGCGCAGCGATTTGCCCGAGATCGTGGCCGAGCGCAACAAGCGCTGACACCCTGCTGTTCACAGGGGCAGCCTTGTTCTGCGAAGGCTGCCTTTAAAGCAGGCGCTTGGCCGAGCCTGTGGGCGCCTGCTGCAGCAAGGCTTCGAGCGCCTCTTTAGGCAAAGGCCGGCTCAGGAAATAACCCTGCACCTCATGGCAGCCGTCCTTCTCCAGTGTTCTGAGCTGCTGTTCACTTTCAACGCCCTCGGCCGTCACCGTCAGCCCCATGGCTTCACCCAGGTTGATGATGGCCTGGACCACGGCGCGATCATTGCCACTGGTGTTGTTCAGCCCGGCGATGAAGCGTTTGTCGATCTTGATGCTGTCGAACGGGTACGTGCGCAAATAGCCCAGCGATGAGTAACCGGTGCCAAAGTCATCCATGTTCAGGCGAACACCCAGTTCCTTGAGCGAAAGCATGGTGCTTAGCGCGCCTTCGATGTCGTTGAGCATCACGTTTTCGGTGATCTCCAGTTCAAGGCGCTGGGCGGGGAACGCGGTTTCCAGCAGGATCTCGCGAACGTCGGCCACCACGTCGCTGCGCAAGAACTGCGCAGGTGACAGGTTTACCGAAATCAGCAGGCACTCTGGCCAGTCGTGGGCTGTGCGGCAGGCTTCGCGCAGCACCCAGCGGCCCAGCGCGACAATGATGTCGCTTTGCTCGGCCAGCGGGATAAAGGTGTCTGGCCCGAGCAAACCCTCCTGCGGGTGCTGCCAGCGCAGCAGGGCTTCGACGGCGACGATGCGCAGGTCGCCCAGGCGATAGCGTGGCTGGTAATGCAACGCGAACTCCTGGTTTTGCAGGGCCCGGCGCAGATCATTCTCCAGTTGTCGGCGGTACTGGATCTGTTTGTTCATTTCGGGGGCGAAGTAGCGCCAGGTGCTCTTGCCCTCCGCTTTGGCCTGGTACAGCGCGATGTCGGCGCAGCGGATCAGTTCGCCGGCATCGAAGCCCAGGGTGCGGCTCTGGGCGACGCCGATGCTGGCGCCGATGTGCAGGGGCTGGTTGTCGAAGACGATAGGTTGCTGCAGCAGGCTAATCAGGCGGGCGCAGAAGCGGTCGACTTCAGTGCGGTTATCCATGCCATTGAGCACCAGGATGAACTCGTCGCCACCCAGGCGCGCGACCAGGTCGACATCGCGGGTGGTGTCACGCAGGCGTGTCGCCACCTCTTGCAGCACAGCGTCACCGGCGGCGTGGCCGAGGGAATCGTTGATCGGCTTGAAGTTGTCCAGGTCCAGTAGCAACAACGTGAGCGGGGGCGCGTCGCTGCCGCGCAACAACAACTGCTCAAGGTGCCGAGCGAGTTTGTTGCGGTTGGCAAGCCCGGTCAGCGGGTCGTGCAGCGACAGGTGCTGGATGCGTGCATGGGCGTCGACTTCGTCAGTGATGTCGCTGGCGGTGCCGCGAAAACCCGTCGGTTTGCCGTCGTACCAGATCGCCCGCGCCGAGATGCGGCAATAGCGGTTTTGCCCGTTGTGGTCACGGTAGGTACAACGCAGGTTTGCCAGCTGCTGTGGGTCGGCGGCGGCCAACGCGTCCAGCCAGGGAGAGAGTGGCGTGGTGTCGCAGGCCAGCAGTTGGTTCACCGGCTGGCCCAGCCAGTCGTCCACCGGGTAGCCGGTGACGCTGACGAAACGCTGTGAAAGATAGGTCAGGCGTTGTTGTCGGTCGGTTTCCCAGATCCAGTCGGATGCGGCTTCGGCGACGGCGCGAAAACGCTGCTCGCTGGCCTCCAGGGCCTGGTTACTCTGCTGCAGGCGCGCCAGGCTAAGGTCGATGGCGCGGGAGCTGCGCAAGGCGTGGCGGAACAGGTAAAGCATCACCAGGCCGAGTATCAGCAGCGCGCACAGCAGCGGCGGCAGCATCGCCCACAGCAATTGCTGGCCCGGCAGCGGGCTGGTCCAGGCCAGGTGGAAGCCGGTATCGCCCAACGCGATACGCTGCTGGCCATGCTCGCCGGTAGCGTCTTTCTCGAGGTGCATGCCCGCCAGGCCGGCGCCGGTACCCAACCGTGTAAGTTTGTCGTCGGTCAGCTGGTCGACGAATAACATGACGGGTGCCTGGCGCACTTCGCTGTCCGAGACGTCCTTGTCTGGCCTTACCGCGGCGGCGCTGAGCACGGCGGGCCAACCGTTGAACAGCACGAACCGGGTGATTTGTTCGCGGGCGCTGGCAGCCCCCCGCGCTTCATTGATGATGGGTTGCAGCGGCGCTTCTATATAAGTGCTGGCGCTCGCTTCACTGGGCTTGCCTTTGAACAGCGCGTAGCTGGTGCGCTGGTCGTCCACCACGAAAACACCTTCATAGCCACTGGCGCTGTACAGCGATTCGCCGACGTTCTTCTCTTCGTACGCCCACTGCCAGTCCGCCTTGCCGGCCAGGTGTTCATAGGCGGCATCCCACACGGCATAGCTGGACAGGAACTGGCGTGAGGCGAGCAGCCGTTGTTCGAGGGCTTGGGAGGCATGGAAGGCGCTGCGATGTTGCTCTTGGTGATCGAGGGTAGCGGCAATGTTGAGCAATGCGCCCAAGGTGACCAGGCAGGCCAGGCCAAAAACTACGCAAAAGCCTGCAATCAAGCGGCGAACTTGAAATCGGGGTGTGGGTAGGGTGGGTGGAAGGTTGGCGGTCCTGGCCATGTGCGGGTGACTCCTTCAAGAACAGCAGCCTCCCGCAAGGCAATCAGGAAGGAGGTTCAGTCAGGATAGGCCAGCCTGAGCCCTGTGGCCTCGCGTTGCGCGAAATTGACCTGGTCGCGGCCAGCGTGCTTGGCGGTGTAGAGCGCCTTGTCGGCCTGTTCGAGCCAGTGTTCGGGGGATTCAAGGTCGGCGTCGAAGGCAGACAGGCCGATGCTGAGGCTGATCCGCAAATGTGGTAACTGCGGGTTGCGGTAGCTCGCCACCCGCTCGCGCAAGCGCTCCATGGCCAGGCAGGCCTGGGCTTCGTTGGTGTCCGGCAGGATCACGCAGAATTCATCGCCACCGTAGCGCCCGGCCTGGTCGACCTCGCGCAGGTTGCGTTTAAGCTCTTCGCTCATCTGCCGCAGCACGCAATCGCCGACTACGTGACCAAACGTGTCGTTGATGGTCTTGAAGTGGTCGATGTCGATCAGGGCGATGACCGCCTGCTGCTGCTGTTGCTGGCAGGTCTGGAACTTGACCAGCAGCAGGTCTTTCCAGGCACCGTGGTTGAGCAACCCGGTCAGGCTGTCGGTAAGACTGAGCGCACTGAGGCGGCGCTTGTGCTCTGCCAGTTTGATTGCCAGGCGATAACAGACCCAGCCAAGGGCCAGCGGGTAGAGGGTCAGCATGGGCAAGCACGCGTAAACCTGCACGGGCGTGGCAGTGAGTTGCAAACCAGGGCCGAGCACGAGCGTGGCCAGGAGCATGCCGGCAAGCTGGGCCAGCACGCCACGGACGACCAGGCGCTTGCCGCCAGCGGCCACGTTGTTCATGGTCATCATCGACAGCACGGTCACGCAGGGCAGTGGGTTGAAGTGCATGGCGGCGGTCCAGAAGCCGCCCATCAGCGAGTCCAGCAGCAGGTTGCGTTGCTCTGCCTGGTAAGGCGCTGCCGAGCGCATCGCCCACAGGTAGGCCACATGCGGCCAGACGATCCCGTTAAACAGCATCAGCAGCCAGACCCAGGTGGGCGGCGATAGCGGCGCCACGGCAGCCATTACACTGAACAGGCCGATGCCCATGCCGATGATGCGCGGCAGGTAGATGCGCTTGACGAAAGAAAGGCCCTTGCCGCTGCGGTTGTCCATCATGGTCATCGTTCTTCTGCTAAGGCGCCGTTTATCGCATAACGCGTGTGAATATTGTTGAACAGTGTTTCATCTATGAAAAATGACCTTACAAGCCAATTCACGGTTGATCTGATCACTGTGGGGTAATATGAAGGCCTTCCTGTTGCTTGGAGTGCTCATGCTCATGATCCCCATGGCTAACGCTGCCGGCGAATCGGCGCCTCAACGGGACGGTCGTTTCCATAATCAGGCCCGCCTGCCTCAAGACGGCGTGATGAAAAAGCTGCGCATCGGTCTCAAGTACCTGTTTTTGCGCAAGCCGCCCAACACTCGGCCCTCCACCCCCCTCCATGTGCAGCCCATGACCCGGCAGCAGGTGCTTGATGCACCTGATCACAGCCTGTGGCGCCTTGGCCATTCGACGCTATTGCTGAAGTTGCGCGGGCGCTTCTTTATTACCGACCCGGTATTCGCCGAGCGCGCCTCACCGGTGCAGTGGGCAGGGCCGCAACGTTTCCATGCGCCACCGCTTGGCCTGGACGAACTGCCGCCATTGGCCGCGGTGATCCTGTCCCATGATCACTTCGATCATCTGGATGAGCAGGCGATTCGACAGCTTGCCCCGCGTACGGGGGTGTTTCTGGCACCGCTTGGGGTGGGTGACCTGTTGATCGAATGGGGGGTTGCAGCAGACAAGGTGCGCCAACTGGATTGGTGGCAGGACACCGAAGTTGAAGGGGTGCGCTTTGTCGCGACCCCAGCACAGCACTTCTCAGGGCGTGGCCTGTTCGACAGTAACCGGACCTTGTGGGCGTCCTGGGTGATGATCGATGAACAGCTGCGGTTGTTTTTCAGCGGCGATACAGGCTACTTCGAGGGCTTCAAACAGATCGGCGAGCGCTACGGGCCTTTCGACCTGACCCTGATCGAAACTGGGGCCTATAACGTCGCCTGGCCGAGCGTGCACATGCAGCCGGAGCAGAGCCTGCAGGCGCACCTCGACCTGCAGGGGCGCTGGATGCTGCCGATTCATAACGGCACCTTCGATTTGTCCACCCATGCCTGGCAAGAGCCATTCGAGCGCATCCTGGCCCTCACTGAGCAAGCGCAGGTGCGGCTATCCACCCCGCAGATGGGCGAGCGGGTTAGCCTGGACTCGCCGCATGCCGGGCAGAACTGGTGGCAGCCCAAACCTGCGCATCAGCGAGAGCGGTCGACAGAGCGTGCCGTGGCGGTGCGCTGAGGGTCATTTTTCAGCGTCTTGCTGGCGAGGTGAGGGCGGCTTCTGGTCGTCCAGTAAACGCGAAGGCGGCTTGCCGCTGTCACTGCGCACCTGCGCATGGCTGATCAGCGCGAAGATGAAGCTGCCACCAATGATGTTGCCGGCCAGGGTCGGCAGGGCGAATGCGAGCAAGAAGCTGCGCCAGGTCTCTTCACCGGCCCAGACCAGGTAGGACACTTCCACCGAACCGACGACAATATGGGTAAAGTCACCCAGCGCCATGAAGTAAGTAATCATCAGGATGATCCAGATCTTGGCGTGCTCCATCGACGGGATCATCCAGACCATGGTGGCGATCATCCAGCCCGACACGATGCCTTTGGCGAACATCTGGCCGATATCGTTCTTCATTACCTTGCGCCCGACCTCTAGAAAGGCCACGTCGGTCTTACCGTCGAAGATCGGCAGCTCCAGCATGACCCAGGCGACCAGTAGGGTACCGGCCAGGTTGCCGAGTAATACCACGCTCCATAGGCGCAGCAGGCGACCCAGGTTGGCCAGGGTAGGTGATGTCATCACCGGCAGCACAGCGGTGAGAGTGTTCTCTGTAAACAGTTGCTGGCGGGCGAGGATCACCGCCAGGAAACCTGCACTGTAGCCAATGCTTGCAATCACCTGGGCGCTGTCGCCCTCGGGGAGGCGGGCATAGAACAAACCCATGGCCATGAGCGATAGCCCCATCGACAACCCGGCGGCCAGCGCTGACCACCACAGGGCTGCGATCGTGCGCTCAAGCTCTTGGTCGCCCTGGTAGCGGATGATCTCGTGCAGCACCGCTGCTCGTGGCGGTTGGTTATGGCTGACTTCCTGCTCTTCATCCGCCGACAGGCCTGGCGTTTTCTCGCTTTGCGTCTCGCTCATGGTTGCCACGCTCCGTGGGGTGTTTATCTACAGATCGGTTGTGTCTTCATTAGTTGCGAAGGGCGGTCAAACACTGCTGGAAAGTTTTTTCAGATCAGGGTGTTGACTCTGATTTCAAAGCGCGTATTATTCGCCTCCTCGCAGCGATGAACGCTTCGGGGCAAGCGGCAAGTTGTTGAAGTTAAAAGCTTTCGAAAGAAAGCGAAGTTAAAAAACTTCAAAATAAACACTTGACAGCAAATGAGGAAAGCGTAGAATGCGCGCCTCGGTTGAGATGAAAAGCTCTTAACCAAACGCTCTTTAACAAGTTGAATCAAGCAATTCGTGTGGGTGCTTGTGAGTATGGACTGATAGTCACAAAGATTATCAGCATCACAAGTGGCCATGCGAGAAATCACATAGTCATTTGAGATTGCTGAGCCAAGTTTAGGGTTTCTTAAAAACCCAAGCAGTATTGAACTGAAGAGTTTGATCATGGCTCAGA
>Ga0213820_1000443_pt1 | contig 29903 bp, 15 predicted proteins | sample MC6MC0910MG_FD_179889 | JGI IMG/M metagenome (GOLD analysis project Ga0213820, IMG submission 179889) | Enriched soil aggregate microbial communities from Iowa State University, Ames, United States - MC6-MC0910-MG | ecosystem: Environmental > Terrestrial > Soil > Unclassified | place: USA: Iowa... | reverse complement strand
TTTCACGGCGGTAACAGGGGTTCGAGTCCCCTAGGGGACGCCATTTGCGGGAATAGCTCAGTTGGTAGAGCACGACCTTGCCAAGGTCGGGGTCGCGAGTTCGAGTCTCGTTTCCCGCTCCAGTTTTTAAAACTATGGCGTTCATGACGGTGTAGTAGGTTGTAAAAGTTTCAAAGCGGGAATAGCTCAGTTGGTAGAGCACGACCTTGCCAAGGTCGGGGTCGCGAGTTCGAGTCTCGTTTCCCGCTCCAATACAAAACGCACCAAGGAATTCTAAAGTTCCTTTGGTGCGTTTTTTTTTGGCTCCGAAATGGCGGGGCCATGGCCATACCGCCATGGCCGCCCCTTAGCGGTATTCGATGGTGAAGTTCAATGCGCCTTTAGCCTCGCCGGGCGTCACCGTTGCTTCGGTCTGATAATACCGGGCACGCAGATCGAGGCGTGTGATGCCGGGGGTAAGGGGCACCATATCCACGAACTCCTCGAGTTTTAGTGGGGTATTGTCGCTGCGCATCACCTGGATACCGATGCCGCGGGCGCTCGAGTCGGTGGTCAGGGTGAACAATCCCAGGTCACGGTTCACCGGCACCGAGCCGTCCACGCCGTCCAGGCGCATGAACGCACGGGCAACACTACCAGCCGGGTCGTCCTCGCAGTCGTTGAGGGTGATGTAGAAATCAACCGGGTCGCTGGTGCTGCCCTGGCCTGTGAAGTCGGTAATCTCCTGGATTCCAAGTTGTACCGGGTTGGCACTGACGGCATCGGCCCTGAGCGTGCACTGGGCCTGCTGGACTTGCCCGCCCAGGGTAAGTCTTACAGCATCCCCTACATCGCTGACGACACCCCTGACGACCTCCTGGTTGAATGAACTTACGCCAGCCGGGATGGGGCCGGTCTTGATCAAGGCCATGTACTTGATGCTGAGAGTGGTCATTTCCATGAACGTGGGCGTCATGTTCCTCTGGTTTTCACCCACATAGGGTACGGCGCCGATACCACCATCGTTCGCCAGGAACGCGTTGCTAGCTGCGGCGTTGAGGAAACCACCCAGCTCCAGATACAGCCCTACACCCGGAATGCTGGTTTGTAGCACTTTGCCCGTCACATCCTTCCCGTCGACGGGAGGGAAGGTGCCGGGGGCGACAGGTAATGGCGTACCCATGTTGGCTGTGAGGTTCAGCGTCCCGTCGTTATCGCACTTCAAGGCAAAGCCGGGGCCTATCACTCCAGTGCTAGTGGCAGAGTAGATTTTGCTACCCACGGGTGCATCGCGTGCCACCCACTTCATGGCACCGAGGTTGTGCGTAAACTGCAGTGGGCCTGTGGCGGTTGGCCATTCGCACCCCAGGGCATGGGCCTGGCTTGACAGTGTCATCATCGTCGCCGCAGCAGCGATGCCGATGAAATAACGCGAAAAATGGGGCATGGTCGGTTCCTGTTGCAAGCCTGCGGCATCGTCGCCCGGCTGGGTCATGGGGTAGGGCAGCGCAAGGTCTGCAGGCGGTAGCCTTGCTCTTCTGGCATGGTTGCCGGGTCGATTTTCAACAGGCACTGCTGTTCGGCACGGTCGCCCCAGCGCGCCTCCAGCGTTTGTGCCTGGGCATCTGTTGCAATCAGCACCTGGCCAGCCTGGCCCACTACCGCCAGGTGCTTGCCCTGCTGGTCATTGACCTGGGTGCCGAAGGGCAGCGGGCGGCCGTCGGCATGTTGCAAGGTGAGGATCAGGCGGCTGACCTGGCGCGCCTTGAAGGCTGCCAGAGCAACCGCGCCTCGACGAGGGACAACCTGGGTGGCGCCATTTTCGATCTCCACATCAGGGCTGAGCTGGTCGGTTTGCAGGGTTACCTGGTTGACCCGGTAGGGGCGCATGTGCGGGGCGAGGATGTAGCCACTGCTGTCGGTGCTGCCACCGGGCACGTTGTCGACACCAACGCCGGGCACATCGGGCACATGCACCAGCGCAGTGGTCTCGCCCAGGTATTGCCCCAGGACGATGCCGCCGGCATGCGCCAACACCGCGCCACTGGCGTTGACCGAGACGCTGCGGAAGTCATCCGCTTCGGTGTAGCCGGCACCCACGTTTACTTTCTGCGTCTGATAGCTCATTGACGCCGAGGCGGTCTTGCGCTGCTGTTCGTCGTTGGCCAGCGATGCCAGGTAGCTCAGGCGGTTGTCCTGCGTGCCGCCATTCAAGGTGGCGCGTTCGCTGAAGTGGCCATTGCTTTCCTGCACATCGAAACTTGCATTGGTTGACGTGCCCCAGCCCAGCGGGATAGTGACCCCCAGGCCAACGATACGGTCGCTGCCGCTGTCGTCACTCAACGACTGCGAGGCATACAGGTTGATGCTGACCCGGCGGTACTGGGTATTGAACTGGAACTGGTACTGGCGGCGCTGGCGGTTGGTGCCCCAGTAATCGTCCTGGGAAAGGGTAAGGCTCAGCGAGTTGCGGTTGCCGAACGTCTGGTAGATCGAGCTTTCCAGGCGGCTGCGGCGGTTGCCCTGATAGCGGCTGGAGGCATTGCGCTGCTGCACGGCTTCGTCGAACTCGCGGTAGCCTTCGGTGGAGTAGCGGTAGCCGGCAAAGCGCAGGCTGGTGCCGGTCTGAAAGGCTTTGCCGTAGCGCACAGAGTAACTCTGCCCCTGCACCTGGCCGCCTTGCTCGCCCAGGTCGGTACGCGCCTGGGTCACGTCCAGCGACACTGCGCCAAGGTTACCGATGTCGCGTGCGATGCCAAGGTTGGCAGCATCGTAGTACTCGCTGCCCAGCAGCCCGCCATACAGTGTAGTGCCCCACTGGCCACCACGGGCCAGGGTGGCTTGCCACAGTGTGGGGTTGTCGATGCCGTCGGCGCCGTCATAGCGCCCGGCCACCAGGTTGTAGCGCCACACGCCTTCGCGCAGCAGGTTGCTGAGGGTAGAGTAGGGCTGGATGAAACGGCGCACCTGGCCATCGGCCTCGGTGAGAACGATTTCCAGGTCGCCGCTGCCGCCAATGCCCAAGTCGTTGATCTCGTAAGGGCCGGCGGCAACGTATGTAGAGTAGATCGGGTAGCCGTTCTGCAGCACCTCCAGCTTGGCCCGGCTCTGGGCCACCCCGCGGATCACCGGCGCGTAGCTTTGCATCACGTCTGGCAGCATGCCCATGTCGGTGGCCAGTTGTACCCCTTTGATGGGGAGGCTGCGGAACACATCGCCACTGCTGAACGTTTCGCCCAAGGTCAGCGTGCCCCACTTCCCGGGCAAGTCGTGCTGGGCGTAGGTGTTGAAGTGCACCCAGTCCTGGGCTTCGCCGTCGTCGCGCCAGCTTTGGCTGCTGCGCAGGCGCCAGCCGCCCAGGTTGATCCCGCCATTGAGGTACAGGTCCTGGCTGCTGTTGGAGGTGCCGGTGTTGCCGCTGAAATGCTGCGCGGAGGCCTGGTAGCTGACGAAGGCGGCATTGATGCCGTTGTCCCAGCGCTCTGGTGCAACGCTGCCAGCCACATCGCGGCGCAGGGCGACCTGCGGGATGGACAGCGCCAGTTGGAGTTGCCCGGGGTCCAGGTCGTAGGTGGCATCGGGCACCAGTGCGGGCAGGTCGACGCAGCGCTCGTCGCTGGGCAGTGGCTCGGCCAGGCCCTGTTCACGCAGGCCCAGTTCGCGCAGCAGGCTGGCGCTGAGACAGGGCTCCAGGCCCTTGCCGTCGCTGCGTTCACGGAACTCTATTTCATGCTTGCCCGCAGGTGCCAGGTTGACTAGCACTTCAACCCGGTAGCGGCCGGGCGCCAGGGAGGCTTCAGTGGCCAGGGTGCTCAGGGCGGCTACGCTGGCGTCGCTGGACTGGCCTGGCGTTTGGCGCATGAAGTTGGGGTTGAATTGTAGCGGGCGTTCTTCCGCAAGGGCCAGATCCGTAAGTAAACACAGCAAGCCGCAACCTGCCATGGGTAGAAGCAGGGTTGTACCAAGGCGAATCGGCAACTGCCGATAGTGTGTGTTTTTTTTCATACTCAGGCACCGTGGGTGAATGTAGCGAGGGCCTTTTCTCTGTCAGAGAATGACTTGATGGATTCATCGGGAGAAAAATCAGGGCGCACACTACAGTCCTGAGCAAATGATTCATGTAGGAAAATTCTGAAGTGGAACCAAGGCAATACCGTACTTATTATTGTATGGAAGGGAGTCCGGCATTTAGGCCGGCCTCCTTCGCTGTTAATTCAAAGGTATGTAGGTTGACCTATTCGTAGGTTCCCATTTTTGGGTTGTCGGATTGCGCTGGTAGCCCAGTATGGAACCGGGACTCATTCTATTAGGCGATGCAGGGGGAGTATTCACGGGAGTAACAGGTTCGACAAACAGTTGTTCTAAGCGGTCAGAACCAATTGAAGATTTTGAAGTAGTGGAGGCCGTGCTACTGATCGAGCTAGGTGGCGATATGGATGTGCCTACATCAGCAACACTTAGACGATTTACCTGAGTGGACGCGTCGATGCCCCTGCTTGTAGCGGTGGTTTGACTGGCAGTATCAGCGGCAAATGGCAGCGCTATTCTGCGCTTGACTGGTAGCCGTGCGGGAGCTGTTCTGGAGACACGCATCTTGAAGATAACGTCTCCGTTTCTGGCGTTCGCGCTCGGCACACTCAGCGAAGACATACTGTCGGTCTGAGTTGCAATATTGGCAGTTTTGCCCGCCCCTTTCGCCCCCAGCCTGCTATACCCCATGACCCCCAGCGTACTCACCGCACTGGCAATCCCCAGCCAGAACGCCCAGTCACTCAACCCATCGCTCCCTTTCGCCAGTGCCACCGCACCAACCACCGTAGCGGCCACGTCAAGGGCAAGGCTGCCTGCGCCGAGCGCGAAGGCCATGGTCAGGCCTACCGGCGGCAGGAATATGAAGCTAATCACTGCAAAGACAGCACCCACTGCCAAGCCAAGCCAGGATCGCCAGTCGGCTTTGGGCTTCGGTTTGGGCGGGACGTACGGCGCCTCCATGCTGTGGCGCATGCCGTAATGGCCGCTTGGGTCGCGCCAGTTGACCGGGTTGCCGCCGCAGTACACATACGGGTTGATACCGGCGTCTTCTGGCGCCGCCGTGTCCGGGCTGTGGAAGCGCATGAGCCCAGGGTTGTAGGCACGGTAGCCGCGCCCCAGCAGCGACCAGCCCAAGGCCCGTTCGCGGGCTTCGCCATTGAAGCCGAGCAGGCCCACCAGTTGGTCGTTGTCCGGTGAATCGCCGTAGGCGGTATACACGTTATCGTGCAGTTCATCACTGCTGCATTCACCCACCACACTGTTTGCCGCATCGGTCGCGTACAGCCGGTTATCTGCGGTTTGGCCCGGGCGTTGCAACCCCAGAGGGCGGTCGCCTGCGTACAGGTACTCGGTGAGCAAGTCGGCATCGCGGGTACTGCTTAACCGGTAGCCTTGGTAACGGCGCGACACTTCCGCGGCTTGCTCATGACGTACGCCGATCAGGTCGTTGTGGCCGTCATAGCGGTAGCGATACAGGGGTTGCCCATCGCTGGCACGTTGCACTTCGCTCAGGCGACCATGCTCGTCGTACACCAGCTTGTTGCCTTGTTCGTCGTTCAACAGGTTGCCTTCGGCATCGTGGTCGAACGCCTGGCGGGCCGGATAATCAGGCTGCAGGGAGTGCTCCGCCAGTTTCAGGATGAAGCCGTCGTAGGTGTAAAAGGCCTCGTCCGATGCGCCATCGGCAAAATCGGTGTAGCAATCAGTGAGGTTGTTCAGCTCGTCGTAGACAAAAAACTGACTCTTGATAGCACGGCCAGCAGTGTTGCGGGGCAGGGTGGTGCCTTGGCAGCTGTGTTGCTCCAGCCGGTCGAGTGCATCGTAGTCGAAGGTCTCCAGCAGCACTTGCTGGTTGTCACGGGTGAGGGTGCGGGTACGCAGCTGGTCATCTTCCCGCCACGTCAGCACGATGCTTTGGGTGAGGGTGGAGCCATCGTGTCGGGTGAGCGTTTGTTGGCGGTTTTCCTCTCGGCCAAGTTCGTCATAAGTCTGCTCGCATACCAATACCTGTTTGTTGGCCAGGTCCTGGGTCGTGGTTTTCCAGAGTCGCCCGAGCGTGTCGTATTCGAACGTCGCCACCAGTTCACCTTGGCGGGTCTGTTGCAGTTGCCCCAACGCGTTGTAGTCGTGGATCACTTCATCGCCGTCACTTTCGGTGTAGCCTAATGGCAGGCCCTGCAACGAATAGCGGTAGTCGCAGTGGTGGCCATTGGCGTCCTGGCCCTGCCATTGGGTTTTCAGCAGGTAACCTTGATCGGTGTACTTATAGGTGTGCTTGCCTTGTACGTCGCTGGCCGTGCTGACGGCTGAGGTTTTGGTGTCGTAATCGAAGGTCGCACTCTCTACGTCATCAACGTCGATCTGATTGGGTTGGGCGGAGCGCGCAGGGTTGTAGTGGTAGGTGAAGGTGCGCTGCGCAGTCGTGCGGGTTTCTACCAGCGAGGTGTTGTGCTTGTAGGTGTAGGTTTCCTGTTGCAAGCCCGCCTTCAAAGACTTCAACCGGTCGAGGCCATCGTAATCTCGTTGCCAGGCAAGGGTGGGTGCAACACCTTTGCGCCGCTCGACCAGCAGTAGTTCGGCCAATGGGGCAGCACTGTGCAGCGCGTACTGGCTGAGCACAGCCGACTGGTCGGGGCGTTCGGTACGGGTCACGCGGCCTTCGGCGTCGTAGGTGTACGTGTTGATCCGTTCGACCGGCCGGTCGTTTGGTTTGAAGGTGTGCTTTTGGCTGATGCAGCGGCCAAGGCCGTCGTAGCTTGAATCATGCCGGCCAATGGCCTGGCCTGCGTCGTCCAGCCGGTATTGACTCGACACTTTGTCGAAGCGATTACTCTCTGTCACCTGCTGTTGCTGGCGAACACCAGGTTTGTCCGGTGTTTCCACCCAGCCGGTGACGATGTCACCGGTTTCGCCAAATGGCGAGAATTCGCTATTCTGCGTAACGCCATCCGGCAGGGTGGTCTTGCACAGCCGGTTCCAGGCATCGTATTCGAAGGTGGAGGTCAGCGTCAGGGTCTTGCCGTCGTAGTAGTCGAAGACGGTTTCTTCGCTCATTTCGCCCAGCTCATCATACTTGCGCCGCGCAACCACTTTACGCTGCCGCAAATTTGTAGTACCTGGCGCGGTATCCAGGGCATCCGTTTCGCGCTCTTCGGTCACCACCCGGCTGCAGCCATCGAAGGTGATGAAGGTGCTCACGCCCGTACTCCCGGTGACCGACTGCGAGGCCAGCCCGGCAGCGCCTGCTTCAGGGTGGGTGACCAGCCCGTAGCCATGGATTACCTTGGCCTCGTCCACGCCCTGGCCTGGCGCAACGGTTTCTTCTACCAAGCGGGCGAGCGGGTCATAGCGGCGGCGAATGCTGTTACCGGTGTCATCTTCTTCGTACACGATCTGGCCATGCAGGCCAGACACGGCCATGCTGGTGGTCTGCTGCACCAAGTCGAAGCCGTACACGGTTTCATCGTTCCAGTATTCCAGGCCATGTTCCTTGTCGACGACCTTGCGGTACTCCCATTCGACGCGTGAACTGCGGCTTTCAATGGCCCGGCGTAGCGGGTTGGTGGTGTCTTCACCGTAGCGAGTGGTCACCTGGTGGTCGGGGCGGCCGTGCAGGAAGGCATTGTCAGGCATGTTCAGGTAGGCCCGCTCCACCTTTATCAGCAACTGTTCGCGCTCACCGGGCTGGCCCGCATCGAACACTTGCAGCACCTGTTCTTCGCAAGGTGCAAGCCATTCGCTCGCTTGGCCAAGGCTGGACAGCGCCGGGAAGGCTTTGTAGGTCATCCTTGTCCGTTGGACGGGGGCGTCGCCGGGCAGCTCCTGCACGGGGTAGACCGTCTTGCATTTGACGTTGCGCACAAAGCCTTGCGGGTCGGGTGGGCAGGCCCAGGTATCACCGTCCTTCTCGCCATCCTTGTCGTAGTACTCGTAGGTGACGCGTACACCCGTGGGGGCTTGCTCTTCGGTGACGTTGCCGTAATCGTCATACAAGGTGATCGCGGTTTCCAGGTGCAGTTTGCTGGCGTCACCACGCAGCTTCCAGCGTTTGGTGATGGTTTTGGGCAGCTGGAAGTAGCGCGGTTGATCGTCGAAACTGACGCCAGGGCGTTCATGGAAGACGGTTTCGGTTTCTTCGATATGTCCGTCTTTTTCGAGCGTTTGCTTGGTCATCAGGTGGTAGCGGTTGAAGGTCTGTGTCTGTGTGCGCGCGACCTTGCCAGCTTTCCAGTAATGAGCGGTGACGCTGTAGCGGTAGCTGGATTGCGCCCGGTACAGGTTGTCCTCGCCGTCGTCGCGCCAGCTCACATTGCTGTTGCTGCCGACGAAGCTGTGCGCCACCTCGTTGTTGTTTTCTTCATCGAAGTGCGTGTAGGTGTAGGTCGTTTTTAGCGGCGGCTGGTCGGCGCGGGGTTTGACTTCATGGGTGGTTACCCGAGGCAGCACTCTTTGTGGTTGCGTGCCGGGCAGCAGGTGGCCTGGGTCGTCGTTCTCGCCATAGCGCACCTCCTCCACCGCGCCCGAAGGCGTGGACACTTTTGCAAGGCAGGTCAGGCCCCGGGAGGTTGTGTAGACGAAGCGCCAGTTACCGCCAACTTCGGGTGGTAGTTTCACCTCCACCAAAGCCCGGTTTCTCAGTTCCAGCATGTAGCGCATGAATGGCTGGTTGTCGGCCCCGGCGCCGGGGTGCGTATCGATGGTTACCCTGCCGTCGGTGTACTCCAACTCCAGCAGCAGCGTGCCATTGTCATCAACGATCTTTTCCAGCCGTCGGGTCTCAGGCACGTAGCTGAGCGTTAGCCCGTGGCCCGAGGGCGCCCTGACCTTGGCGGGCAGGGCGATGGGGTTGACCACGTCATGCAGGGTGAGTATTTCCACAAGGCCAGACTTGTGCTCTACCCGGTAGGGGCCATTGTCGTTATCGCCGTCGTTGTAAAAGTTGAAGCTGTGGATTTTCTTTTCGCGAATGGTGGGTTGCGGGCCTGCACCTGTCACTTTGTAGCTTTCACCCGTATGCAGGGTAAGCATTCGGGTGGCGGGCACGTACTGGGTCATCGCCAGTTGCCAGCCCGTGCCGAAGCCTGAGTCCTCGGTATTGAACGGACTGTACGACAGGCGCAATGGCAGGCCGGGGCCGGTCAGGTCGTTGCCGGCCGGCACTTGCAAATCAATGGCCAGGTTGTACTGGCCCGTGCGCTGGTCGACATGGTTCTGCACGAAGCTCTGGAAGTTAGTGGCGTTGCTGTGCAACCCGGAAGCGTTAGCCATGATCAAATGCTCCTTGGGGCAATGGTGACTTTGATGCAGGTAAGTTCCCCCTGCTTGATTGGCTCGCCTTTACCGATGATCCTGAAACCACGGCTTGGTGCATTGCTATCCAGGCCGCTGTTGGTCAGATAGCCCGGGCGCTCCGGGCTGCCCGCGTAGGTCCAGATCTTGTCGATGCCCATTTTTTCGAGCGAAGCGTTGGGGCGGCTCGTGTCAAGTTCGACCCAGGCGCTATTGGCTTTTTCGCAGCGGTCGTTATTAGTGAGCAGAAATGTCGATTTGATCGGCACGTTTCGAATGCGAATGGCGTGGGGCTGTCTGGCGTCCTCTGGGCATTGTTCTTTGGGTAGCAGATTCACGGTCCTGCCACTGCCCGTTTCTGGTAGCTCCAGCCCGCAAGCAGGTTCGGTGTTGTTCTCGTCGGTCTTGTACAGGGCGATGATAGGGATTGGATCAGCCTGGGTTGCTGCAAAACTGGCCGCACCACTTAAAAGCAATGGTGCCGCCAGCATTGCCTGTTTAATGGCTGTTGTGACGGCAAGGCGACGGTCGTGTAAGTGCTTCATTTTTCGTGCTCCCTGTACAGGTTGTTTGAACAGACAAAGAAAGAAATCTGTGAATATCGCTGGGTATATAGTGGCGTGCTGTCTGTTCGGAGCTTATTGAAACTGCCGTGCTGTGACACCTGTCAGAATTAACAGGTGTGCTGAAGTACCGGGTGTTGGGTTTGCGGCTGCTACACGTTTTATCGGTGTTGTCACCTGGTAGATTTATCAGGTGCGCGCGTGCCTGGCGCGCGAGCAGTACCTGTTATTTCTGCCAGTAGCCAGCCGCAATGGCGCGCCGTAAAACTATGGGCATCTTCAACCCCCAGGAGTATGTTCATGGCGCCCAAACGCTCAGTGGAAGACGGGGCTGAACAGTCCCCGCACAATCCCGCCCCAGAAATCCCGGCGCAAAATGCGTGGGGTGAAATTGATGTCAAGAACCTGAAGGGTGACGACCTGGAGTTTGTCATCAAAGATGCGGATATCAGGTTTGGTCAGTCTATCTATCCGATCTGGCGTGGCGTCGCTGCAGACGGCACGCCCTTCGATGAGCTTACCGCGATGCGTGAAGTTCCTGTCGACTACGACACGACAAAAACGATGGTGGCATCCGTCACCAATCGTTTTGTTGAGCCCTTCGACGGTGGCTGGGCCTTTTTATCTTATAAAGTTGATAACGCAGCCGAGGACACGCCGGATTCAATGCGCGTCTTTTGTTACCTGGGTTTGCGCGACCGTGGTGGCGCTGCCGAAACATTATCGGTGGCGCAGGCACGTGAGTCGCATGATCGTGTGGTTGTTGCTTCGGCTCTGGAGACTGCAGGCGTGCGCCTGTTTGCGCCACGCTACCGCGCCATGCAGGTTGGCGACAGCATCAAACTGGAGGCGCGCAAGTTCAATGCTACGGACGACGAAGTAACGCCACCGGCAAGCGAAGTGTACGAGGTGACCGAGGCCAACCTGGCAGAGCCGCTGCAGTGGCAAGTTGCCAAGTCGCATTTCATGCGCGTGCAGGATGGACGGGTGGAGTTCCAATACACCATCACGCTGGGCGGTAATCGCGAGGAAATTAAATCACCGGTGCAGCACGTGGCGGTTGCAAGGGCGCCGAGCCCGGTCGAGCTGTTGCCTGCACCCAGCGTCGATGGTTTCTCGGGTGCACCGCTTGACCCTGGCAACTTCCCCGATGGCGTCACTGTCCGCGTACCTGCCTATCCGGGCATTCAAGTGGGTGACTACTTGCTGCTGCATTGGAAAAGCCCCTCCCGGATCGAGCCTGAGGTGCAGTTTGCACGCATGGATGCAAGTAGCCTGCAAGGCGATGAGACCATATTCCAGATCGACGCAAGCCTGCTTGTAGCGGGTGACCACCACGTGTTCTACCAGCTTGCACGTGCGGGTCATGCGTTGACTTCCGATAGCCTGGACGTCGAGTTCGATACGGCGCGCAGCCTTCCAGCACCGGCTATCGAGCGTGCCGAAGCGGATGGCCCGGACAAGCAAATGCTACGGGCGGACAGCGCAACTCTCGGGGCTTATGTAACGGTACCGGACGTTCCTTTGCGCCCAGGTGAACACTTTGAGGTGCACTGGGACGGCTATGAGCGAAACGGCAAGCAGGTTACCGATATACCTGTGGAAGCAGGCAGCCGACGATTCATGATAGACCCCGGCGTTGTCGCCGCGAACATGCATCAACCCGGCGCGAATGACAGCAGGCGTTTCAGGGTGTTCTATCACATTGTCGACCAGGGTGGCGTTCGCTCGGCGCCGTCCGCCGCTGTGGACTTGCGTGTCCAGCCTATGACTTTCGATATCAATATCAGTTGCGTGCAAGCGGAAACCAGCGGCGACCTCTGGCGTTCCAAACTCACCCCGAACGGTGCCATGCTCCAGGTAATCGGGGCGCGGCTGTGGCCTTTCGATGCGCCAGGCCAGCCCTTCACGTTGGCCATTGAAAGCGGCCCGGTATTACGTAACGGAACGCCTGTCACTCCTGCCGAACATAGCAATGCACGGATACAGCAGTTGTTGAGTCTCGCTGTTTATAACGGTTTGGAAGACAGCAGGCAGTATACCGTCAGCGGGAAAGTAAGTTTCGATGAAGGCGACAGTTGGCACACGCTCAGGCCGCTGCGGCTTACGCCAAGAAAGTCAATGTAAGCGACCTTGAACAGGACCGGCCGGGCAAGCTCGCCGGCGGCCTGACGGTGCGTTAATGAAAACATGAAACATGGAGATTAATTCTGATGAACAGTAGAAATCCTGTACTGACTCAAGCCATTAGCGCTCAATCGCTTGAGGAATTTCTTGCCGAGATGGACAAGGGTGCTAAAACCCTGAAGTGGGATGCACTGCTGGTGTTTGATCGGGGTGCTACCAATGCCCTGCTGACGCAGGAGTACATTGATCGTATCGATATTGAAGACGTGTGGTTCCCTGCGCTACCCGACGGCAACGTCGACGTAGGTAATGGCATCGAGCATGTCTTGCTAGGCCTCATACTTGACAAGCCACGGTTGTCTTTCGAAAACGCAAGTATCCAGGACTCGAAAGGCAAGTTGCAGATGCGCTTGGTGGGCGGTAAGCACATCGAAGTGATCGAAAAATACCTCGATGGACAACCTGTCAGGAGCGTTGCAGCACTGACGGTCTATAACGCTGCCACGCGCGGTATACTGGATATGAATATCCAGCTAGAGGCCGTTCAAGGCTCAGTTGACAGTAACGGCAAAGTCTTGCTTGATTTGAATAACGCATTCGACCATCGGTTCAATGGAGGCGGTACTGAGTTTGAGAAGGTGCGCTTAGGGCTGTATTTCCAGGATGTATTCGACGCCTGGAGTGAGCGAAATGAAAAAATCACCCAGTTCCCACTCAGCGAGATGGTCGTTGCCGAGGGGTCGCCTATAAATCCTGGTGTCTTTGGTCTCCGCACCCACGCCGCCCCTGGGGCGACTGTGCTCGGCAGTGAGGGTTATGGTGACGGCGCAGTGGTGATGTTTGTTGCCATGCGAGGCAGTAACCCTGGCACTTACCCCCATGACGATGCGGCGATGCTGTACATGTTGCCTGAAGCGGCAGAGCCGTATACCAGCAACTTGCTGCTTTCGCAAAAATTTTTGGCCCAGCAAATCCTCAAATCGGGCTTCGAGCAAGTTGAGATGACAAGGGGGAAGTTTGAAGTAGTTCCAGTGCTTGGAGACAGGTTTAAGTTTGTTGCTAACTCTGATTATGGCTTTAATTTGACGTTCGATATATTTAAAACTAACGAAGGGGGTATGGGGGATACTTGGTGGCGTTGGAATTTGAAATTTTATGACGCCCAGTTTGTGATTTTTCATGAGGGCGCTGAGTTTTTTTTCGAGCAAAGAGCATTAAAGGCGAAATTCGTTTCGAATTTCCGTATTGGTCAAATTTTTCTCGAGCGTCACGGTCACAATGGTGGCTTGCCCACTCTACCTATAGATATGTCGGCGCTAGTGACATTGGATTTGAGTTACAAGTTTTTTGTTGAGGAATCGGAAGGCGGCTCGAAGCTGGTTTTTGCGGTGGATTACTTCAATGTTTCTTCGGTAATTAGCATCCATTACGATTGGCCAGATAGGGACGCTGGAAGGGCTTCGCGTAGGTCTGCAGAAGAAATAAAAGTTACGATGCAGGATTCATTGAATTCGGAATACCGAGCGCGCGCCGAAAGTCTCAAGGACATCAGGTTCGAAATCGACGCTTTGCGTCTTAATAACTTGCTATTCCGTGGCGACAACGTCGTCGAACCGCGCGACGTGGCCCTGCCGACCGACTTGACCCTGCTCGGCAACCTGGCGCCCAAGCGTACCACCCTCGACATAAACCCTTTGGAACCGATCATTGCAAGCGGTCAGGTGATCGAGTTCACTGCCAGCGGTGCTACAAGTGGCGTCACCTGGACAGTGGAAAACCTCCCGGGCGAAACCGGCGAAACCGGCGCGTTCAACGATCCACTGAGGGGACGATACACGGCGCCATCGGATGATGCGCTGCGTGCCGAAGGCTACCGCCGGCTGATCGTGACGGCCACCAGTGGCGAACTGGTCAGCAGGGCGTTGGTTAGCGTCGTGCCAAGCGAGGTCACGGTGAACCCATGGGTAGCGGTGGTCAATGTAGGCAGAAGTTATGCACTGAGTGCGGGCACGCCGGATTCTGCCGCGCTGGAATGGGACGACCCCGAGCTGGGTACCGTCGACCCCGATTACGATCCGCTGAACCCTGAGGGTTACAAGTATACCGCGCCGCCGTCACTGCCCAGGCGTGAAGCATCAGAGCCGCAACATTACAGGGGGCTGCGCCTGGATCCAGTTACCGTTCGGCCGGTTTCCGGAGGGGGGGCAGCGACCATCGACATGCTGGTGGTTGGCACCAAGAACGCCAATTACTGGATTGAGCCAGAAGCGAGGAACGATGGCAGCGTGGCGCTGCCGTTCTACAGGCTCAATATGGATGGTGAGAAGGTTGAGATATCTGACCCTGTCGAATGGACAGTGCTGCGCGGTAGCGGAACCGTCGACCAGGACACCCGGGTCTACACCCCAGCGCCCGACGCTGACGAGCAATACGTGATCATATGCGCATATTGGATCAACGATATCGATCCCGGTGCTTTCGACTACGTGATTTTGCCGCTGCCATTCGTTCCCGTGCGGCGTTACGCCGATATCCTCAATCCGGCCACCAAGCCGGCCACCAAGGAGGTGTGAGATGGACCGTGACATGAAGAAGGCGACGATGCAAACAGACTCGGGAGCTTCGGTGCGTCTCGGTTGGGGGGGCATGCTTGCCCTCGACCGCAAGCTCCTTGACCTTGTGCTGCAGGAACAGTACCTGGAGGCGCTCGCTAATTTCGGCATGATGGACGCTGTCGACCTGGAAGCCTACCTTGACGAGGGGGAGCGAATCAGCGTGTCGTTTCAAGGGCTGGTACTGGGCGCGCCCCAGGTCAGTTTCGAAAATGCGACGTGGTCCAGCCTGGACCTGACGGTGCGGATGAACATCGTCGCCGGGGAATACATGCGAATGGTGCATCTGCCTGGCAGCCCCAAACGCGTCGTGGAGAGCTTTACCATCACCGAGGCCATGGGTTTCTGGGTCGAAGCACCGTTGCCATTACGGGTCGTCCGGTCGAAGAGCAGCCGATTCACCTTGCTGGAATTGGATCTTGCCAGTGCGGTCAACTTCTCCACTAACCTGGGGCCAAATGATTATGTCAAAAGCGTGCTTGGGCTTCGCCTGCGGGAAGCGATCAGCTACATGCGGGCTTACCAGCGCACCTATTCCCTGGGCAGTTTCGTCATGGACGATTACTACCCGCTGAGCCCGGTTGAGTTCATGGTGCGGACCCTGCCGGCCCCCTGGGGACAAAGCGAAGATAGCCCTCGCCATGGGGACGGTGCGGTGCTGGTCTTCATGAGGCTGGGGATCGACCTGCGCCCAGGGGGAACAGACCCAGGTATCGACTACCCTTATCCGATCGCCGAGGACGCACCCAATGTGCCCGGTACCCTGATCCTCGTTCCCGATATCAGGGAGCTGGGGGCGGGACAGTTCACTGATGTACTGAACACCTTCAGCCTGCCCGGCGGCCTAGAGTTCGTGCCTGGGCCACCAATAGCCGGAGTCGATCTTGTAGTACGCGGTAACTGGCGTAAAAAACAGCATGCCTTAACGGTCGAACCCGCGTTTGCGAAAGTTGTAGCCGGGAAGTCCATGCCCTTCACTGCCGATGGCGCAACTGGCCCGGTGCAGTGGTCGGCCATCAACCTCAAGCGCCCTGGGGCGATCGGCTCATTCAGTGGTGCCAGCTACAGCCCGCGCCCTGCAGCCAGCTTCGTCGAGGGCCAGCAGATGGTGCTGGTGACCGCCACTTCGCCTGAAACAGGCGGCGAGGGGCGCAGCCACGCCTTGGTGATTGAAAGTGCCCGTGCGGTGCATGTTGCACCGCGTGTTGCCACCTGGGTGCAAGGTGAAGACCCGATCGAGCTCCGCGGCACCAGTGCCGAGGTAGGCACGCTGGAGTGGACACTGGTGGGCGCAGCGCTTCTGTCTGAGGGTGAACAGCGCGTTCAGACGCTTGACGAGCCGATTGGTGACCTTGACGACAAGGGTGACGGTCGCGCCATTTTCACGCCCTATCCCCCTGGTGGCGACCGCAGTTTATTCAAAGTCCAGCGAATCCGTTGCACAAACCGGCAGACCGGAGAAAGCGCCGAAAGTGCCGTGGTAGTGATCAGGTGGCATGCAGGCCTGAATGTGGTTCCGTTCCACGTGGGCCAAGCGCGTTCGGTTCAACCCACGCCGTTCACCGTGATGTCTGACGACTTTTCGCAAGACCTTGGCAGCAATGTGACCTGGACTGTGAACGGGGAGGGGGATTTCGATGGCAACGTGTATATGCCTCCGGACAACCCAGAATTACCCATTGCAGTGGTGACTGCAGTTGACGGCGCTGAGCGCGCCGGCTACGCCATCGTGGAGTTCAGCGAAGGCCGGCAGGCAACAGCCGGTCTGTTGTCATGGGAGGCGCTCAGCACCTTTGAACTTAGAGCCATCGGTGCGCCCCAGTGCTTCGCCAACGGTTGGCAGCAGATTGAAGTCGAGGTGAGCGTTGCAGCTGCGGATGATCACAATGGTCAACCGGTCAACATTTCCGACGCCGACATGGCAACTTTGAAGTTCTTGAATGAGGGCAGCAACAACGATCTACCCTTCCTCGCGCCAATGGAAGAAGCCTTGGGCAGCGATGATCCAGGTGGTGAAGGCTGGGCGGTAAACAGGGACCCAAACAATATCCAAAGGCAAGTTGCTGTAAACGGTGGGTCGAGCGCGCCCTTGCAGGCCAGAACCCGCCGGTTCTTTCTCCATTCCCGTACGCCAGGGGTGATCAGGGTTATTGCTTCGATACAGAATACCGTGACGGGCACAACAGTGACATCGTCGAGGTTTGGCGAAAAAGGCAGGCTCGAGTTGCGGGGGCAGGACTTGCCTTCCTTCACACAGGAGCTCTATTCATTCAAGCGCACCCGCGTGGCAGGGGATACGTCTCCGTCCGAAGGGGATGAGTTCGCTTACGTCGACAGGAGTACTGACAACTGGTTGCTCGAGCACGTCTCGAGGGCGGGGCAACTGATCAAGTTTGCACGCCTGTTCATCAGCGATGCCGATAATAAATCGGGTGTGCGTTGGTCGTGGAAGCCCGGGTCGTCGACGCCGCCGATCAAAGACGACGATTTTGTCAGCTACACGGGTTTCTCGTTCGAGTCGGTTGATCGTACGGTCCGCGACCATCTGGTGTACGACGGGCTGCTCTACCGCATGTCGAAGCAGCGAGGGTATGAACTGCCGGCGCTGGTACAAGGCGTGGGGCCGGGTGCCGGGCAACTGATGCTCACCCTGAAGCGGGATACGGGTTTCGTTCTGGAGAGTGGGTTGGAAGACCCGGGTTATCGTCGGGCACTTGAAAAGGACCTGATATTCACCTTGCTGGATATGGAGGGCAACTTGCATCCGCTGACGTTTGCTTTTGCCGTTACGGCGGAAGAAGAAAGGCAAGGCATAACCCATCGGGACGTCCTGAAACTTTCCACTCGCTAAGCATGGACTCACCTCGGCACATTTAAGCGCCGAGGTGACCACCCCACGACACCCATTGGATACAAAAAACATGGCAATCGAAACCGTACTCCACTCCAACGCGTTCAACGCTTCTGGTTTTGTGCAAAACAATGTCGACCCGCGCACCGGCCAGTATGCGTTAAGTATCAACCTGCCCCCCCTTGTCGGTAATGACCAGGTGGGGCCAGAACTGCCGATCCGGCTTGTGTTCAACCCGTTCAGCGACCAGAACGTCGGCTTTGGGCGTGGTTGGTACATCGACCTGACTCAGTACGTGCCCGATACGCGTATGTTGCGGCTTCACTCAGGAGAAAGCTTCAAGGTGACGGGCAGTGGCACAGAGCCGGGCATCAAGGAAAGAAAGCTCGAAAATTTTCGTTTTCTGGATGACAGCGTCGGCAACAAGCAACAGTTTCGGGTGGTTCACAAGTCGTACATGGAAGAAGTCCTCAGTGTATATGGGGTGGGTGAGCATGCTGTTGCGTTGCCTTCCGAGGTGCGCGCAGCTTCCGGCCATCGTATTCTGCTGAGCTACACGGCCGATAACCAAAGACTGGAACGTATTGTCGATGGCACAGGGCTGGAATTGCTGAAAATCAGCTATGGCAGCACGGTGACCCTCGACCTGCACCCCAATGCCAATGGTGCCAACAAGCCTTTGGCGCAATACCAGCTCATCTTGCGCAATGGGGCGTTGAGCCAAATTGACTTGCCGGCAGAAGCAGGGGGCAACTGGCGTTTTGAATACACCACTGCCTTTGGCCTGACCTGCCTGGCCAAGGTATCCACACCCTTCGGTAGCGTGGAAGATATCCGCTACGGGGAAAATGGCGATACAGGCCATTTGCTGCCGGGCGGCGGAACCCGTACTGCGATACCGCGGGTGACCTCTCATACGGTCAACCCTGGCGCTGGCCAGCCGGCGGTGAAAACCACCTACACCTACACCATTTTGCAAGGGGGTATTCAGGCGCCGAACAACTTTGTAGGTAACGGCAGCGGTGTCAGCTGGCGTGACGATGGCGAAGATAACCTGTATCGCGCGCGCTCCACCTACCTGTATGGCAGCACGGCTCACCAATGGGGCAAGGGGGAGGATGGCAATGACCAGGTACTGCGCACGACCCAGCGCACGTACAACCGTTTTCACCTGCAGGTAAGTGAGGTGGTGTTGCAAGGCAACAACCAACTTGTCAGCAGCACGACGTACCACGGCGATGTGGCAACGGAGTTCGACAATCAGCCGAGCAACTTCCAGCTGCCGCTGGAACAAGCCCATAGTTGGTCACTGCTAGGGGATGCGACCAGGGTTCGTTACGAGCCGCCCACCCGGACGGAGTATGACTTGCATGGCAATATGACCGCTCAAATCATGCCCTCAGGGCAACGTACTGTTACCGAGTATTACTCAGCCCAAGGTGAGGAAGGCTGCCCGCCCGACCCGGACGGCTTCGTGCGTAATCAGAAGTGCCTGACGGAATACCCGGCAGCAGGTGGAGACCAACCTGCACCTGTCTTGCGCAAGCGTTTCGAGTATGAAGCGCTCGCCCGGGTCAGTTACCCAGATGCCTCGGCCAAACCGCTGGCCTCCAACTGGCTGGTGCCGACACAGGAAAGCCTGTGTGAAGTGGTAGGGGAGGTGGAACAGGCGCTGCAAGTAACCACCATGAAGCCGATCGATGAACCCGGCGACTTGCTGCGCCATGGTCGTCCGCTGCTGCAAACATTGCTGATGGGCGGTAAAACCACCCAAACCGGTTTTAGCTACAACAAGGAAGCCCTCGATGGGCACCCTGTGCTGGTGACCGAGCAGCAAGTGACTGGCTTCGATCATGGCGAACTCGACGCCGAGACCGGTCAGCCGCGCCATGTTTGCAAGGTGATCACGCTGAAGGATTCGATGCTCATTGGTCAGCCGCTGCTCAATCGCGACGACAACGATGTCGAAATCGAGTACGAGTACGATGCGCTGCGCCGGGTAGTTCGCGAAACGGTATCGCCCAATGAAGCGGCGTACACGGCATCGCGCGTGTATGAGTATGGTCTTGTGAGCGCACCTGGCGGCAAGGCGTTGCAAAGCCGGGTGGACGTCAAGGGGGTTGCCATTCGCTCGTACATCGATGGCCTGGGGCGAGTGGCCAGCGAAGAACGTCATGACGCCGACGCTGAAGACATCCGGCTGCATCAGGTCTTCCGCCCGCGCAATGCGTTTACCTACGATGAGCTTGGCCAGCTGGCCGAGGCAATCGAATACGATTGGAAAGGGGACCAGCAAATGCCGCTCGCGACCCGATATGAATACGACGACTGGGGCCAGCAGCGCTGCGAGATCGGGCCGGATGGGGTCAAGCGGTTTGAGGAGCATGACCCGATCGGGTCCAACCCTGACGGTCAAGGCCCCGAAGGCAACCTGCCCACCCAGACCAGCTGGAGCGAGTCTGCCGATGGCACGTTGAACCTGGGCAAGACCACCACCTGGTTGAACCTGTTCGAGCAGCCTGCCCAGGTACAGCGTTTCGATCTGGCGGGCAAGCAGTATGCCAAGCATGAGTATTTCTATGATGGCCTGGGGCGTAATGTGCGGGAAGTCGATGCAGGCAAAGCGGTTACCCGCTCCAGCTATGACGCTTTCGGCCGCCTGGTTGACCAGACGCTGGCTGACAGGTCCGTGGTGCACCGCGATTATGCCGTGCACAGCAGCGACGACTTGCCGACCCGTATCAGTGTCGGAGGCATCGTGCTGGGGGAGCAGGTTTTCGACGGCCTGAACCGCATGATCACCTCCATCACCGGCGGGCGGACAAGGACCATGCACTATGACCCTGGCCAGTCCAAGCCGTGCAGGGTGAAGACGGCTGCAGGCAATGTCCTCGAATACAAGTACATTCCACAGTTGGGTGAAGACCCGGAAGTGCGGCGCATTCCGGGTAAACAGGCGGACTACAAATTCGACCCGCAAAACGCGCGCCTTACCTGGTGCAAGGAGGAAGGGGAGGAGTTGACCCGGGCGTATTTCAGCACGGGCGAGATCAAGAAAGAAACCCGCACGATCGGGGACGAGACCTGGGCCATGGAGTACGGCACCAGCCTGCTGGGGCGCCAGTTGTTCTACAAGGATGTTCTCGGCCAGACGCAGACCTACGACTACTACCCCAGTGGCCTGTTGGAGCAGACTGCGCTGGGGACCACCAGCAGCCGGTTCTTCTACGATGGGTTGAGCAATACCCAATGCATACTCACCCTGGATGGCACCCAGGGACTGGCCACGGAACTGGAGTATGACCACCAGGGGCGGGAATGCCTGCGCAGGTTCGTGTTCCTGAGCACCCTGGTCGAGGCACCGATCGAAGGCTTTGCGTTCGCCAATGAAGCTGTGCAGGCGCTGGTGGAAGAGGCCGGACTGCGGGTGCAAGGTGTACAGGAACTGGTGCAGAAATATAGCGAGCTTGATCAGATAACTTCCAAAAAGCTGAGCGAGAATGGCAGCACCTTGCGTGAGGAAACGTACAAGTACGACGTGCGCGCCCGCCTGGAGGAGTACTGGTGTGAGGGGTTGCCTTCCCATAGCCCGAAAGACCCGGCTGGAAAAACTATTCGCTACCAGTATTACGCGTTCGATGCACTCGACAACATCACCTGGGTGCTGACCGAGTTTGAGGAAGAAGACGGTAGCAAGGGCGCAAACGAGGCCACTTACCTATTTGAATATGAAGACCCTGCGCAACTGACCGGCGTGAAAAACACCCACGCTGACTATGCCGATTTCACGCTGGAATATGATGAGGACGGCAACATGAAGCTCGATGACAAAGGCAAGACGTTGACATATGACGCCTTGGGCCGCCTTAGTAGTTACGATGGAAGTGGGTATAGCTACGATCCTCTGGACAGGCTGGCCGGCCAGGAGGCGTGAGGGAAGGGAAATGAATATCGGGCCGTGAGGCCCGATTTTTTTTTGCGGGGCTTACGGTATGTCCACTCTGAACTGGACATCACTGTTGGCGAAACCGGCGGTGACCTGGGTAGCGATTGCTTTGTACGCGACAGAGAACAACATGTCGGTAGGTTTGCTGTCATGCAAGGGGTACTGTTTGGAGGCGATCCCGTTATCCACCGGTGTGCCTACGTTGTCCTTGATGGTCAAGGCCAGACCCGTGGCGCCACCAGGTTCCAAGGCATACAGTGTGCCAGTGGCGCCAGCGCCGCCGTAATTTCCGGTAAAGGTTACGCTGGCATTGGCACCAGGCCGCAATATGCAGCCGCTCCCGGGGGTAACGCGCAAGCCGAAGGCGCGGTTTGCAGCCTCGTCATCTGCTTGCTTGAACTGGGCAGCGTTCACGTTGCCCATAAAGATTCGGCTGGTGGGCAGGCCAGTCGAAGGGTCGATGATTTCAATCGAACAGGTCCCACTGCTGACCTGGCCGAAGAAATTGATCGAGCCAGTGTTCGCCAGCGCCTGTTGACTGGCCACGGCGAGGCCAAAGGCAATGACTAGCGGCTTCATGGAAGGCTCCTTGATTTTTTTGAGTTACGACAGTGAACGAGCCCGGAGGGCTCGATCGTATGGATTGGCAGGCAGCTTCAGGGAGCGCCAGGCAGTGCTTTCTGCATCGCCGGAGTGGCCACCCCGTAGTCATTGATGGTGGTAAAGGTCAACTGCAAAGCATTTACCGATTTGATACGGGCAAGTTCATAAACCTGCTGCCCGAACGGCGGCGCCATTGCCATGGCCTGTATAGCTTCAGTTGTACCTGCAGTACTGACCTCCAGGCGGCCGAACGTATAGTGGTACGGCGTCGGGTTGTCTACCACTAGCTGGACACGCCCAGGGCCTTGGCGCACGGACCATTTCAGCTCACCGATGCGGTCGACGGGGCGATCTTTCAATTCGCTGGGGCGGTAGAAAAGTTTGAGGCGGGTACGCAGCGCAATATTGAGTACGTTCACGTCCTCAGGGGTTACTTCGGGAATTTCCTGAACATTAAGGTAGAAAAGTGTTTCCCGGTCCTGCGGCAGCTTGTTAGGCAGACGGCTGATCTGCACCATCTGCTCCTTGCCGGGGTCCAGGCGAAACAACCCGGGCGAGGTCGCCAGAGGGACGGCTGTGTCGGTATCGTCCTTGGCGGTGTTGACCCAGCTTTGTACTGCGTATGGGCGGGGGCTGGGGTTGGCGATCACCACAGAAGTGCTGCGTTTGTCGCTGTCGAAAACGATACGTGTGGTGTTGACGGTGAGCGCTGCCTGAGCGGGTTGCAGGATGGCTGCGAGGCAAATACCCAAGCCAAGGCGGCGCAAGTGAGTCTTCATCTGGCGATACCTGTTGAACGGGACGAGTTGACCCCAGGCGGCTTCAGCATGCCTGGGGCACCTTCTCATAGGATGTCGACAAGGAATTGCACATCGGTGTTGGCGCTACCGGCGGTGACGGCGGTGCCAACGGATTTGTATGCCGCAGAGAAAATCATGGTGGTCGGGTTCACGGGATCAAGTGTGTAAGCCTTGGAACGCGTACCGTTGACCACCGGTGTGCCATCATTGTCCTTGATGGTCAAGGCCAGGTCAGTGGCCGCACCTGGCTCCAGCGCATACAACGCACCACCTGTACCAGCGCCGCCATAGGCCCCGGTGAAGGTGACCGTGGCGGTGCTAGCTGCGCCGACGACACAGCCGCCTCCCGGGGTGACACGCATGCCGAAGGCGCGCAAGGCGGCTTCATCACCTACGGCTTTGAATTGCGAAACGCTGACGTTACCCATGTTGACACGAGACATCGGCAGGCCGGTTGATGGATCGATGATTACGATCGGGCAGGTACCGGCATGGACCTGGCCGTAGAAGTTGATCGAACCGGTGTTGGCGAATGCTGCGTTGCTGGCCAGGCCAAGCCCGATGGCAAGGGTGATAAGCGTCTTTTTCATGTTGAACTCCAGTGCAACAGTTGTAGGCAGGACGTTCTGGTCCTTTGAGTTTCTGCCGAACAACTGGCCGGCAGGAGGACACGGAGATTAGGCCGAGAAGCAATCGATTTGTGTAGGAAAAGTCTGATCATGCCCCGGTAAATTCATCGAGCTGGCGTTTGATTATGTGGCGCCCAGTGATCTGGCAGGCATGTTGATACTGAATGCTCTATCAGAATGGTCAACTTTAATGCTCAGGGCAACTGACAAAAATGCCAGTTTCCAAGCCTTGTTAAAGGGTGTTCAATCCAGGCTTCTTCACAGCTCGCAGGGGATCTATGCATATGAAGATTTCCATCACTGAAGGCGCTGATTCAGCGTCTGAGAACGAAGCCATAATGTCCATGTGGGCGGCTATGGGCACTGTCGATCTGATGTGGAAATTTAACAATTATAATGACTTTCTGATCGAGTCGGTTGTTACGGCCACGCCTATGCCGGGTGGGGTCATGGAGACTGCGATGAGAAAGTTTTCGCGGATTGTAATACAGAGTTATGGACCAGGCCATATCGAGGTTAGGCTTACGCAGGCGTATGACGTTGTTACCGACACGAAGAAACTTGATAATCTCGGTGACGTACAGATCCTTAAATTGACCGAGGAGCGGCTCCTCTCTGAGGTGCTGAGTGTGGTAGTGCCTGATGCTAGCAGCTACCTCAGGTACCGGGCGCAAGATCAAAGTGTGCTAAGTCTCGAGTGGGCCGATGGCGCCGCTTCCTTTTATTACTACCCAGAGGAGTCAAGCACCTCTGCAACGGTGCCTGCGAAGTATCAGAGTTATTACGATCAGCTCAAAAAAATTGAAATCGCGATGATGCCACGGCCTTCCAGTCCGCTGCTTCAGGACCTTTACATTTACATGGTGACGACTCTGCAAGAACGGAATTTCGTTTTTTTTCAACGACCAATTCCATACCTAACCCTGGCAGGTCGGGCGGAACAGGCCCCTGCGCCTGAAGCCTGGACAGTCTTGTCTGCGAGGTTTCCACATACCAATTTTCCAGAAGTAGCTGCAGGTAATCCCCCCGCGGACAATGCGTGGTTCAGCCATCTGGTTACACCACCGGGAGCCTGCGAGCCGAATGGAGGAGTGAAGTCCGGCATGGGGTGGATAAGCAACTACAAGATCGGCCCTAAAAGGCCGTGGAATCCCTCAACGGTTGCGAGTGCAGTGCACAAAATCGCTCCGCAGGCACGGATTTTTCCCGCTGGTGAGCTACGGCAGCAATTGGGGTTTGTCCGCGCTTCCATACCCGATGCGCAGTGGAGTGTGGCGGGTGATGCAGGTGGACGTATTGTCAAAGTAGGCAGCGATCACTTTTATGAGCCTGCAAAAAAGCCGCCTGGCCTCTTGTTCAGCGAACCGGGGGAAACGCTGATCCCCGCTGTCTTGGTATCAAGCTATCCGTTCATGCCTGCGCGCGCCGATGTGGTGACGGCTGCTGGAGTTGGAGCCCAGGCCTCAGCACTTTTCGTCACGACATTCCTTGGCCCGACGAACTTCATCAGATTTCACGCTGAGGGCGCCGCCTTGCGGTTGGGTTGTTGCTACTACAATATCGATCAGGAGGAAGTGGAGTTACAACCGCAGGATGTCGAGTGGTTTATTCTTGCTGGCAACGGTAAGGTGTCGGCGCAAGGTATATTCACCCCTCAGTCGGCAGCACCTAGCCCTTTGACAATTCTGATGGCACGCGACAGGCGCGTGGACTGGGAATGGCGATTCGCGGTGACGATCATTCCTATGCCGTTACTGACTCTACGCGATGTATTGCGGCTACAGCAAAGCTGAAGCGTGTTTTCACATTCAACTTTGCCCAGTGCAAGCCCAGTTTAGTGTTGGCTACCCGGTTGACCATTGAGCAGTTGCTTCTCCTGGTGCCAGTCGAACGGCTCATCGTTCTGCTCGGCCTCGTACCGGCGCTCTTCAAGGCGTTGATACAGATCCAGCTCTTCATCAGGCATGAAGTGCAGGCAGTCACCGGCAAAGAACCACAGCAGGTCGCGGGGCACCAGGTGGGCGATCTGGGGATAGCGCTGGATGACCTGGCAGATCAGGTCCTGGCCCAGGTACTGGCTTTGCAGCGGGTCCTGCGGCAACAGGGTCAGCAGTTCGTCGAAGCGTTCGAGAAACAGGGCGTGGCTTTCCTCCGGTACCTGATCGGCTTCACCCAAGGCCACCAGGATGGTGCGCAGGTGGTTCAGCAGTTGCAGGTGGTATTCCAGGTGGGGGTTGGCCATGTGGAGGGTCCTTGAGGTGGTTGAAACGGGGGGCGGAGTATACGCCGCTGGGCAGGGGGCCGCAAAACGGCCCCCGGTATTCAGCGCACCTTGCCTTGCTCAGGCATCAATTGCTCCTTGTCGAATGCATCCACATCGATCACGGCCCTGCGTGCGTTTTCGGCTGCATGCAGCCGTTGCCCCTCTTCGCCTTGCAGTGCACCACTCTGAACTGCCGCATCGATAGCCGACTGCCCTGGTGCTGGCTGTACCTTGCCCTCCTTGATCGCCTGATGCAGCACTTTGTGCAGTGGCGCAGTCTCTTCCAGCAGGTTGCTAGCCCGCTGCAATGCCGCCACCGGGTCACCCTCGGCCTGCGGCCGGAAGCAGCCGGCGAGCAACTCCTCCAGCGCCGGGTCGCCCTTGCTGCGGCCGATCAGCGCCGCCACTTCGGCATCCAGTTCATCGCTCGGCCCGGTGTGACGGCGACCGAAGGGGAATACCAGCACGCGCAGTGCACAGCCGACAAAGCGGTTGGGGAAGTTGTCGAGCAGCCGGTCCAGCGCCTTTTCCGCCTGGCCCAGGCTTTCTTCCATGGCCCAGCGCAGCAGGGGCTGCATGTGCTCGGGTGAGCCCAGGTCGTGGTAGCGCTTGAGCGCGGCGCTGGACAGGTACAGGTAGCTGAGCACATCGCCCAGGCGCGCACTCAGGCGCTCGCGGCGCTTGAGCGCGCCACCCAGCAGCATCATCGACAGGTCGGCCAGCAGGGCGAAGGCGGCTGCCTGGCGATTCAGGGCGCGGAAGTAACCTTGGCTCAAGGCATCACCGGGCACTGGCTCGAAACGGCCGAGCCCCAGGTTGAAGACCAACGTGCTGGCCGCGTTGCCGGCGGCGAACATGATGTGTTTCATCAGCAGGTCGTCGAATTCTTTCAGTGCCTGGTCGTGGTCCTCACGGCCGGCCAGGGCCATTTCCCTGAGTACGAACGGATGGCAGCGAATGGCGCCCTGGCCGAAGATCATCAGGTTGCGCGAAAGGATGTTGGCGCCCTCGACCGTGATGAAGATCGGCGCCCCTTGCCAGTTGCGCCCCAGGTAATTGTTGGGGCCCATGATGATGCCCTTGCCGCCGTGCACATCCATTGCGTGCTGGATGCATTCGCGGCCCCGTTCGGTCAGGTGGTACTTGAGAATTGCCGACAGCACCGAAGGCTTTTCGCCAAGGTCTACGGCCTTGGCGGTGAGCAGGCGGGCGCTGTCCATCAGCCAGGCGTTGCCGCCGATGCGTGCCAGCGATTCCTGGATGCCCTCGAAGGCCGCCAGCGGCACGTTGAACTGCTCGCGGATATTCGCGTACTGGCCGGTCACCAGGCTGGTGTACTTGGCCGCGCCGGTGCCAACCGCAGGCAGGGAAATCGAACGGCCCACCGACAGGCAGTTCATCAGCATCATCCAGCCCTTGCCAAGCATGGCCTGCCCGCCGATGAGGAAGTCCAGCGGCACGAACACGTCCTTGCCGCTGTTGGGGCCGTTCATGAAAGCGGCGCCCAGGGGCAGGTGGCGTTTGCCGATTTCGACACCTGGGGTGTCGGTGGGGATCAGCGCAAGGCTGATGCCCAGTTCTTCCTCTTCGCCCAGCAGGTGGTCCGGGTCGTAGGCCTTGAAGGCCAGGCCCAGCAAGGTCGCGACCGGGCCCAGGGTGATGTAGCGCTTTTCCCAGTTCAGGCGCAGGCCCAGTACTTCTTCGCCATTCCACTGGCCCTTGCAAATGATGCCGGTGTCGGGCATGGCGCCGGCATCGGAGCCGGCCAGTGGGCCGGTCAGGGCGAAGCAGGGGATTTCGTCGCCGCGAGCCAGGCGTGGCAGGTAGTGATTGCGTTGTTCGTCGGTGCCGTAGTGAAGCAGCAGTTCGGCCGGGCCCAAAGAGTTGGGCACCATCACCGTGGAAGCCAGGTCGCCACTGCGGGTGGCCAGTTTCATCGCCACCTGCGAGTGGGCATAGGCAGAGAAGCCTTTGCCGCCGTATTCCTTGGGGATGATCAGCGCAAAGAAGCCATGCTGCTTGATGTGATCCCAGGCTTCGGGCGGCAGGTCCAGGTCCTGGCCGATCTGCCAGTCACTGACCATGGCACACAGGTCTTCAGTAGGGCCGTCGATGAAAGCCTGTTCTTCTTCGCTCAGCTTCGGTGCCGGGTAGGCCAGCAACGTGCGCCAGTCAGGGCGGCCGCTGAACAGTTCGCCATCCCACCACACTGTGCCTGCATCGATCGCTTCGCGCTCGGTTTGCGACATGGGCGGCAGGGTGCGCTGGAACCAGTTGAATACCGGGCCGGTGAACACCTTGCGGCGCCACTCCGGGAGCGCAACCAGGGCGATCTTCAAGGCCAGTACGATCCAGATCACAGCCAGAAGCCAGCCGGGCGCACTGCTGAATATGCTCATCAGCAGCACATAGGCCGCCATGATGCCGAGAATCTGCAAGGGCGCCAGGCGCCGGTGCGTGAGGTACGCCGCGCCGATCACCAGCACCACCAACCACAACAGCAACATAATCGGTCCTCCTTGGAACCAGGGGGCTTGGGCCGTCCCAGACAGCTTAGACGCAATGCTGTGAACGGCAGCTTCAGAACAGTGACAGGGTGTGGCAGCGGGAGTTTCAGTTCATTTGTTCGTCTGTACCGGCCTCTTCGCGGGCACGCCCGCTCCCACAGGCATACCGGTGGCTTGAGATTGTGCTGATCCTGTGGGAGCGGGCGTGCCCGCGAAGAGGCCGGTACAGGCGGCGAAGGTCTGGAGTAGACTGCACCCCCACCGCATTTCATAAGGACGTTGCCATGCTGAAGATCTGGGGCCGCAAGAATTCGAGCAATGTGCGCAAGGCGCTATGGATCGCCCAGGAACTGGGCCTGGATTTCGAGTCCATCGACGCCGGTGGCGCCTTCGGCGTGGTCAATGAGCCGCACTACCGCGCCCGCAACCCCAACGGCCTGGTCCCCATGCTCGAAGACGGTGACCTGACCCTGTGGGAATCCAACACCATCGTGCGCTACCTGTGCGCGCAGTACGGCGCCGAGCAGGGCTGGTACCTGGAAGACCCGCGCCAACGTGCCTTGGCCGACAAGTGGATGGACTGGACCACCTCGTCCTTCGCCGCACCGTTCCGCCCGCTGTTCTGGGGCTTGCTGCGCACGCCGGAAGACCAGCGCGACTGGGTGGCGATCAACGCCGCGCACAAGCAATGCGCCCAGTTGCTTGCCATTGCCGATGAAACCCTGGCCACACAGCCCTACCTGTCCGGTGACCAGATCGGCATGGGCGACATCCCACTGGGTAGCTTCATCTATGCCTGGTTCGAAATGCCCATCGAACGCCCGGCGATGTACCATCTGGAAGCCTGGTATGAACGCCTGAAACAGCGCCCGGCCTACCAGGCCGCGGTGATGACCGCGCTCACTTGAACCTGCTTCGATAGTCATTATCAATAGATGTGACTGTACTTGTGCGGCCTGGCCTTGCACCATTGGCCGCACTCACTGCGCCAGTGACTTTACCTGGCGTGTCCTGCACCTTTTTTCGGTAAATGACCCGCTATGAGTTCCGCCCTGTCCATCCGACAGCTCACCAAGACCTACGGCAACGGCTTTCAGGCCCTCAAAGGCATCGACCTTGATGTTGCCGAAGGTGACTTCTTCGCTTTGCTCGGCCCCAACGGCGCCGGCAAATCCACCACCATCGGCATTCTCTCCACCCTGGTGAACAAGACCAGCGGCACGGTCAACGTATTTGGCCATGACCTGGACCGCGAGCCCTCGGCGCTCAAGCGTTGCCTGGGCGTGGTGCCGCAGGAATTCAACTTCAACCAGTTCGAGAAAACCTTCGACATCGTCGTGACCCAGGCCGGTTACTACGGCATCCCGCCCAAGCTGGCCAAGGAACGCGCCGAGCAGTACCTGACCCAGCTGGGCCTGTGGGACAAGCGTGATGTGCAGTCGCGCTCGTTGTCTGGCGGCATGAAGCGCCGTTTGATGATTGCCCGCGCGCTGATCCACGAGCCGCGCCTGCTGATTCTCGACGAGCCCACCGCCGGTGTGGACATCGAGCTGCGCCGCTCGATGTGGAGCTTCCTCACCGAGCTGAACCAGAAAGGCATCACCATCATCCTCACCACCCACTACCTGGAAGAGGCTGAGCAGCTGTGCCGCAACATCGGCATCATCGACCACGGCACCATCGTCGAGAACACCAGCATGCG
>Ga0213820_1000439_pt1 | contig 29996 bp, 29 predicted proteins | sample MC6MC0910MG_FD_179889 | JGI IMG/M metagenome (GOLD analysis project Ga0213820, IMG submission 179889) | Enriched soil aggregate microbial communities from Iowa State University, Ames, United States - MC6-MC0910-MG | ecosystem: Environmental > Terrestrial > Soil > Unclassified | place: USA: Iowa... | reverse complement strand
TCCCGGAGCGGCCGGGTGCGCTGTTCAACTTCCTGAATAAGCTGGGCGGGAAGTGGAATATTTCGATGTTCCACTACCGCAATCACGGCGCTGCGGATGGCCGTGTGGTGGCGGGATTGGTGGTGCCGGAGGACGAGCGGCACCTGGTGCCCAAGGCGCTGGCGGAGATTGGCTATCCGTATTGGGATGAGACGAATAACCCGGCGTACCGGTTGTTTCTGGGGTGACGCAAATGTTCGCGCTGTCCTCGATCCCACAGGTTCCATGGCGCTGCTCGAATCTGCTGCGCCCAAAGCGGGTATCACTGCGCCGTAGGGGCCTCTGGCGCAGGTTCGGCGGCCGGCGCAGCGGCAGGTGCTGGCGTCTCAGCAGCAGGCGTAACGGTTTCAGCCTTCAACGGCTCAGGCTCTGCTGGCGCAGGCATCGGCTCGCTGCTCTGCTCGGCCGTGGTGGCCTGCGGCGTTGCCGGGGTCGCCAGGGCAGCCGGAGCTGGGGCAGGTGTTTCAGCCGGTTTCTGCTCGGTCTGCGCAGCCGCTTTGGCCGTCGGCTCAGGCATGCCCAGATCGGTCTTGGGTTTTTCTTCGATGTGCGCGGCTTTCTTCACCTCAGGCGGCAGGAAGTTTTCCACCAGCGCAAAGAAGCGATCATAGAACTTGGGCGACGCCACGGTCTCGCTGGCAACCTTCACCATCGAGTCATCGGTCGAGCCGATCGGCATCGACACCGAACCCAGCACGCCGACACCCAGGCTCGCCGAGTTGTTCACCTTTTTCAGCGCATAGCGGTCCTGCAGGGCGTTGGCGAACATGGTCGCCTTGCCATCGGCACCACCATCGGCGGCGCAGACTACGTTGAAGCTGATCTCCATGTGCGTCTCGCCGGTCTGCTGGAAGCTCTTGTGACCGGCAATCATCTTCGGATCGCTGCTGGTGATGATGTAGCCCTGGCTCAGCAGCGCACGCCGGCCCGCTTCGCAGGTCGCGGCATCGGAAACGGGGTAGTTGCGAGAGAACGTCCCGGAATCGTCAAAGTTTTCATGTTCGTAGACCGTCTGCTTCTTCGACGAGCAGCCTGCGGCGGCCAGCAGGACGAACGCCCAGCATGCGGTACGAAAGCTCAGTAATTTAAACATCAAACATCCCGGGGAAAAAGTCGACAGAACAGCGGACCGGAGAGGACGCCGGTAAGTCTGCAACAAGGATCGCTCTGGATCAACGCGCAGTGTGCAACCATGTGGATACATTAAGGCTTTCACAGCCCCTGCGCACAGGGCATCACACCTCGCCGCGCTCCGTTCGCACGCCAAGAAATTCCAGCGCACGCCAGTAACCCGGATAGGTCTTGGCCACGCACTCAGGATCCTGAATACGCACGCCGGAGACCTTCAGACCCGCCAAAGCGAAACACATTGCAATCCGGTGGTCGGAATGGGTGTTGATCAAGCCGGTGCTGCTGGTGCCCGCCAGGCCCGGATCGGCTGCCACCAACAAATCATCACCTTCCACGGTCGCCAGGCCCGGACGCACCTGATTCAGGCCGTCATGCAGCGCCTGAACGCGGTCGCACTCCTTGACCCGCAGGTTGGCCAGATCGACAAAGCGCACGGGTGTTTCGTTGAAGGCCGCGAGCACGGCCAAAGTCGGAATCGCGTCCTGCATCTGCGAGCCGTTGATCACGGCCTGCATGCGGGGGAACTGCGCGATCATTTCCATGGCCTTGGCGTCAGGCTGGGTGAAGGCCTCAGCGGCCACCCCCAGGTCGATCTTGCCGGCGGTCAGCGCTTCGGCAGCCCACAGGTAGGTCGCGGCGGAGGCATCGGGTTCGATCTGGTAATCGCAGGCGGTGTAACCGGTCGGCGACACACGCCACAGCGCGTCATCGACCACCTCGACCTCGGCGCCGAAGGCGCGCATGCAGGCGATGGTCAGGTCGATGTAGCCGCGAGCGCCGATTTCCTTGCCAGTCAGGGCCACTTCGATGGGCGCGGCGCCACAGGCTGCAACCATCAGCAGAGCCGACACGTACTGGCTCGACAGGCCGCCGTCGATCTCAAAGCGCGTGGCCTTGATCGCGCCGCTGCCATGAATGACCACAGGCGGGCATCCGGTGGCGCTCTCGGCGCTCAGGCCGCCCTTGCGCAGGGATTCCAGCAGCGGACCGATCGGACGCTTCTGCATGTAATGGTCGCCGTCCAGCGTCACGGAGCCATTGACGGTGCACACCGCAGCGGTCAGAAAGCGCACCGCCGTGCCAGCATTGCCCAGGAACAGGGGCCCTTCCGGGATTTGCAAGACGCCTGCGCTGGTGACCACGAAACTGGTGTCGTCCGGCTCGTCGATGGTCACTCCCATCTGCCGCAGCGCGTTGGACATGTGGCGGGTGTCGTCGCTTTTCAGCGCGCCGCGCAGGTGGCTGGTGCCCTTGGCCAAGGCCGCCAGCAGCAGCGCGCGGTTGGTGATCGACTTGGAGCCAGGTGGCGCGACATGCCCCGTCAACGGTACACCCGGTGGGATCACAGTGATGGTTTGGTTCATGCCCATGGTCCAGCTCTCCAAAGTCGAAATCAGCGCTGCTTCAAACAAGCCGCCAATCATGGCATTTATCGTTCCGCCGTGCAGCATTGCATCGGCGAGACCTGATCGTCGATCAAATCGCAGGCACAAAAAAAGCGACCCTGAGGTCGCTCTCTTTGTCGCTTCAAGGAGTTCAAGGGCCTTGAAGCTTTGTATGGCGCAGCGGACGGGACTCGAACCCGCGACCCCCGGCGTGACAGGCCGGTATTCTAACCGACTGAACTACCGCTGCGTGTCGCACAGACTTTCGTCTGTTTAACTCTGTTGAGAAAAGCTATAAGGCTTGTCTCGTTTGACTCTGACCTAAAGCCTTCGCTTTACAGTCTCGAACCGGAAACATCCGATTCGTAAAATATGGCGCAGCGGACGGGACTCGAACCCGCGACCCCCGGCGTGACAGGCCGGTATTCTAACCGACTGAACTACCGCTGCGCAGTGGTGGACTTGCGTCCTGCTGAATCTCAGTAACCTTCAGCGTGTTTCAAACTTCTCAACGATGGTGGGTGATGACGGGATCGAACCGCCGACCCTCTGCTTGTAAGGCAGATGCTCTCCCGGCTGAGCTAATCACCCTTTGCTTCGCTGAGGCCGCGAAATTTACGCAGGTACCGAACCTAAGTCAATAGCCTGCTTGAAGTTTTTTTAAAAAAGCTGTTTTTAGCTAGAAGCTTCAAGCGGCAAGTTAAAAGCAAAAAGCGAACACCCGGTCCGCTCTTGCCCTTGCTCTTGCCTTTTCTTGCAGCTTGAAGCTTGCCGCTGCACTACTCGACGTAAATCATTTTCTTACTCATGCCGCCGTCGACCACGAACTCCTGGCCGGTGACGAACCCTGAGTTCTTCGACAATAACCAGGCAACCGTCGCGGCAACGTCTTCCACCGTCCCTACCCTGCCCGCCGGATGCTGCGCATGATCGGCATCGGACAACGGCTCGGCGCGGCGCTGTGAAGGATCACGGGCGTCGATCCAGCCAGGGCTGACTGCATTGACCCGTACCTGCGGCCCCAGGCTCATGGCCAGCGCGTGAGTGAGGGCCAGCAGACCGCCCTTGCTCGCGGCATACGCCTCGGTATCGGGTTCGGACTGTCGCGCGCGGGTCGAGCTCAAGTTGACGATGCTGCCGCCATGAGCGCGCAAATAAGGCGCACAGTGTTTGGCGAGCAACATGGGGCCGGTCAGGTTGACGGCCAACACACGGTTCCAGTGAGCAAGGCCAAGACTTTCCAGCACGGTGTTGCGCGGATCGGCTACTGCAGCGTTGCAGACCAGGGCATCCAGGCGACCGAACATGCCGAGAATATCAGCAACGCCGCTGGCCACCTGCTCTTCGCTGGAGACGTCCATGGCGATGAACGAGGCGTTTTCGCCCAGCACACCGGCCACGGTCTCCCCGCGCTGCCGATCAACGTCGGTCAGCACGACCTGCCAGCCTTCGGTGATGAGCCAGGCAGCGATGCCCAGCCCGATTCCCCGTGCAGCGCCGGTGACCAGCGCGACCCGGCCGTTGTGCACGCTGGCGGCGTCCATCGTCAACTCGCTCACGACATCACTCACAACGCAGCCAGACCACGCGACAGGTCGGTCTTGAGGTCAGCAACGTCTTCCAGACCCACGGCAACCCGGATCAGGCTGTCGCGAATACCGGCGGCTTCACGCTCCTGCGGCGACAGACGGCCGTGGGAGGTGGTGCCCGGATGAGTGATGGTGGTTTTGGTGTCGCCCAGGTTGGCGGTGATCGAAATCAGTCGCGTGGCGTCGATGAAGCGCCAGGCGCCCTCTTTACCCCCCTTGACTTCAAAACTCACAACCGCACCGAACGCCTTCTGCTGACGCTTGGCCAACTCGTGCTGCGGATGGCTTTCGAGACCGGCGTAATGCACCTTCTCGATGCCGTCCTGCTGTTCCAGCCATTGCGCCAGTTCCAGCGCGCTTTCGCAGTGGGCACGCATGCGCACCTTCAGGGTTTCGAGGCCCTTGAGGAACAGCCAGGCGTTGAACGGGCTCAGGCTTGGGCCGGCAGTGCGCAGAAAACCGACGACTTCCTTCATCTGCTCACTGCGACCGACCACTACGCCACCCATCGCGCGGCCCTGGCCGTCGATGAATTTGGTGGCCGAATGGACGACCACGTCAGCCCCCATGCGCAGCGGTTGCTGCAAGGCCGGGGTGCAGAAACAGTTGTCGACGACCAGCATCGCGCCCTTGGCGTGAGCAATCTCGGCCAGTGCGGCGATGTCGACCAGCTCGGCGAGCGGGTTGGACGGCGATTCGACGAACAGCAATTTGGTGTTGGGCTTGATCGCCGCGTCCCAGCCGGACAACTCCGCCAGCGGAACGTAGTCGACCTGCACACCAAAGCGCTTGAAGTACTTCTCGAACAGGCTGATGGTCGAGCCGAACACGCTCTTGGACACCAGCACGTGATCGCCGGCGCTGCACAGGCTCATCACGGTTGCCAGGATCGCCGACATGCCGGTGGACGTCGCCACAGCCTGCTCGCCACCCTCCAGTGCGGCAATGCGCTCTTCGAACGCATGCACGGTCGGGTTGGTGTAGCGCGAGTAGACGTTACCCGGCTGATCACCGGCGAAGGTCGCGGCCGCGTCGGCAGCTGTGCGAAACACGTAGCTCGAGGTGAAAAACAGTGGATCGCTGTGTTCGCTCTCCGGCGTACGGTGCTGACCAGCGCGTACGGCGAGGGTATCGAAACCCACGCCTTCCAGATCGCTGTCCAGTCGACCGGCATCCCATTTCTGAGTCATGCCGCCTGCTCCTTATCTGATCACTTGCCTGAATTAGTTGTTGTACAGATCGATGATCGCACTGACAGCCTGATTCTTGACCTTGGAGGCGTCGTTACGCGCCTGCTCGATCTTGTTCAGGTAATGCTCGTCGATGTCACCGGTCACGTACTTGCCGTCGAAGACCGAGCAATCGAAGTTGTCGATCTTGATCTTCTTGCTGCCGCTGACCGCTTCAATCAGGTCGGTAAGATCCTGATAGACCAGCCAGTCGGCACCGATGAGGTCGGCCACGTCCTGGGTGGTACGGTTGTGCGCGATCAGCTCGTGAGCACTCGGCATGTCGATGCCGTAGACGTTAGGAAAGCGTACGGCCGGGGCCGCGGAGCAGAAATACACGTTCTTGGCGCCGGCTTCGCGGGCCATCTGGATGATCTGCTTGCAGGTGGTGCCGCGCACGATCGAGTCGTCCACCAGCATCACGTTCTTGCCGCGGAATTCCAGCTCGATGGCGTTGAGCTTCTGGCGCACGGATTTTTTGCGCGCCGCCTGGCCCGGCATGATGAAGGTACGGCCGATGTAGCGGTTCTTCACGAAGCCTTCGCGGAACTTGACGCCCAGGTGGTTGGCCAGTTCCAGCGCGGCGGTGCGGCTAGTGTCGGGAATCGGTATGACCACGTCGATGTCGTGGTCCGGACGCTCGCGCAGGATCTTGTCGGCCAGCTTCTCGCCCATGCGCAGGCGCGCCTTGTAGACCGAGATGCCGTCGATAATCGAATCCGGACGCGCCAGGTAGACGTGTTCGAAGATGCACGGGGCGTATTTCGGGTTGGCCGCGCACTGACGGGTGTGCAGTTTGCCATCTTCGGTGATGTACACCGCTTCGCCCGGGGCCAGGTCACGGATCAGGGTGAAGCCCAGCACGTCCAGGGATACGCTTTCGGAGGCGATCATGTACTCGACGCCTTCGTCGGTGTGACGCTGGCCGAACACGATCGGGCGAATGGCGTCCGGGTCGCGGAAACCGACGATGCCGTAGCCGGTGATCATGGCGACGACCGCGTAGCCACCACGGCAGCGGTTATGCACGTCGGTCACGGCGGCGAAGATGTCTTCTTCGGTCGGCTGCAGCTTGCCGCGAACGGCCAGCTCGTGGGCGAACACGTTGAGCAACACTTCCGAGTCGGAGTTGGTGTTGACGTGGCGCAGGTCAGATTCGTAGATCTCCTTGGCCAGTTGCTCGACGTTGGTCAGGTTGCCGTTGTGCGCCAGCGTGATGCCATACGGCGAGTTGACGTAGAACGGCTGGGCTTCGGCCGAAGTCGAGCTGCCCGCTGTTGGATAACGTACGTGACCGATGCCCATGTGACCGACCAGGCGCTGCATATGGCGCTGCTGGAAGACGTCACGGACCAGACCGTTGTCCTTGCGCAGGAACAACCGGCCATCATGGCTGGTCACGATACCGGCAGCGTCCTGGCCGCGGTGCTGGAGGACGGTGAGCGCGTCATACAGCGCCTGATTGACGTTCGACTTGCCGACGATACCGACGATGCCACACATGCGACACAACCCCTACTTAGTGGAACTGGATTTACCGATCACATCCTGCGGCGTTACCGACGGCAGGAGATGATCCTTGAACGGGATATCAACAGGTACGCTGACCCCGCTGGCTAGCCACTTGCTGGACATCCCGAGAATCAGGTTTTTCGACCAGTCAGCGACCATCACGAACTGTGGCAGCAGTCGAGACTGCTGCCACCATTGATCCTGTTGTACCGGGCCTAGGCTCAGCAGCCCTACCGCAACTACGACCAGCAGGCCTCCGCGCGCAGCGCCGAAAACCATACCCAGAAAACGATCGGTCCCGGACAACCCGGTGACGCGAATCAGTTCCCCGATCAGAAAGTTGACCATGGCGCCGACCAACAGCGTGGCGACGAAAAGAATGGTGCAGCCGGCAATCACGCGTGCCGAAGGTGTTTCGATGTAATTGACCAGATACTGGGCCAGCGAACCGCCAAACATCCAGGCCACGACACCTGCGATGATCCAGGTCAGCAAGGACAGCGCTTCCTTGACGAAGCCGCGCTTGAGACTGATCAAAGCGGAGATGGCGACAATCGCAATGATCGCCCAGTCAACCGGAGTAAATGACACGTTGCAGCCTACAGACTGATGAGGCGGCGCATTTTAGCAGAGCGCTCGCCCGGCGGTAAGCAGCGATTGAGGGTAGTCGCCAATTAAGGCGAACTATTGGACTTTGCATAAATAAAAAGGCGGCAAGCGCCGCCTTTTCTGATTACTTACGCTCAGGCACGAAGCGCACGACGATGCCGTTGAGCTTCTGCTGCTTGTTCAGCTGATCACGCAGGCGGTCAGCTTCAGCACGCTCGATCAGCGGCCCGACGAATACCCGGTTGACGCCGTCGGAGGTGCGGATGTAGGCGTTATAGCCCTGGCTGCGCAAGGTCTTTTGCAGGTTGTCGGCGTTGGCCCGGTTGGACAGGCTGGCCACCTGAACGGCCCAGGTGATCGACAGGCCATTGGCATCGACCCGATTGGTGTCGGCAGCCAGCGCTGGAGGCGATGCAGGTGCAGCGGCAGGCGCCGCCGGTTTTTGCGGCAGGGGCACAGGCGTCGTTTTGACAGTCGGCGCCGCTGCCGCAGGCTTGGCCGGAGCAGGCGCTGGAGCGATTGGCATCGACGGTGGCTGCTGGTTGACGGCTGGACGCGACGGCTGAGTCAGCTCTTCATCGGTCGGTACAGGCTCCTGGGGCAGCGGTTGCTGCTCGGGAACCGACACCGGCTCGACCTTGATCGGCGCCACGGCAGGCGCTTGCGGCGCAGCAGGCGCGTCCACCTGCACGTGGCGGGCTTCGTCCTGACGCGAAAACAGCATCGGCAGGAAGATCACCGCGATGGCGATCAACACCAAAGCGCCGACCATCCGCTGTTTGTACGCCTTATCCAGCAAAGCCATGTGTCACTTCCTCCGTGACGCGCCAGCAAGCCATTCCAGGGCCTCGGCTACGCAATAAAAAGACCCGAACAGCACGATTTCATCATCGGCTGTCGCCTGCGCGCATTGAGCCTCAAGGGCCTGCGCGACATCGGGATAGGACGTCACGACGGCGCCAAGGTTCTGCAAGGCCTGGGCAATTTCCTGCTCGGAGCGGCTGCGCGGGGTTGACAGCGGTGCAACCGCCCAACTGCTGAAGCAGCCGGTCAGCTCGCCGAGCACGCCATCCAGGTCCTTGTCGTTGAGCAGACCGAACACGGCCAGGCGCTTGCCCGACACCGGGCGCTGATTCAGGCGCTGGGCCAGAAACACCGCCGCATGAGGGTTGTGGCCTACATCCAGCAAGACGTGCAATTGCTTGCCCCGCCATTCGAAGGCACGACGATCGAGACGACCGGTCACCCGCGTATCGAGCAAGGCCTGTCGAATCGCCGCGTCTTGCCAAGGCAAGCCGAGCAAGAGATAGGCCTGCAAAGCCAGTGCAGCGTTTTGCATCGGCAGATCGAGCAGCGGCAGATCGCGCAATTCAACGCGCTGGCTCTTGGCGTCGGTGCCGAACCAGTTCCAGCTCGCGGCCTCAATGGACAGGTCGAAATCAGCGCCACGCAGCGAAAGCGGGCACTTCAATGCGTTGGCCTGATCCAGCAGAGGCTGCGGCGGGTCGATATCGCCGCACAGGGCAGGACGCCCTTCGCGGAAAATACCGGCCTTCTCGAACGCAACGGATTCACGGGTATTGCCCAGCCATTCGGCGTGATCGACACCAATGCTGGTGACCAGCGCCATGTCGGCATCGATCAGGTTTACCGCATCCAGACGCCCGCCCAGGCCGACTTCCAGCACCACGGCATCCAGCGCCGCCTGCTCGAACAGCCAGAACGCCGCCAGCGTGCCCATCTCGAAATACGTCAGCGAGACATCGGCACGCGCCTTTTCGATGACCTCGAAGGCCTGACACAACTGTGCGTCGGTGGCTTCAACGCCCGCAATCTGCACACGCTCGTTGTAGCGCACCAGATGCGGCGAGCTGTAGACGCCGACCTTGAGACCCTGCGCCTGCAGCAACGAGGCGACAAACGCGCAGGTCGAACCCTTGCCGTTGGTGCCGGTGACGGTGACGACACGCGGCGCCGGGCGACTCAAGCCAGCCTGCAGCGCTACCTGACGCGAGCGATCCAGCCCCATGTCGATGGCCGAAGGGTGCAGTTGCTCCAGGTAGCTGAGCCAGTCGCTCAGAGAGCGTGCGGTCATATGTTGGCCGGAGCCGGTGGAACCACGATTGGCTCGAGCTTCGGTGCGACGAACTTCGGCGTTGGCAGGCCCATCATCTGCGCCAGGATATTGCCCAGACGCTGACGCAGCTCGCCACGGGCGATGATCATGTCGATCGCGCCGTGATCCAGCAGGAACTCGCTGCGCTGGAAGCCTTCCGGCAGTTTTTCGCGAACGGTCTGCTCAATCACGCGAGGACCGGCGAAACCGATCAGCGCCTTGGGCTCGGCAACGATCACGTCGCCCAGCATCGCGAGACTGGCGGAAACACCACCGTAGACCGGGTCGGTCAGCACGGAAATGAACGGCAGGCCTTCTTCACGCAGACGCGCCAGCACGGCCGAAGTCTTGGCCATTTGCATCAGGGAGATCAGCGCTTCCTGCATGCGCGCACCGCCGGAAGCGGCGAAGCAGATCATAGGGCAGCGTTTTTCCAGCGCGTAGTTGGCCGCCTGAACGAAGCGCTCGCCAACGATGGCGCCCATGGAACCGCCCATGAACGAGAATTCGAAGGCGCTGCACACGACCGGCATGCCCAACAGGGTACCGCTCATGGAGATCAGGGCGTCTTTTTCGCCGGTCTGCTTCTGGGCAGCGGTCAGACGATCCTTGTATTTCTTGCTGTCGCGGAATTTCAGGCGATCAACCGGCTCCAGATCGGCACCGATTTCCTGACGGCCTTCGACGTCCAGGAAGATGTTAAGACGCGCGCGGGCGTCGATACGCATGTGGTGGTTACATTTCGGGCAGACGTCCAGGGTCTTCTCAAGCTCGGGACGATAAAGCACCGCTTCGCAAGACGGGCACTTGTGCCACAAGCCTTCAGGTACCGAGCTTTTCTTGACCTCGGAACGCATGATCGAAGGGATCAGTTTGTCTACCAACCAGTTGCTCATGCTTTCTCTCTCCAGTACCGGTGGCGTGAACGCGATGGCAATCAGTGCCACGCGCATGCCCTTAAACCCAATTCATGTGCAGCATCGCAACGTCCTGCAACGATCGGCGCCAGCGCCTGACCTGCCGCAAGAACGATGCCTTGATACTGCCCTCTACCTGTTGCAGCGAAACGCTTGCACGTCTTCGCCTGTTCAATTTATGGCGGCCCGCATTCTGCGGTCGCAGGCTAGTGGACGGCGACCGCCTGTCTGCCGTCACATCTACGCCTCGCGGCCGCGAAAAAAACGCTTACGCGCCGTGGACCGCACTCATGAATGCACGAATCTTGTCGTGATCCTTCAGCCCCTTGGCCCGCTCGACCCCGCCACTGACGTCCACTGCATAAGGACGCACCTGGGCGATGGCTTGGGAGACGTTAGCCGACGTGAGCCCGCCCGCCAGAATGATCGGCTTGCTCAGCTGTTTTGGAATCAATGCCCAGTCGAAAGTTTCGCCGGTGCCGCCCGGGACGCCCGCGACGTAGGTGTCCAGCAGAATGCCGCTGGCCTTGTGGTACAGATCGCAGCTGGCGGCGATATCGTCACCGGCCTGCACGCGCAGGGCTTTGATCCAGGGGCGATGATAGCCTTCGCACTGCTCCGGGGTTTCATCGCCGTGGAATTGAATGAGGTCCAAAGGAACGGTATCGAGCAGTGCCTTGAGCGCTTCACGCTCGGCATTGACGAACAGTCCCACCGTGCTCACGAACGGCGGCAATTGGGCGATGATCGCCTGCGCCTGCTCGGGGGTGACGGCCCGCGGACTCTTGGGGTAAAACACGAAGCCGATGGCATCGGCTCCCGCATCGACAGCGGCCAGCGCATCTTCTATGCAGGTAATCCCGCAGATCTTGCTGCGAACGGCTGACATGTAGTGAATACCTCAAGCCTTGCGAAAGTCCCGGATGTTAGCAAATGCAATTCCGGGCGTCAGCCGCCAAGTTCCGTGAAGCCTGTAAGAAAGTGCGGCCCGATGTAGCGCTCTGGCAACGGAAATTCGTCGCGGTACTCGACCTGCACCAGATACAGACCAAATGGATGCGCTGTGACCCCGCCGGTCCGCCGCACGCGACTTTCGAGCACTTCACTGGCCCACTCGATCGGCCGCTCCCCTGCCCCGATGGTCATCAGCACGCCGGCGATGTTGCGCACCATGTGGTGCAAAAACGCGTTGGCGCGAATGTCGATGACAATCATCCTGCCGTGACGCGTCACGCGCAGGTGGTGGATCTGCTTGATCGGCGACTTGGCCTGGCACTGACCGGCGCGAAAAGCGCTGAAGTCGTGAGTGCCCACCAGATATTCGGCCGCCAGCGCCATGCGCTCGACGTCCAGCGGACGGTGGTTCCAGGTGATTTCCTGGCCCAGGTGCGCGGGGCGAATCTGATCGTTGTAGATCACGTAGCGGTAACGACGGGCGATGGCTTTGAAGCGTGCGTGAAAATGCGCAGGCATCTCTTTGGCCCAAGTGACGCTGACATCATGGGGCAAGTTGATGTTGGCGCCCATGGTCCAGGCTTTCATGCTGCGCACCGCCTGGGTGTCGAAGTGCACCACCTGACCGCAGGCATGCACGCCTGCATCGGTGCGACCGGCGCACATTAGCGAGACCGGCGAGTCCGCCACTCTGGACAAGGCGTCTTCCAGGGTTTGCTGGACGGTCAGCACGCCGCTGGTCTGGCGCTGCCAACCGCTGTAGCGCGAGCCTTTGTACTCCACGCCCAGTGCGATTCTGAAATAACCTTCGGCAGCCATTTCGGCGACCGCTGTCTCTGCCTCGGTGTCGATGATTGCCAAGTGCTTAAAGCCTGTGGATGTGCGCAAGGGCGGCCATTATACGGATGGCGGAAAAAGACGCCATTGGCAGTGGTCTGGCGAAGGCGACACTAACGAAGACGACCGCCGAAGCGGTCGTTTTCAAGGGTGCCTGCAAGCGAATCAGGTCAGACGCGACAGCATCTCGCGCGCTTCGCTCTTCTGCCCGTCGTCACCTTCGGCCACGACCTCATCGAGGATGTCGCGCGCGCCGTCAGCGTCGCCCATTTCGATGTAGGCCCGCGCCAGATCCAGTTTGGTGGCGGCCTCATCGGTACCGGACAGGAAGTCGAATTCTGGCTCGTTGTCATCGGCCAGCAGCGCATCGTCCTCGTTGAAGGTCGGCGCATCGTCGAACGGCTTGGCGATGGGTGGTTGTTCCAGGCTTTGCGACAGACGTTCAAGCTCGGCGTTGACGTCATCGATCTCGGATGCAAACGCCTGAGAAGCCTGATCGGTTTCCATCTCATCGGCCAGCGACAGATCGAAATCGTCCGGCAGCTCAAGCTCGTCGTTCAAGCCAGGCTTGCTGGCGCCCAGGTCGGCCGTTTCCTCAAACGCCGGCAGGTCGCGCAGTTCGTCTTCCATGCCCACGCCCAACAGGGCCTCGTCTTCAGCCTTGAGGCCCGGCTCTTCTTCCGCCAGGTTCAGGTCGAAATCGTCCAGATCGGTCGGCTCGGCAGACTTGGCTTCGGTCTGCTCGCGCAGGATGGCGTCGAAATCCAGATCATCCGGCGTCGAACCACCAAACGGTGCATCCAGATCCAGCTCGTTAAACCCGGCGTCGGCCACAGGGGCGCTGTGATCCGGCACTTCGGTTGGCGAGGCCGCTTCCAGATCGTCCAGACTCAGGTCGAACGCGTTATCGAAATCGTCTGGCGTCTCGACGACAGGCTCTGCAGCAGGCTCCACCACCGGCGCAGGCGCTTCAGGCTCTTGCTTGTCGTTCAGCAGGTCTTCGACGTACTTGGCGTCCATCTCTGCGGCCAATGCCGCCGCCGCTGCAACACCGGCGGCGGCCGCAGCAGCGACTGCCATGGCCGGGTAACGGGTCTTCAGTTGCTCGACTTCAGCATGGTTCTTGCCCGTAGCAATCAGTTGACGCTCCTGAGCAACGAAACCGGACTTGTTGTCCTGCTGAGCGTAGATTTCCATCAGCTTGAGGCGCAACTCACTGCGCTCAGGCTCTTGCTTGATGGCTTCTTCCAGCAACGCTGCGGCCTGATTGATGCGACCGTAGGCGATGTGGATTTCAGCCTGAACGAGTACGTCGGTTGGTCGTTCGCGGGTCGGCTCAATGATGACGGCCGCCAGCGGTGCCGGCTTTACCGTGGGCGGAGGAACCTCCAGACCCTCGAAACTGCTTTCGGGCATGTTCATGTCAGAGGCGAAGTCGGACTCTTCCGACAGCGCACGGGCCATCTGCCGGTGTCTTTCTGCCTCAAGAATCGCATTGCGGCGACGCACCATCAGCAAGACCAGCAACAGCAAGACCAGCACCGCTGCGCCACCGATCAGGCCCAGCAGCATCGGGCTGGCAAGGATCTTGTCCAGCGCGCTCTGGTTGTCAGGGTTGGCTGCGGCATCCGGTTGCACGGCCAGTGGCTGATCCGGGGTCGCGGCGGTGACGTTGGCACCTTCGACCGGCAGCGCGTCTTCCGGGGCGATTTCGTTCGGCGGCTTGCCAGCGGTGTCCGGCGCAGCAGGCGGCGGCACGATCTGCGCCGGCATGGCAGGGTTGGCAGCGTTGTTCGGATTGGTCACGCTGTTCGGGCTGACCGTGCCGCTGGCGTTATCCACAGGTGGCGGAACCGCTGCCCCGGCGGCCTGCATCTTGGCCAGTTGGTCGTTCTTCAGTTCGATCAGGCGCTGAAGCTTGTCGAGCTGACTCTGCAGATCGCCCATGCGGCTTTTCAGCTCGGCGTTGTCGCGGCGAGTGCTGTCGAGATTTTCCTGGGTCACGGCCAGTTTGTTGGCCAGTTCCGCATCACCCGAAGCACCTTTGGCGCCGGGCTTGGCGTTGGCAGCCACGAGGCTCAGGTTGTCCTTGGCGTCGATTTGCGCAGGGGCAGCGCCAGCACGCTCACGACGGGTGGCATCGACCTGACGCGCGCCCGCCGACAAGCGACGGCCTTCACGCCATGCACGGTTCTGCTCGGCGACTTCCGCGACCGCGCGCGGCTGCGGCAGTGCGGTCGCTTCCTGCGGCGAAGGCAGGCGCAACACCTGGCCCTTTTTCAAGCGGTTGATGTTGCCTGCGATGAAGGCGTCTGGGTTGAGCGCCTGAATCGCCAGCATGGTCTGCTGAACCGTCCCGCCGTTGCGCACGCGTTCGGCGATCTCCCACAACGTATCGTTGTTGGCGGTGGTGTACTGGGTGTATTTGGGTTCTGGCGCAGCGGCTGGAGCCGGGGCAGGCGCGGCCGGTGGCGGCGTCTGGGCGGCCGGTGCCTGAGCAGGCGCGGTGGCCGGCGCCGTCGAAGGCAACTGCGCAGTCGCAGCAGCAGCGGCCTGTGGCGACACCTTCGGCGGATCGAGCAACAGGCTGTATTCGCGCAGCGCACGGCCGTTTGGCCAGAGCACCTGCACGAGGAATTTCACGTAAGGGTCTCGGATGGGTTTGGTCGAGGTGATGCGCAGCACGCTCTTGCCGCCAGGGTTGACCACCGGGGTAAACACCAGGTCATCGAGGATCGGCATGCGCCCGACGCCTGCCTGCGCGAACTCCGCAGACGTGGCCAGACTCGGCACCACCTGCGCGGCGTTGAGGTCTTGCACCTGCGTGAGTTCGATTTCGGCCAGCAGCGGTTGATTCAGGCTCGACTTGACGGTCAAGCCACCGAGGCCAAGCGCCTGAGCCATCCCCGATGACAACGCCGAGGCTGCAGCGATTGCTAAAACCAGTTTACGAACCTGAACCATAGCCCATCCCTTGTGTAAAATTTCCCCGGCAACCGAGAAGATAAAGCCTGCTAGGGCGTAGGGCGTTTCGACACGCCACAGCTCGAATGATTCTTTGAATTGTTGGCAAGTATCTTTTACGCAACATCTTTTATCAACAATTCAGCCACCTGCACAGCGTTGAGCGCCGCACCCTTGCGCACGTTGTCCGACGTGACCCAGAAACCAAGCTCACAGTCGTCGTCGATCCCGCTGCGCAAACGTCCTACATAGACAGCGTCCTGCCCGACCGCATCGCCGACCGGCGTCGGGTAATCCCCGGCATCCACCAGATCGATGCCGTCAGCCGAATCCAGCGCCGCACTGACCGCTGCAAGGTCGACCTTGGCTGCGGTCTGCACTGACACACTCAGGCTATCGCCAAAGAACACCGGGACTTGAATGCAGCTCGCGCCGACCTTGATTAAAGGCAGCCCCAGCAACTCGCGCAACTCGCTGACCAGACGTTTTTCAAGTGACACATGGCCTTGCGCGTCAGGCGTACCCACCTGAGCGAGGACGTTGAAGGCCATTTGGCGGTCAAACACGCGGGGTTCCAGCGGACGCACGTTGAGCAGCTCGGCGGTCTGACGCGCCAGTTCAGTCACGCCTTCACGGCCCTGGCTGGACACCGCCAGGCACGCCGTGACATTCACCCGCTGCACCTCCAGCAAACTGCGCAGCGGTCCGAGCACCATCGCTAGCGCAGCAGCCGCCGGGCTTGGGCAGGCAACCTGAACAGGTTTGGCGAGGGTCGCCAGCAGCGCGCCGTTGACCTCGGGGACCACGTTCGGCGCTTGCTCCACCGGCAGTCCGCCCGACAGGTCGATGACCGCGCAACCGGCGGCAGTCGCGCGCGGGGCAAAGCTGCGAGTCACAGCCGGGCCTGCGGCTAAGAAGGCGATTTGCACCTTGGTGAAATCGAACGCGTCGACCTCACGCACGCGCACGTTCTTGCCGCGATAGGCCACCGAGCTGCCAGCGGATTCGGAACTGGCCAGCAGGTGCAACTCGCCCACCGGGAAGTTGCGCTCCTCAAGGATCTGGACGATGGTTTCGCCGACAGTACCGGTGGCGCCGATCACGGCGATATCAAAGGACTGGCTCATGCAAAAACCTCAGAAAAATCGGGGGGCGGCACTTTAACCGCGAGTTGAAAGCCAGGCAATTGACCTGGCCACAAGGAAGACTGTCCAGCGTGAGGCGTCAGGGCTCAAGCCCGACGGGAAAGAACTCGCCATGGCTCCAGACACCCAGCCAGCGCTGGCCGTCGATTTCGCGGCTGACCGCCAGATCGACCAGTTGATAGAAGACGTTGCGATGAATCAGCGCTTCAAGGTTGCTGCGCACATGCACGTAAGGCGCAGGCTCCTGAGTCGCCGGATCAATGCTGACGCGCAACGGATGCTCGGCGCTCGCCTCTACCGTGTCGTCAACGTTGGTGGTGAAACGCAGGACCTGAGACTCGCCCTCGCCTTCCACCTCCAGCAGCACCGCCACGAAGGGCGCATCGTCGACCGTGATGCCGACCTTCTCGACCGGGGTGATCAGGAAGTAGTCATCGCCATCGCGACGAATGATGGTGGAAAACAGGCGCACCATCGGCTTGCGACCAATCGGCGTGCCCAGGTAGAACCAGGTGCCGTCACGGGCGATACGCATGTCGATATCGCCACAGAAATCGGGATTCCACAGATGCACGGGCGGCAAGCCCTTGCCGGTCTTGGGGAGTTGCGCCAACAGATCGTTGGCTTTGCCCGGACCACTCATACGCTGCTCCTCAGCGGGCTTGGACGCCCAAGAGACTGCGAGCGTAATCCTCCATGGGTGGGCCTAGCAAATCCTCTGGCTTGGTGTCGTACAAAGTCAGAAGGCCACCACGGCTGTGAATGCGCGCCGAATCGATGAGGTAGCGGGTGCTGGTTTCAATCAGCATCAACTGGATCACGCCGCTGTCGATGCCCAGACGGTCGACGGCTTCCTGGTCCGACCACTCATCGAACGTGCCAATACGGTCGTCCGCCCTGGCAAAACGGGTGTACAGCAGGTAATGGGCACCAGCGGCACGGGCTTCGTTCATGGCGTCGTCCAGACCTTCTGGCGCGCGCGCACGACGAACCATCGGGAAGTACTCGACGAAGCCGTTGAAGGCCTCTTCAGCCACCACGTTAGGCCGTGGATTGGCACTGCCCGGCGGGGCGAAGGCGCCTTGGGCGATATAGATGAAGGAGTCCGGCTGCAGGCGGAAATTGTTGATCCGGCGCGTCGAGCTGTGATCCAGCAGGCCCGCATCACTGAGCTCATCATGGGCGCCCTGTGCCAGATCGCTGACGTGCATGCAGCCACTGAGCGCCAGGAACGTCAGCAATAAAACCAGACTACGCATTACTTCCTCCAAAGTCCGGCGACGGAAAACCGGCGAATGGCCGGGTAATGCAGCTTTTGCGCCAGCTCAGCGCAAATGATTGGCTTCTTTCACCTGCGCGAGTCAGCTTGCTCACGAAGACGGGTTTGCAGGCCCTGCACCTGATGCGAATGAACCGGCGTTTTCGTGAGCAAGCTCACGCCCATAGCGTCCGGATTAGCGAGGGACACGCGCCACGTCATCAGCATCGCGCTTAGCCACCGATAATCTTCATCACCGTCGCGCCGCCGGAAAACGCCACAGCCTGTTTGTCATCCAGCGCCTTGATCAGCAGACGCTGCAACGCCGGCAACGCCTGATGCCGAGGCTTGTCCAGCAGATCACCCACATAATGACGATTGCTCGACGACAAACACCCATGCAACCAGCCCGTGGAAGACAGCCGCAAGCGCGAGCACGTCCGGCAGAACGGCACGCTTTCGTTGGCAATCACGCCGAAATGCCCTTTACCCGCAATGCGATAGCGCACCGCCGTGGCGTCCACCGGCGCATCGGCCTGCTGGTATTCGTAGCGCTCGCCAATCAGCGCCAGCAGCTGATCGAGGCTGACGAACTGCTGCAGAAAACCGTTCTGATCCCCCGCCAGATGCCCCATGCGCATCAGCTCGATAAAACGCAGCTCGTAACCGCGCTCCAGGCAGTAGTCGAGCAGCGGCATGACCTGATCCAGATTGCTGCCACGCAAGGGCACCATGTTGACCTTGATCCGGATGCCCGCCGCCCTCGCCTGCTCCATGCCATCAAGCACCGTCGCCAGATCGCCGCCCCGCGCGATGGCGCGAAAGGCTGAAGAGTCGAGGGTGTCCAGTGAAACGTTGATCCGGTTGATCCCGGCCTTGAGCAGAATCGGCAGTTTGCGCGCAAGCAGCTGGCCATTGGTGGTCAGGCTGATATCAGCCAGGCCCATCCGCCCGACCTGCCCCATGAAATGCTCAAGACGCGGGCTCACCAGAGGCTCGCCGCCAGTGATGCGCAGCCGCTCGATGCCCGCCGCTTCGATCAGGTATTCCACGCCACGCGCCATGGCGTCGGCCGACAGCTCGTTCTGCGCAGCCACCAGCCGCTTGCCGTCGGGCACGCAGTAGGTACAGGCGTAGTTGCACGCAGACGTCAGACTGATCCGCAGGTTGCGGAAACGTCGGCCTTGGCGATCAACGATCATGAAAAGCTCCGGGAAGAAGTGCAGCGCGCAAAAACTGACTCAAAAATCAACTTTTGGCAAGGGACATTCCGGGCAAAGATGTGACAGCGGATGGCAGACACCGAACGGTGCCTGCCAGAGTGCTCGATGAGCCAACTAGCTACTGGAGATTTCCGGCTTGAGGTCGTGACCGGTTTCCGGATCGCGCTTGCGCTTGTTGCCCATGCGCACGCCGATGTCCATCAGGAACTGAAAAAACCCTTCCTGATCTTCCAGCACGTTGCTCCAGAACGGCGAGTGGTACAGCGCCACCGCGCCGTGCACCAGCGCCCAGGCCGCGCAGTAATGGAAGTATGGCGGCACGTCTTCGAGCTTGCCTTCAGTGATGCGGCCCTTGATCAGCAGGGTCAGGTGTTCGAAGTTCGAGGCGCGAATCTTGTGCAGCTGCTCGACCATCTCAGGCACTTGATTGCCCTTGACCACCTTCTCTTCCAGCCGGTCGAACAGGCGATAGCGCTGCGGGTCACGCATGCGGAATTCGAAGTAGGCGCGCGAAAGCGCCTCCTTGTCCTTGTCGACGTCGGCAGAGTGCAGTAGCTCGTTCAAATCGCGCTCGTAGTCGAGCATCAGGCGCAGGTAGATCTCCGCCTTCGACTTGAAGTGCTTGTAAATGGTGCCTTTGCCAATACCCACGGCATCAGCAATCATCTCGACGGTGACGCTGTCTTCACCCTGTTCGAGAAACAGCTTTAACGCGGTATCGAGAATTTCTTGCTCACGGCGCCGAAACTCACGGACCTTACGAGGTTCTTTCTGCATAGGAAGAGGCTGTGAAGTCAAAATCGAAGCCGCACATTATGCCTAACTTGCGGGAAAATGCACGGATCATCCGACCATGTCTACGTTTCAAGAAGAGCGCAAGCGTCTGATTTGCCTTATCTCAACCACGCGACGGTCGGCCGCTGGCCAAAACGCACCGCCGACGCCGTGCGAAAATTCTTCGAAGATAACGTTCTGATAGGCGCGCGGGGCTATTCCGACTGAATGAAGGTCGAGCAACGCCTTCATGAACGACTGGCGCGATGGCTGAACGCACCGTCAACCAATGACATCGCCTTGGTCAAATATACGTCGGAAGCCCTATCTTTTGTCGCTTTTGGCCTCGACTGGAAAAGCGGCGATCAGGTGGAATGCCTGCCGCGCGGGCCAGGTATCCGCTTTTCGCCGCACTTCTACGCGCAATCGCGGGTGATCGACGAGATAGCGGCGATTGTGCGGCAAATTGCCAAGCTTTGAGGTATCAACAGAGGATTGGGTATTCCAAAACTGTTTAAAAAACGTACAGCAGCGCGCTGGACGCCCGTGGAATATAACCAATACTTAAATTCGCTGATGCGGCATCTCCCCCAAGTGCCAGCATCGGTAAAGGCACCCATGGATAGCGTGTCTTTGTTTTACTCCTAATGGTCTTAACCCGGATTCACCCCCCAGAACCCGGGTTTTTTTTGCCTGCGATTTGACGATCTCAGGCAACCTTGACCCGGGCCAGCGGGAACAGGCGTTTGAAGTTCTCGGTGGTCTGCTCCGCGAACCGCTCGAAGCTCTCGCCCCGCAGCATCGCCAGAAACTCCGCCACTTCGCGCACGTATTGCGGCAGGTTCGGTTTGCCGCGATACGGGATCGGCGCCAGATACGGCGAATCGGTCTCGACCAGCAGACGATTGGCAGGCACTTTGCTCGCCACGTCACGCAGGGCATCGGCGTTGCGAAAGGTCACGATACCCGACAGGGAAATGTAGAAACCCAGGTCCAGCGCGGCCTTGGCCATATCCCAGTCTTCAGTGAAACAATGCAGCACGCCCGCCTGGGGCAACGCGGCTTCGCGCAGCAGCTCGAGGGTGTCGGCGCGGGCGCCACGGGTGTGCACGATCACAGGCTTGCCCGTGGCATTGGCGGCCTGCAAGTGCAGACGAAACGAGGCCTGCTGCAACTCGGCCGCTTCAGGCTCATAGTGATAATCCAGCCCGGTTTCGCCGATGGCGACCACGCGCGGGTGATTCAACTCGCCCAGCAGCCATTCCAGCGCGGGCGCCTCGCCAGGTTTCAAGTCCAGCGGGTGAATGCCCACCGAGCAATCCACGTCGTCGTAACGGTCGGCCAGGGATTTGACCTCGGCGGCGTTGTCGGCACTGACGCCGATGCAGAGAAAATGCCCGACACCCCGCCCGCGCGCCGCTTCCAGGGCGTTATCGAGGGAGCCTGCGTGTTGAGCGAGATCGAGACGATCCAGGTGACAATGGGAATCTACAAGCATGGGAACCGTAGCCATTTACATCGTATGGGTAGGACGGTCGGATTTGAGCGCACCGGCCAGGTAATTTTCGATCATGTTCCGGGCGGTATTGTCGCCGTCGTTGAACTGCACGCCGACGCCCGCCGCGCGGTTGCCCTGGGCACCTTTGGGGGTGATCCAGGTGACCTTGCCGGCGACCGGGATCTTTTCCGGCTCGTCCATCAGGTTGAGCAGCATGAACACCTCGTCCCCCAGCTTGTAGCTTTTGCTGGTGGGAATGAACAGGCCGCCATTCTTGATGAACGGCATGTAGGCGGCGTACAGGACCGATTTGTCCTTGATCGTCAGAGACAGGATGCCGTTACGTGGACCCGGGCTCAGGGGGACGCTCATCTCAACTTCCTCTGTAGATGCTGATGTCATGCGGCCAGTCTACCCCTGTCCGATCAGAGATGCCCACTGCACCAGTAACGCTTCGAGCAACAAAACGCGATTCAGGTTCGCTTTGGACAGCACTTTCTGACGCTGCAGCAGGACCCAGTCCTGTATGGCCAGCACTTTACTCTGGGGCGACTTCTGCGCCAGATACTGCACCACCTTGCGCATGTCGGCCAATCCCAGGCCGCTTTCGTCGTCGGTGAGCTGGTAGCGCAGGATCAGGTTCGACCAGTCGCAGAACCAGTCGAACAGCAGCAACAGCGGCACATCCTTCCAGCCTTCGGCCAGTTGGGTCGGCGATTGCTGGCCCTTGAGCAGTTTTTTCACACCATCGACCACCAGCGCGCGCTGTTCGCGAACGCCCTGGGCCTGAAGGGTGACGGCCGCCAGCGGCGAGCCTGCGGCCAGGGTCAGCAGCTCAACCCGTTCTTCTTGCGTACAGTCAGGCAGCGCGTCGGCCAGCCAGGCCACGCTCATCGCCTCGCTCGGCAGCGGGCAGGCTTGCTGCACGCAACGGCTCTTGATGGTCGGCAGCAGACGGCTCGGCTGATGGCTGACCAACAGCAAAACGGTGTCGCCGGAAGGCTCTTCAAGACTTTTTAGCAGGGCGTTGGCGGCGTTGATGTTCATCGACTCGACCGGCTCGATCAGCACCACCTTGCGCCCGCCCATCTGCGCGGTCTGCACCACGAAGCTGACCAGATCACGCACCTGATCGACCTTGATCGCCTTGTCCGCTTCTTCGGGTTCCAGCACGTAGTTGTCAGGGTGGCTACCGGCAGCCAGCAGCGAACAGGATTTGCACTGCCCACAGGCCTCAAGGCCCTCGGGACGCTGGCACAACAACAGGTGCATCAGCCGCTCGGCCAGCGCGCGCTTGCCGATCCCGGCAGGCCCGTGCAGCAGATAGGCGTGGGCGTGCTGCTGACGACCGGCCAGTTGCTGCCAGAGGCTTTGCTGCCAGGGATAGGCCTCAGCCATGCTGACGATCCGCCAGCAGTTTCAGCAGCTCAGGCAGCAAAGTGTCGAGGGACGCCTGCACCTGATCCAGGGGCAGCGCGGCCTCGACCAGGCGGTAGCGCTCGGGCGCCGCGGCAGCGCGATTCAGGTAGGTGCTGCGCACCGCGTCGAAAAAGACGCGGCCTTCCTGCTCGAAGCGATCGAGCCGACCACGCGCGCTCGCCCGCGCCAGACCGATCTCGACCGGCAAGTCGAACACCAGCGTCAGATCGGGGCGCAAGGCACCTTGCACGAAATCTTCCAGCGCGGCGATGCGCTCGACCGACAGACCACGACCGCCGCCCTGATAGGCGTAAGTTGCATCGGTAAACCTGTCGCAAAGTACTACGGCGCCACGAGCCAACGCCGGGCGAATCACTCCGGCCAGATGCTGGGCACGAGCGGCGAACACCAGCAGCAGCTCGGTATCGGCGTCCATGCTTTCATCGCTGGGCGCGAGCAGCAGTTCGCGAATGCGTTCGGCCAACGGCGTGCCGCCTGGCTCACGGGTCAGGACCACGTCGATGCCGTGGCTGCGCAGGCGCTCGGCCAGGTACTCGCGGTTAGTGCTCTTGCCCGCGCCTTCGGGACCTTCCAGGGTAATAAACAAACCAGTCACAGGCAGTCCTTCATCAGATTCATTGCGGGCTCGACTCGCTCTTTCCGGCCTTGTCGCTGGTCTCGGTCGACGGAGCAGATGGCTCAGGGGCCGGCTGTTCCTCGCCCGGTTTTGCAGGTTCTTTTGGCTCGGCGGACGGCTCCGGCGATTTCGCTTCAGGCTGCGGCACCTGCGGCGGCGTCTGCTCTGCCGGTGGTTTTTCGGCGCTTGGCACCGTTTCAGCGCTCGGCGCCGGGGCGGTTACAGGCGCAGGGCTTGAACGGTAATCGGCGCGACGCTTGAGCTGAAACTCTTTGACCGCCGCGTTGTGCGCGTCCAGATCCGCCGAGAACACGTGACTGCCGTCGCCCCGAGCTACGAAATACAGGCTGTTGCCGGGCACCGGGTTCATCGCGGCATGAATCGCTTCACGCCCGACCATGGAAATCGGCGTCGGCGGCAGGCCGGAGATCACGTAAGTGTTGTAAGGCGTAGCCTCTTTCAGAAACGCCCGTGTGATCTTGCCGTTGTAACGCTCGCCCAAGCCGTAGATGACCGTAGGATCGGTCTGCAGCAACATGCCTTGCTGAAGACGCCGCACAAAGACGCCGGCGATCTGCCCACGCTCCTGAGGGACGCCGGTCTCCTTCTCGACCAGCGAGGCCATGATCAGCGCCTGATAAGGGTCAGCATAGGGTACGCCGGCGGCGCGCTTGTCCCACTCATCCTTCAACACGTCATCGAGGCGATTGTAGGCCTGCTTGAGCAGCTCGACGTCAGTCATGCCGCGCACATAGCGATAGGTGTCGGGGAAGAAACGCCCTTCAGGAAAGACATTGGGATGGCCGATCCTGGCCATCAGCTCGCTGTCGCTGAGATTGGTCAGCGTCTGTTCCAGCTTGGCCTGCTTGGCCAGCGCGGCGCGCACCTGACGGAAATTCCAGCCTTCGACCAAGGTCAGGCTGTATTGCACGACCTCGCCTTTCTGCCACAGGGTCAACAAGGACTTGGCGTCCATGCCCGGCGTCATACGATATTCGCCGCTGTGCAGCGACTGGCCAGCGAGGTTGAAACGCCAGTACAGGCGCAACCAGAACGCATCCTTGATGACGCCGTCGGCTTGCAGACGATTGAGTACGCCCGTGGGCGATGCGCCGGACGGCACATCGAGCAATTGCTCTTGGGTAAGGTTCAGCGGTTGTTGCAGCGCGTTGTTCTGCTGCCAGAAGGCCAGACCCAACAAGAGCCCCGCCAGAACCACACCTGTTTCCAGCAAGACGAATAATTTTCGGATCACAGATCAGATATCCAGAAGCCCGCGAACGAGGTGTTGCAGTTTACGGGTGACAGGGCCAACGGGCCAGTTCAGTTGTTCGAAGCCACGAACCGGCCAGATGCCATACACGCTGTTGCAGACGAACACTTCGTCGGCCTTTTGCAGATCGGACATTCGCAGATCCAGGGCCCGCACCGGCAGATTGGCCTGCTCCGCCTGCGCCAGCAGCTCGGCACGCATCACGCCAGCCACACCACAGCGGGTCAGATCAGGGGTCAGCAAGACACCGCCCTTGACCAGAAACAGGTTGCTGTAGACCGCCTCGACAATGCGTCCGGATGTGTCACGCATCAAACCCTCGGCATGCTCGGTGTCGCCCCACTCGTTGCGGGCGATGACCTGCTCCAGGCGATTCAGGTGCTTGAGCCCAGCCAGCAACGGCTGCTCGGCAAGGCGTGTGCGGCAAGGAAACAGGCGCACGCCCTGCTCGGCATTCGCTTGTGGATAAGCAGGCAACGGGCTGGCCTGCAGAATGCGCCGCGCTGGCGCACCCGCAGTGGGCGCGTAGCCTCGCAGGCCGTCGCCACGGGTGATGATCAGTTTCATCACCCCGTCGCTCAGCTGCGTGGCAAAGGCCCTGCATTCAGATTCGATCAAGGGCAGATCGAGCGCAAACGCCAGACGCTTGCCCGCCAGCGCCAGGCGCTGCGTGTGACGCTCGAACAACAGCGGCTGCCCCGCCTTGACCAGGATGGTCTCGAAGAAACCATCCCCGTAGGCCAACCCCCGATCCTTGACGGACAGGGAGTCGTCGGGCACGCCGTCGATCCAGCACAAGGTCATTCGGCGAACCGGCGGAACACCAGAGAGCCGTTGGTGCCGCCAAAACCAAAGGAGTTGGAGACCACGACATCGATCGGCATGCTGCGCGCTTCATGGGGCACGAAGTCCAGATCGCAGCCTTCGCTCGGCTCATCAAGGTTGATGGTCGGCGGCGCGACCTGACCGTTGATTGCCAGCACACTGAAGATCGCCTCGATGGCGCCTGCAGCACCCAGCAAGTGGCCAGTCATGGACTTGGTCGAGCTGACCGCCAGCTTGTAGGCGTGATCACCGAACACCGACTTGATGGCGTTCACTTCGGCCAGGTCGCCTGCCGGGGTCGAGGTCCCGTGGGCATTGATGTACTGCACCTGATCCGGCGCGATTTTCGCGTCGCGCAAGGCGTTGGTGATACAGCGGGCCGCGCCTGCGCCATCGTCTGGCGGCGAGGTCATGTGGAACGCATCGCCGCTCATGCCGAAACCGATCAGCTCGGCATAGATGGTCGCGCCGCGAGCCTTGGCGTGTTCGAGCTCTTCAAGCACCAGTGCGCCGGCGCCGTTCGACAGCACGAAGCCATCACGGCCCTTGTCCCACGGACGGCTGGCGCGAGTCGGCTCGTCGTTGCGGGTCGACAGTGCGCGGGAGGCGCCAAAGCCGCCCATGCCCAGACCGCAGGCTGCCATTTCGGCGCCACCGGCGATCATCACGTCGGCTTCGTCGTAGGCAATGTTGCGTGCCGCCATGCCGATGCAGTGCGTGCTGGTGGTGCATGCAGTGGCGATGGCGTAGTTCGGACCCTGTGCGCCCAGATGGATCGACAGGAAACCGGAAATCATGTTGATGATCGAACCCGGCACGAAGAACGGGGAGATCTTGCCAGGCCCCTGCTCATGCAGCAGACGGCTGGTGTTTTCGATGTTGGTCAGGCCGCCGATACCGGAGCCCATGGCCACACCCACGCGCTCGCGATTGGCGTCGGTGATTTCGATCCCGGCATTGCGCACAGCCTGAAAGCTGGCAGCCAGGCCGTATTGAATGAACAGGTCGAGACGGCGCGCCTCTTTGGGCGACAGATATTCTTCGACGTTGAAGCCTTTGACCGAGCCGCCGAAACGGGTGGTGTAAGCCGAAAGGTCCGTGTGTTCGATGGGGCCAATGCCACTCTGGCCAGCCAGAATGCCTTGCCAGGTGCTGGGCACATCGTTACCCAGTGGCGTCAGCATACCCATACCGGTGACCACGACGCGTCTACGCGACACAGGACTCTCCTTTAATCTATTGACGAAACGCTGGCCCTGTTTAAAGAAAAAACCGCACGCCTGAGGCAGTGCGGTTTCTCCAGGACAAGCGAACTACGATTACAAAGCTTACGCCTGGTGGGCAGTAACGTAATCGATAGCGGCTTGAACGGTGGTGATCTTCTCGGCTTCTTCGTCAGGGATTTCGGTCTCGAATTCCTCTTCCAGAGCCATCACCAGCTCAACGGTGTCAAGGGAGTCGGCACCCAGGTCTTCAACGAAAGAAGCAGTGTTCACGACTTCTTCAGGTTTGACGCCAAGTTGCTCGGCAACGATTTTCTTGACGCGCTCTTCGATGGTGCTCATACCGTGTTTTAACTCCTAGTGGACAAATTCGGGCAGCTGGCCGATGGGTAAGTGTATAGAAGAGGTTTTGCGCATTTCAAGCTAAACGCAATTCCCGCTACGCCCATCGCCCTGCAACCCATCAATAGATTTCAGCTTTATAACGGATTTTAGACAGCCCGTATGACATTTTTTCGATACGGGAAGTCACATGTACATGCCGCCGTTCACGGGGATTGTAGCCCCGGTAACGTAGCCTGCACCTTCCGAGGCAAGAAAAGCGACCACATGCGCGATCTCTTCGGCCTGCCCCAGTCGACCCAGTGGAATCTGGGCCGTCAGGGAATCACGTTGTGCCTCTGGCAGCTCGCGGGTCATATCGGTGTCGATAAAGCCCGGCGTGACCGAGTTGACGGTCACTGAACGCGAACCGACTTCACGCGCCAGTGCGCGGCTGAAGCCTTCCAGACCCGCTTTCGCGGCGGCATAGTTTACTTGACCGGCGTTGCCCATGGCACCCACTACCGAACCGATGCTGATGATGCGGCCCCAACGGGCTTTGGTCATGCCGCGCAGAACGCCCTTGGTCAGGCGATACAGGCTGGTCAGGTTGGTGTTGATGACATCATGCCACTCGTCATCCTTCATGCGCATCATCAGGTTGTCACGGGTGATGCCGGCGTTGTTGACCAGGATCAACGGCGCGCCAACGCGCTCGGTAATCTGGGCCAGAACGGCACTGACCGACTCGTCGTTGCCGACATCCAGGGCCAGACCGAAGCCTTCGACACCGTTTTCCTTAAAGTAGGCGGTGATTTTCTCGGCACCGGCTTCAGAGGTGGCGGTCCCCACAACGGTTGCGCCGTTACGACCCAATTCCAGGGCGATTGCCCGGCCAATGCCACGGCTCGCGCCGGTGACCAGTGCAACTTTACCTTGCAGACTCATGCAAGCGTCTCCTAATCGGGATCAGACCAGCGCTGCGCGAGCGGCAGCGAAGGCATCCGGGGTGTTGAGGTTGTAAGTGTTCACGCCGTCGGCGCAACGCTTGTTCAGACCGGCCAGAACCTTGCCTGGACCGCATTCGACCAGCTGCAGCGCGCCATTGGCGGCCAGTGCCTGGATCGACTCGACCCAGCGCACCGGCTTGTACAACTGCTGCAGCAAATCGGTTTTCAGCGTGCCCAGATCCGAAACCACGCTGGCGCTGACGTTCTGCACCAGAGGGATTTGCGGCGCCTGCCAGTCGATGGCGGCAATGGATTCGGCGAAACGCTCGGCAGCCGGGCGCATCAGTTCACAGTGCGACGGCACGCTGACAGGCAGGGGCAGCGCGCGCTTGGCGCCCTTGGCCTTGCACACTTCGATGGCGCGCTCGACCGCAGCCTTGGCACCGGCGATGACCACCTGGCCAGGCGAGTTGAAATTGACGGCGCTGACCACGTCGCCCTGGGCCGCTTCGGCACAGGCTGCGATGACGTCAGCATCTTCCAGGCCGAGAATGGCCGCCATGCCGCCCTGCCCCGCAGGCACGGCTTCCTGCATCAACTGACCACGACGCTCGACCAGCTTCACGGCATCGGCCAGCGACAGGCTGCCAGCAGCGACCAGCGCGCTGTATTCACCCAGGCTGTGACCGGCGACGAAGGCAGGACGTACGCCGCCTTCGGCCAGCCACAGACGCCACAGGGCGATCGAAGCGGTCAGAATGGCCGGCTGGGTTTTGTCGGTCTGGTTGAGGTTTTCTTCCGGGCCTTGCTGGGTCAGAGCCCACAGGTCATAGCCCAAAGCGTCGGAGGCTTCTTTGAACGTGTCCAGGACCAGTGGGTATTGCGCGCCCAGCTCGGCGAGCATGCCGAGGGACTGCGAGCCCTGGCCCGGAAAGACGAATGCGACGGAAGCAGACATTAACAAGCCCCTGATTATTGTCGTCGAAAAGAACGTCCGGCGAAGCCGAACGCGAGGTAATTCAAAGTGTTGCAATTGCTCAGTTGGATGACTGAACGGTCAAACCGGTCACATTCTAGCGCAAGACGCGTTAGAGCAACTCTTCAAGTCGCCCATGCAGGCGCTCCGGCAGGTTCTCCTGAATCTCGATCAGGGCACGCTGAATCGCGCTCTGAAAGCCTTGCACACCAGCCGAGCCATGGCTTTTCACCACAATGCCCTGCAACCCGAGAAAGCTTGCGCCGTTGTGTCGCGCCGGGGCCAGATCAGCCTTGAGCCGATTGAGCAAAGGCATCGCCAGCGCACCCACCGCCCTGGACAGCACATTCTGGCGGAACAATGTTTCGATTCGCTCGCTAATCATGGTGGCCAGCCCTTCGCTGGATTTGAGCAGAATGTTGCCGACAAATCCGTCGCAGACCACCACATCCGCTTCACCCCGATACAGCCCGTCACCTTCGACGAAGCCGATGTAGTTCAGCCCCGGTGCTGCCTGCAACAGGCTGGCAGCAAGCTTGACCTGCTGGTTGCCCTTGATGTCTTCGGTGCCGACGTTGAGCAGTGCGACCCTGGGTCGCGCCACACCCAGCGCTTCGGCTGCCACCGAGCCCATCACGGCGAACTGGTAGAGGTTTTCCGCGCTGCAATCGACATTGGCGCCCAGGTCCAGCAACTGACAATAGCCCTGCTGAGTCGGAATGGCCGCAACCATCGCCGGACGATCAATGCCCGGCAGCGTCTTGAGCACGAATCGCGACAACGCCATCAACGCACCGGTATTGCCCGCACTCACAACCGCCTGAACCGTGCCCTCGGCGAGCAGACGCAACGCCACGCGCATCGACGAATCCGGTTTGCCGCGAAGCGCCAGAGACGGCCGCTCATCCATGGTGATGACCTCGCTGGCGTGTACGACGAGCAGGCGCGAGCGATCAACACCGGAGTGGCGTGCGATGAGTTCTTCAAGAAGGGGAGCGTGACCGACGAGGGTCAGGTGAAGCGAGGGTGTAGCGAGCAGGCAGGCAATGCTGGCCTGAACAATGCTGCGGGGACCGAAGTCCCCGCCCATTGCGTCGATCGCGATGACCGGAGCGGACAAGAAATTACTCGTCAGCGCCCTTGTCGATCACTTTACGGCCACGGTATACGCCTTCTGGCGATACGTGGTGAC
>Ga0213820_1000429_pt1 | contig 30720 bp, 39 predicted proteins | sample MC6MC0910MG_FD_179889 | JGI IMG/M metagenome (GOLD analysis project Ga0213820, IMG submission 179889) | Enriched soil aggregate microbial communities from Iowa State University, Ames, United States - MC6-MC0910-MG | ecosystem: Environmental > Terrestrial > Soil > Unclassified | place: USA: Iowa... | reverse complement strand
AACGAGTACAACTAATTACAATTTTACAAAGCCAGGTTCCGAAGAATTCTACGATGTAGGTGTACCAAATGCCAATATGGATAAAATTGATGCTGCATTAAAAGCTCTATCTGATGCTTTAGGCGGTATTGATTTAACAACTTTATCACATGCCATTACTGCTGTAGACAACAAAGTTACTGCACATTTGGATGATAAGGCTCAACATAATCAATTTATTCATGAAGGTAAACTGCATCAAATTGGATTTGGTTACAATCCAACACTAGGCTGTTTTACATTTAGTATTCGAGAGGTGATATAGATGAATTTAGATGGGAATTTTCCGAGTTATGAACAGCAAGAAGCTATTAAAACTGCTGTAGATAACATTAAAATGACTACAGACTCAACAAAGCAAAGTGTAGACCAAGTTAAGCAAGAAGTAGCTAACGTTAGTACACAAATCGAAAATAAAAATGCGAGTAAAGTACTAAAAACGAAAGTATTTACAACAAACGGTACGTTTACAGTACCAGCAGGAGTTACAGAAGTTTATATTACTGGCGGTGGCGCTGGCGGCGGCGGAGGAGGCGGTGGTGGTGCTGGCGCAACAAGCGGCACAGCAGGACAAGTAACGAGTTTCGGAAATCTGTTAACTTTATCGGGCGGCGGCGGTGGTCAACCTTCTCCTTCCTCTGCCGGATTAGCTGGCGGAGCAGGAGGTTGTGATGGTTCATTTGGTATTACCGTAGGTACGAATGGAGCTGGTGGTCATGGTGGCAGTTCTGGCATATATACTGGTCCGAATGGAGGTATAGGTCCGGGTGCTAAAGCAATGTTTTGTTGTGGTGGTGCTGGTGGGGGAAGTAGTCAATACAGCGGAGGACCCGGTGGCGGTGGTGGTGATTTTGTATACAATAGACCTTTAACTGTAACACCTCTTACTTCGTATAACATAATTATAGGCATCGGTGGTTCAAACGGTTCTCTAGGAGCTAGTGGTTATTCAGGAGGCAGGGGCGGTAACGGAATATTAAATGTTAGCTGGTGGGAGTGATTAGATGAAATTTGCACAAATTTTATATGATAAAGCACATTGGATTTTTGAAGCAGACGAAAAGCCTGATTTTGCACCTAATATTATTTTAGTTGATATTACAGGTAGAAAAGATATTCAAGAAGGTTGGGACTACAACAGCGAAACAGGCGACTTTACGGCACCTGTCGCTCCTAATCCTGTCGAACCACAACCAACGTTAGAGGAAATGCAAGCACAAACACTACTAAATACAGAAATGTTATTAATTCAAAAAGAGATAGAAACGGAGGCTCTATAACATGATCTATGGCGCTTTAAAAATTGTTATCAATGGTGGGAATTATAATCGTGAAGATACGTTAAATAAAATGGATTTTTATTTACTAAAAGGACGTATTACTCAGGAACAGTACAACGAACTTGAACTGTTAATGCAGTAAACAATCGTCCCATATTGTTCAGTAAACTCAATAAGAATGAGGACAAAAGTATGACGCGTAAGTGTCTTTTTTTATTGTCCTCATTCTTAAATTTTATTTGATACAAGCGTTATAGAAATTTGCGCCAAAATCAGTTCGTTGTATTATTCCCCTTTGGATTTCAAACGATTTATCCGAAGCATTTGCAACTGTTTCCCAGTACTTTACTTGTACGTGGCTTTCTAACGGCTCGTATACATTTTCTCCAATTTTTCTTTGGGTGTATGAAGTAAATATTAAACCAAGCCTATTAAGATTATTGATATAACTAGGGCCTAATTCAAAATGTTCACAATTACTTTCAAAAGGCAACAGACTAAAATTTAATAATGGTTCAGAGTAATGTCTGGTGTTTTTTTCGAATATTTGAACCTTAAGTATAGGAAAAGAAAGGTCGTGATCTATACTTTTAAGGATTTTCGCTTCATCCGAACTGAGTTGTTTTATAATTTCAACAAATGAAGGATGCGCTAATTTGGATAATTCACTGTTCATAGATGTTGAAAGCAATGTAGAAAACATTTCTCGTAATTCCTCTTTATCACCGACAAATCTTAGCGCTTCAAGTGCAGGACCAGCAACTGAAATATCTGGCGGAATAATGTTTTCTGGCGGGACATTTTCTAGTTTCTTTTCTAGAGAAGTTTGAACGTAATTACTGATTTTTTCGTAACCCCAAACAGCTGCTGATACTGGTGCTAAAGCAATATGAATTACTTTTGACAGTGTATGTAGACCTTTTCCGATTTCTTGAACAGCTGGTTGAGCTAGATCTTGATAAACTGGAACGGCTTCTACAATACCCTTTACAGCTTCGGCAGCATCTTTAATATTGATATTTTCATTCATAGAATCACCTCCTTATAAGGAGATTTTACCAAATTTAAAAGGGGGATACTTATGAAAAATGAAACATGGCTATTTGTTGTTATATATAACTTATCTTTAATGGGTTTAATTGGATTAAGTATTTGTATATCTAAATCACTGTTTCCTTTAATGGCATTGATATTTTCATTAAGATATTCTAAACAAGAGAAATAAGTGAGTCCCATATTGTTCAGTAACAAAGTAAACGCAAGCAGATGCTTAGCGTTATTTTATTGGGAAAATTAAAGGAAATTACTCCCTTTTGTCGAATTAAGTAGACGAAGGAGGGGACTTTATGAATCCGATTCATTCTGCAATTATTTTTATGAAAAAAGAATATGAAGATGCTCTTCAAGATTACTTTGTGGTAATTAAGGAAGTGAAAATCTATGATATCAATAATAAGGAAATTAGGAATAAGGATATAACTGATAATTTTATTGATGTTAAAAACAACGAAACTGACTATGTTTTAGTAGAACATGTAGCTCAAAATTTAGGAATCTCTGAATCTAATGTGAATAAAGAGTATATCTAGATTACAAAAGCACTCTCGCTCGAGGGTGCTTTTTATTATGCGCTGTGAGATTAATCGAGATGGGCAACGGTAAAGGTTACTGACTCTCGATGAATCTCATGGCCTTTTATTTTGAATAGGGCAAAGGATTGGTGATGGAATGGATGTGGCTGCAGTAAATGAAATTGCTACAAGCCAAGCAGTTTGGGCAATAGCTTGTTTAATCATAGCGTTTGGGGCATTTCGCTATTTAATTAGTAAGAACGATAATTTGATGAACCGAGCAGAAGAACGCGAAAACAAATTAATGGACCACTTAGAACGGTCTAATGAATCACAAGAAAAAACAGCCATAGCTTTGGAAGGAATTAATCGAAACATTACTGTTTTAGAAGGTCGTATGGATCGCATGGAAAAATACAGTTACAAAAAAGAAAAGGATGATGAATAATGGATTTAACAAACATTTTTATGATTGCAATGGTAATGGTGGCTATCGTTTTAGCTTTATCAGAGGTGCTGAAAAATACGTTTAAAATTAATACGCAGTACATGCCAATCACATCGGTAGTGATTGGTATTTTTATTGGCTTAGTTTGCTGGCCGTTATCAGAGTATCCTGTGTACGTCATGTTGATGGCTGGCTTTGTGGCCGGACTAACTGCTTCTGGAACGTTCGATTTATTAAAGGCTGCTAAAAAAGAAGGTGAGCAATAATGGCTTATGCATTCAAACAAAATCTATTGCCTTCTAACAAATATCCAGTAAAAGCACCATATACAATGACGCCGCAATACATCACGGTACACAATACGGCCAATGATGCAACTGCAGCAAATGAAATCAAATATATGATAACAAACGACAACCAGGTATCTTATCACGTTGCCGTTGACGATGTAGAAGTAATTCAAGGAATTCTATTTAACCGTAACGCTTGGCATTGCGGTGATGGACAGGGCAACGGTAATCGTAAATCAATTGGTATTGAAATTTGCTACAGCAAAAGTGGTGGAGTTCGTTATACTGCTGCAGAGGAAAATGCAGTACAGTATATTGCCTCGTTATTAAAACAATATGGTTGGGGCATTGAGCGTGTAAAGAAACATCAAGATTGGAACGGAAAATACTGTCCGCATCGAGTTTTAAGTGAAAACCGTTGGAATAGCTTCTTGAATCGAATTGAAGAAGCTATGAAACCAACAACAACTATTCAACAAAAGGAGGAAACACCAGTGACTAACACATTAACATCAACAGCTAAAGAGGACTTAAAAGGATTGTTAAAAGAGACATATCAGCGCGGTATCTTAAAGGTAGACCATAGCGATAAAGTAGGTTCTATGACAGATGGTGAAGCACTAGGGTTGCTAATTTCGGTTGTAAAACGGACGTTATAAGAAAGGATAAGACCAAGATAGCTAAATGCCGTCTTGGTCTTTTTGCATTTGGTTTAACATTTGTTTACGTTCTAAAATCAATTCCATAAACTCTTCTAAATCTTCCTCTAAAGCAGAATTTTTGATAAAACTACGTGCCCTAGATCGGGCACTAGTGTATTTTGCACGTTCTTTATTCTTTTCTTGCCAGCGCTTATTTGCTTCCGTTTGAGGATTTTTTTCCATTGTCATCACGTTCCTTCAATAATCTTTTTTGCTCACGTTTTAAGAAGTAACCTCTTACATATAACGCAAGCAGGGCAATAAGTAAGACGATGAGTATAATATTTAATATTTTCATGGGCTCATGGTATACTTTAGGAAACAAGGAGGGGTTAACCCCCTCTTCTTGTTCTTCTGTTTTGTAGCCTTAGTTGTTCATTTTCTAACTTCTTCTTCTGGTTGTCGAGCCACTTGGAATGAAGTTGTAATGCGATGAACACTAGGGCTATTATTGTTCCTAAGTATTCCACTTGTTCACCTCCTTTCTTTACTCTAATTATACTAGTACTAGTATGTAGAGTCAACCGTATTTATCTATTTAATTCCTTAAATTCCAAATAAATTTATTGCTAAAAGAGAACGCTAGTTCTATAATGAATTAAAATCAAACAGACGTTCTGTTTAGTAAGGAGAGTTTACCATGTCTGCAGCAGTTACAAAATCAACAAAAAATTCAAAGATGAAGAAATTAGAAGAACAAAGAGCTCAATCTAGGCCAGCAAAAGAACCAAAGCATTTACCCCGAGATGAATTTGACCTTGAAGAAATAGCCTATGTATTATCAGAATCAATGCAAGAAAATAAAATTTATACATACACAATTTACAAACATGATGAGCTATTAGAAGGTACGGTCGTAAAAATGGATGCAAACACAAAATTAATCCACATAAAAGACAGAGATATGGGCATCCATAAGATACATTTCCTAGATATTTTAAAAGTATCTGACGTTGAATAATAGTGGAGAGTGATTGTGATGATACAAGACCGTGGAAATTTGAAATGGACATCATTGATGTTACCTGAACATTTAGTTCGACTAAAGGAGTGGAAAAAGGAGCAGTATTACGATAAAAAGCGTGAATTGACTGAATGGGAACTTGAAGAGATTGAGCAAACAATACAACGAGCTTACAAAATGCAAAAACAAATTAAGCTTACTATTTGGAATAATAAAAAATTATATGATGAAAATGGAAAGATTACCGGAACAGATATTCATAAAAAGGAGTTACTTCTAGAGACTGATTTATCAATCAAGCATATTACCTTTGATATGATACAAAAAGCGTCACTGGTAGATATTGATGTTTAAGCCTGATGAGCGCAGAAATGTACACGAATTTATCCTGTTGGATATGGCAGTAAAATCTTTGCAGAATGACTATGACAAACTGAAAATCCTTAAAATGTCAGAGGTCTATATCAAAATTGTTGATGACCTATTAAAAGATATAAGAAGTGATTATTTCAACAAAAAAAGAATGTTAGCAAAACAAAAAATAGAAGTAGTGAAGTGGATTCATATAGACGAATATTTTAGTGACGTTGTTATTAAAACGCCAGGAGAAGATGTTGTATTAAGGTACGCTAAACAAGCTTTAAAAACACAAGTGGAAAATTTGATATTTAACTACCTAAAGGAGAATTATAATGCCAATACTAAATACTAGTTCTGTTCAAATATTATTTGGAAAAGGAGATGTAGGTGTTCGGATAGTTGGAAATAAGAAGCTACAAACGGGTGCCATTCAATTTACCAGAATTGATCCCTTACCAATTGGCGCAGAATTAGAAAAGAGTGAAATGTTAAGTTTAAATGATTCTCCTGTAACACTTGGATTTAATAAAGTAGAGAGTTTAGATGTAGTAATTAACCAATTATTAAAATTAAGAAATATCATAACTGGTGAAAACGTAGAGGAAAGGTCGAACAGTGCTAGAATCGCGAAATAAAAAAGGTCACTCATTTGAAAAAGAAAATGAGTGACCTTTTGTTATTGCACCTGCTCGTTGCGTGTATTTTAAATGATTATGCTAATGGTACCCCACGGTACCCCAGAAAGTACCCCAATTAAAAGAATTAATATGAGTTGATATGGGTGCGAGATATTCGTTCGTAAAATTTATTTCTGAATTCAATATCAAAACTTTTCAACCTTCATTTTTCAACCAATCGAAATCTCTCAAGCCTAAACCCCGCTAACTCAGCATTTTTACGCTATAATGTAGGACGAGGTGAAGAAAATGTTTGTGAGTGAAAAACAGATTGAGATTCGATATGCGGAGACAGACCAAATGGGTGTTGTCTACCATGCTAACTACATCATTTGGATGGAGATTGGGCGCACGCAGCTAGTGAGCGATGCAGGGTTTGAGTATGCAGCGTTAGAAAAAGAAGGATATGTATCGCCTGTTATGGATTTATCTATTTCTTATAAGGCCGCTATGCAATATGGACAAGTGGCAACTGTACGTACTTGGGTTAAAAAGCATGATCGTCTGCGTACAACATATGGTTATGAAATTTTACATGAAGATGGCACGATTGCTGCTACAGCACAATCTGTACATATTCTCGCGCACAAAGAAACGTTACGTCCTGTTTCTTTAAGTAAAATTGACCCTGCTTGGGATGCGAAATATAAAGAAATTGCTCTTGAAACAAAATAATACAAAGCTAACTACTAAAGTCGCGTTTCCGCGATGCTTTGTGAAACGATCATATAAACTAAGGCAGTACCAAAACTGGTGCTGCCTTTTTTGTTACGTCCTGCTAAAATTGGATAAAGTACTAAAATCTTGAATATCACTTCTATAATTGATATAGTAGGAACAAATGTTCTTGGAGGGGGAATAGTTATGCAACTATACATATACAATGATAGTTTTACTGATTTCATTGAACAGTATCAATTGACGGACGAACAACTTGAATTTACGGGCACGCCAAAGGAATGTCTTGAACTTTCTAAAGAGGATCGAGACCGTCACTCCATATTAGCAATCGATGAAGAGAAGCTTGTTGTATTCTTTGTTTTACATCGACATGAAGGGATAAAACCTTATTCTAATAATAAAAATGCGATTTTAATAAGAGCTTTTTCTACAGATAATCGATATCAAGGCAAGGGATATGCGAAAAAAGCTTTAATGCTATTACCTGATTTTGTGAAAAGAAATTATGCTGACATAAATGAAATTGTCTTGGCTGTCAATGTCAAGAATGTGGCCGCGCAAGGACTATACAAGAAGTGTGGCTATCTTGATAACGGTGGAAGAGTAATGGGGATAAAAGGGGAATTAATCGTTATGAGTTATGATTTGTAAAAATCCACCATGCCTTTTGCGACTGCTGTGTCTCGCAAAGCAAAGTGGATTTTTACGAAGGATTTACTTTATTATTTAGCGCGCTTAAACATAAGGCTCCAAGTAATAAAATTGATAATGACTAGGATGACCAAGTAAAGAACGATGCCATAAGCGATACGGGTTACAAAGAAATAATGCAGTCCCACTAGTATAGCTAAAGGAATCAGCAATAGTAAGGTCTTCCAAGTGTGACCATCACCAACTTCGTCAAAAGGCTTCGAGAAAGGCATTTTGTTGCCGAAGCCAATATAACAAATGACCGTATAGAAGCAGCTTGCTATTAGAACCGTCAATAAATCCAGGATGATTCTTTGACCGTAAATAAAGCAAAAGATAATGCTAAGAACGATATACAGAGGAATATATAATTTTAGTAAAAAGGCTTTTAAGCTACCTTTTTGTAAGTAGGTATAGTCCTTAATCGGGAATACTTTATAAATCCAAGCAGCTTTATATTTAGCTGAATGCCCTAACATCACTACAGCTGACGGAATGATAAGCATACTAAAATAAATAGTTAAGTAGCTTAGACTAGTAGAGAAATCTACATTTTCGTCCCGAATGGAATTAAATATAAAAATAAATGGGATGATGAACGAAAAGCCTAATGCAGGATAGACTTTCAATTTAAAGTCGCGTTCTTGCTTCATCATTAGGGACGCAAACCGGTAAAATGTTCGTTCCTCACTTGTTCGACAAAGAAGCGTTAATATATAATCTTTCAGGCGACTTCTCTTTTCCCGTTTTGCTTTGCTTGTGCTTAATAATTTTTGTAAATTACGTTCAAAAGTTGGAATCAATTTTACGTACAGCCCTATTGCAATCAGAGGTACGATGACAGAGAAGATGGTGCATATAATCGTGAATAATGAAGTATTGCTATTCAGGATTAGCTCATACGGAGCAGCAAACCACATTGGTACTATGAAAATACTCCACCATTTAAATGATACGACAATGTCAAAATTGACGAACTCAAAGGAGCGAATCAACACTTGATAGCCAATCATCAATACTAATGATAAACCAATTTGCACATAATTGATGATGTCCTTTAATTTTTCTCCATCAAAAAATCTCAAAATGACAATATATAAAATAGATGTTAGAACGACTATGAAAATATTGATAAGGATTAACACAAGTACTGTTAATAGAAAGAACACGATGCCTTGTGTAAACAGGCTGACTATAAGCGGAATTGCCGTTAAAGCTACTGTTAAATAAGTTAAGTAAATAAGTATATGCAAAATTTTAGCGGCATTAATCGTTTTAGCAGTAATCGGTTTTGTTGAAAGGATACTGCGATCACGTACATCTAGAAGGACAGATGAAAAGTCAGAGATAAGCGTTGTCATAATAATAAAGATAATCATGCCATAAGCAATGCTCATCTGGAATTGATAATTATGACCGAAGCCCATAAAGAAAATAAGTACAAGCCCATAGAGGGCATAAATCCATAACGATTTAAAGTAACTATTTTTTTGATCTTTTTTATTTTGGTTAAAGATAGTTGGTACTTTTCGTTCATCCATCGTTAATTTAATATGGAGGATTTGTCTCATTATCGGATAATCGATGCCAATGTTTCGAAAAATAAATTGCAATTTATCAAGCAGTTGCAGGATTTTGAAATCTTTCATAATTACACCTCCTGGACAACTGTGACGAATTGTTCGCCAATTTCCTTATGATTATGAAACCCTGTTAGTTGATTAAAAATCCCCTCTAGAGTGCCAACCGTATTGGCTGCTTGTAATTCGGCAAATGTGCCATCAGCCGCAATTTTTCCATCGTTTAATAAAATGATGCGACTACTAATTTTTTCGACAACATCCATGATGTGGGAGGAATAAAAGATTGTTTTCCCTTGTGCGGCTAATTGCGTCAAAATCTCTTTGAAGATCATGACACTATTGGCATCTAAGCCATTAATCGGTTCATCTAGAAACAGTAAATCAGGATTATGTATAAGGCTAGCGATAATTAATAGCTTTTGCCTCATGCCTTTTGAATAAGAGGATATTCTTGCATGATACGCTTCTCCAACACCAAACAATTCCATTAACGATTTCGATTTAGCTGCCGCAACATCTAAATGTAGACCGTAAAGCTGGCCGATAAAGGTTAAATACTCATAACCAGTTAAATTATCATACACATCGGCTATTTCCGGAACATAACCAATTTTTCGTTTATAATCAATACTATTTTGCTTAATATTCTCTCCAAATAGCTTTATTTCTCCACCGTATTCGCCTTCAAGACCAATAATGATCTTTACTGTGGTACTTTTACCCGCACCATTTGGACCGATGTAACCAATAATCTCACCTCTTGAAACATGTAGGTCGATTCCTTTTAAGATATCTTTGCTGCCATAACTTTTTGTTAAATTGGAAATCGTTAAAATTTCTTGTTGCTCCATGTAAGATGGCTCCTTTCCTTTTATGATATCAATCAAGTTTAACTAAATAGTTCTCTTTCCTTATTATACATGATTTAAATGTTTTGTTATTAATTACAAAACTTGATTAGTCAATAAAATGTAATATTATAGTAAATAAGGGGTGGTACGATGAAACCTATAAGAGAAGTGAATGCAATGGAGGCAGCACAACTGTTTATTGCGAAATATTTCCCTCATTGCGAGGGAGCGTTATTAGCTGGCAGTGTCGTTCGAGGAGAAGCTACCGCAACGTCTGATCTAGATATTGTCGTTTTCGATACGAATCAGAATTCATCATATCGGGAGTCTTTACATGAATTTGGTTGGCCAATAGAAGTGTTTGTCCATAACTTGACATCGTATAAGCAATATTTTGAGCAAGATTGTCAAAGAGCCAGGCCATCCATGCCAAGAATGGTTTTTGAAGGATTTGTTTTAAAAGATCACGGAATAATCGATAGTATTAAAGCTGAGGCAAAGCACCTTTTAGAAAAGGGACCAGAGAAATGGACACAACAAACGATTAAAATAAAACAATATTTTATATCGGATGCATTGGATGATTTGATGAAATAGAGCAGAAGAAATATTTATAGCGAATGCCATAGCTGAATTAGTAAGTGAATTTGTGTTAAGAACGAACCGTCAATGGATTGGTTATTCAAAATGGCTTGTCCGTTCTTTAATGCAGTATGATGAAACGTTCGCACATCAATTTATTAAGGCTTTTGATATTTTTTATAAAACAAGGGCTAAAGAACACATTGTAAAATTAGTGAACAAAGTCCTTGAGCCATACGGTGGGAAATATTTTGAAGGTTTTTCGGTAGGGAAATAGCGGGCAACCTTTTGTCCAAGGGAGCTAAATAAAATGATTATGGACAATGTAGTTTTAAAATTGCTGGAGTATAGTACTGCAAAGCCTAAAATCGAAATAACTTGGGATAATAATCAGAGCAGTTTATGTGAAATTGATACATTTTATGACACGGACAACGGATTAGAACTGGATGATGAAGGCTACGAAGAATACCATGTTGCGTTGGTGAAAGATGTACTTACTAATAATTTTATTGAAATAGGACTGGGTAATAAAAATCCAATACTCATTAAAATAGCGGATACAGGCTAAGTTATTTTTAAGAAATAAATAATTAATTTACAGTTATGACCAGATTCTATTTGGTCATTTTTTATTGCAATTAATGAGGATAAATAATTATAGTAAGCAAACGCCGTAGTGAAATTTTTGAAACAAATTGTCTATTCCTGCGTAATACAATAGTGAATACATGTTTTTTAGTGCTAAAATAATATGTAAGTATATATTGAAGGTGGGAAATAAAATGGGTTTATTAAAAGCAGGTATAGGTGCATTAGCAGGTGTATTAGAAGATCAATGGCGTGAGTATTTCTATTGCGAGTCTTTATCAGCGGATGTGCTAGTTACGAAAGGTGTAAAACGCACTTCGAAACGTGGCTCCAATAAAGGACATGACAATATTATTAGTAATGGCTCCATTATTGCAATCAATGAAGGTCAATGTATGATGATTGTGGAGCAAGGTAAAGTAGTGGAATTTTCATCAGAGTCTGGTGAATATGTATATGATACGTCTACTGAGCCATCGATTATGTATGGCGATGATCTGTCATCAAACATTACGGAAACGTTTAAGCAAATCGGCAAGCGTTTTACGTTTGGAGGAGAGCCTGGTAAAGATCAGCGTGTGTATTATTTTAATAAGAAAGAAATTGTCGGCAATAAGTACGGTACACCTGCACCGATTCCTTTCCGTGTTATTGACCGCAATATTGGCTTAGATATTGATATTGCCATTCGTTGTCATGGCGAATATTCTTATAAAATTGTAGACCCATTATTATTCTATACGAATGTGTGTGGCAATGTAGAGAGCGAATACACGCGTGATGCCATCGATAGTCAATTAAAAACAGAGCTAATGACCGCGTTACAACCAGCCTTTGCTCATATTTCGGCAAGTGGCGTACGCTATAGTGAAATACCTGCTCATACTGTGGCGCTTGCAGATGCCCTTAATAAAGTCCTATCAGAAAAATGGTTGGCAACACGTGGTTTAGCTGTCGTGTCTTTTGGCATTAGTTCATTAAAAGCATCTGAAGAAGATGAAGCAATGATTAAACAATTACAGCGCAATGCAGTTATGCGTGATCCTGGGATGGCGGCTGCGCATTTAACTGGAGCACAGGCAGAAGCGATGATTGCAGCATCGCACAATGATGGTGGTGCAATGGCGGGTTTCATGGGTATGAATATGGCAACACAAGCAGGTGGTGTCAATGCAAGCCAACTATTCCAAATGAGCGAGCAAAATAAACAGGCACAAGCAATAACGCAAACACAATCTAGCCCATCAAATGCTTGGATATGTACATGTGGCCAAGAGAATACGAGTAAATTTTGCTCGAACTGTGGCACAGCCAAGCCAGTAGAAGAAGGCTGGACATGTGCATGTGGCACAATGAATAAAGGTAAATTCTGTAGTGAATGTGGGGCGAAAAAACCGGCTGAAGCATTGCAATATGCTTGTGATAAATGTGGTTGGCAACCGGAGAACCCTGCAAATCCACCAAAATTCTGCCCGGAGTGTGGCGATATTTTTGATGACAAGGATCTAAAGTAAGGAGATGACTGATGATGACGACGCAAGAAGCGGATAACGTCAAAGAGGCAAAATTAGATTTTGATGCTGAATGTCCATCATGCAGTGCATCAATTGAATTTAATCCTGCAACAGGCAAACTAACTTGTCCATATTGTGGCTTTGAAACAGCGATTGCTACACCGGAAATGGAGCACGAACAAGTAGCGCAGGAAATGGATTTTGCACAAGCAGAAGAACGCGGAAACTTTAACTGGGGCGTAGAGAAAAAAACAGTAATTTGTAAAGCGTGTGCAGCAGAAACAATTTACGATGCCTTGCAAGTAGCGGATAGCTGCCCGTATTGTGGCTCCAATCAAGTAATGGAAGCGAGTGCGGACAATACCCTTGCTCCAAATGGTGTTTGTGCTTTTGAAATAACAGACAAACAGGCTGGGGAAAATTTTCAAAAGTGGATAAAAGGTAGATGGTTTACGCCAAAAGCGGCTAAAATTAGCGCCAAGCCAGATTCTTTTAAAGGTGTGTACCTACCTTATTGGACGTTTGATACGAAAACTAGCTCTCGGTACTCGGCAAGCTATGGTAAACACCGAACAGTAACAGATAAAGATGGCAATCAAAAGACTGTGACAGATTGGTATTCTACAAGTGGTTTTTACCAGGAGTTTATTGATGATCATTTAATTAGTGCAACGACACGCTATGATCGTCAAATGATGCGCAAAATCGAGCCTTTTAATTTATTGAATAATAAATCCTATAAACCAGAATATGTAGCAGGCTTTCTATCTGAACGCTATAGCATTGGGTTACAGGATGGTTGGAACCAAGCAAAGCGAGAAATTCACGACCATCTAGAAGCGGAAATTACTTCAAAAATTCATAGGGAAACATTTGCCGATGTTGTATCCAATGTTCGTTTCTCAACAACCCATAATGACATTACATACAAGTATTTAATGTTACCGATATGGCTTTCTTCTTTTAGATATAAAGAAAAAATTTATCGCTTTATGGTCAACGGACAAACCGGTCGTGTAGGAGGAAATGCACCCATTTCACCATTACGTGTAACGATTGCCGTTCTTATATCGTTAATGGTCATAGCAGTTGTCTGGTATTTCTTTATAAATGAATAATGCATTACAGTATCCTCAAGAGTGCTTACGCCATGTTTTGAGGATACTTTTTTTTATATTGTGAATATTGTCGGAATAATGTCGAACGATGGAAATAATTTAGTTGATTATGATAAATGTCACTATTCATCACGGTTCTGTCTATGTATAGTTGCATAAGCTATAAAGAACATAATATTTTACAATAGACGAGGAGCACAGCAATTCATGAACAAGAAAATAGCATGGGTTACAGATACAGCAGCATTGTTAGATGAAAAATTCATACAGGACAATCAAATTCACGTTTTACCACTTAATATTGTATTTGAAGAAGAGGTATTACGAGAAACTGTTGATATGACACATGATGAATTTTATGACAAACTTCGTACGACGAAAACACATCCAAAAACATCACAGCCAGTCATTGGTGAAGTGGTCGAGTTATATAGATCATTAAAGCAGCAAGGCTATGCCTGTGCTATTGCTATTCATACTTCGCAACATTTGTCGGGCACTTATTTAAGCGCTTTCACGGCAGCGGAGCAGGCTCAATTTGAAGTTTATCCTGTCGATTCAAAAATTGGTTCGTACCCGATGATGAAAATGATTGAACTTGGTCAGCGATTAGAACGAGAAGGGGTTGAACCAGCCCAAATCGTTGAAAAAATTAAAGAGCTTGCAGATCATAGTGAGTTATCCTTTATCCCGGCAAGTTTATCACAATTGCATAAAAGTGGTCGCGTTTCTGGGACACAAGCATTTTTAAGCAACTTATTAAATATAAAAGTCGTTATTTCTTTTGATAATGGTAAGGTTGTGATGAAGGAAAAAGTACGTGCTATAGCAAAAGCAAAAACATATGTAGAAAACCTTTTAATCAACGATTTGGAGTCGCACATTATTCCAGAGGTCGCGGTTATTCACTGTAATAACGAAGAAGGCGCACTAAATTGGAAAACAATATTAGAAAGATCGTATCCGCTTATTACGTTTCATGTGATGCCATTAAGTGCTTGTGTTGGCGTGCATGCAGGGGAAGGTACGCTCGGATTGAGCTGGGTACGTCAACCAGAGCTAGTAGCACCAAAACAACAGCAAAAAGAATTAGTGACCATCTAATTGGCGTGTCCATTCTACAAAAATTTAAGGCAAGTGAAGTTGCGAAAATCCAATAAACAAACTATTATACAGTCAGAGAGTTTTTTCGTGAAATGAACTGTAGTTGTTAATGTTATTTTTGAATAATAGTAGGTTATTCAAGTATGGAGGTTTCGACAATGGACGCAATTGAAGTGTTAACAAATTTAGATCAAATACATGGGTATTTTCAACCGATATTTAGCGCGGATGCGCATACGGTGATTGCCTACGAAATTTCCGGACAGTTACAAATAGAAGGCCAACAAATTAACTTAAAAGATTTCGTTAATAATGAAGATATACCAGAAGAATATCGCATTGATATGGAACATAAAATTTTGCACGCCGCTTTATCCAAAATAGATGCAGTGGCACCTGACATAGATATTTATATTCCAAGCAATCCCAATTTGTTAATGCAAGATTTTGGTGAAAGTCACTTTAATATTATTCAACAATATATAAGCGAAGATGATTTACAACGCATTGTATTAGTGGTTTCGGAGCATCGTTTTTTAGGTGATATTAATAAACTGCACCACGCACTACGTTATTTTACAACGTTTGGTGTAAAAATTGCTGTACAGGAAGTAGGAGCTGAAAGTCATTTAGAGCACATCGCATTATTATCACCCCAAATTTTAAAGGTCAATATACGCGATTTGAATTATGATTCTTGGTCTGCACAGTCTGACATGATTTCAGCTATTGGAAGTTTGGCCTATAAAATCGGTGCTAACCTATTGTTTGAGGGAATTGGCACTGTCTATCAATTGCAGTTTGCTTGGAAAAATGGTGGCCGTTTCTATCAAGGTGCCTATTTAGCCAATGCGGCAAAGACATTTGTGGCGAAAGATCTATTAAAGGAACGTTTTAAAGAAGAATGCCAGCAATTCATTACTTCTGAAAAGAAAATGCTTGAGGCGCAATATTTCGAGCTAAAGAAATTAAGAGAGGAGCTAGAGGCGATTGTTCATCGTATTAAACCCTCTAGCGATAATATTTCACAATTAGAGCATTTAGCGGAGCTATTAGATCATTACTCGTTCCGACTATACATTTGCAATGAGGACGGCTTCCAACTAACGCCCAACGTTATGCGTTTAGAAGGGAACTGGGAACTGCAACCAAGTGCAATTAATAAAAATTGGAGCTGGCGACCATATTTCCTGCAAACAATTATTAAAATGCGCAATGATCAAAATGGGGAAATATCAGAACTGTATCGAGATATCGAGACAGGAGAAATTACGCGAACATTTTCAATTGCCATCAATGAACACGAATATTTATTCGTCGACCTTTCTTATGATTTTCTCTATGAACATAAAATATTTCGATAGAGTGAATTGCTTCGATCGTTTAACTCTGGCAAAAAGATAAAATGTAAGGCATCAAGAGCAATTTCTTGATGCCTTTTGTGTTTTGTATGAAAACTTCACTTAAATTTCATCTAAAACAATGTAAAAATATTTTAGTGCAAAGTACAAATATTGTATAATTAAGTATAATATTACTAGGTCTTCTTGGAAGTTTCATATTATGTCTAAAAATAAAAATTTTTGTGGGGTCTATTATGTTGCAGGAATTAATTACTGAATCTTATTTGTATCGGAATTGGGATTATGTATCAAAATCGCCTTCTATTTTTGCTGAAAACCGAGAAAATGTTCTAAGGTCATGTAAACCATTTACGAAAGAACAGGTAAATGACATTCTTGCTTTAGTCGATAACCTAATTGATAAAAATATTTGGAATCAAGTCATGGGAGACAGTAAATATAAAGCACATCAAAGTTCAGTATCTTTACCTATGATAAAAAGATATGTAGAGATGATTATAGTAGAAAATAAGTTTCCTCCACCAGATATAATGGTTGATAATGGGGTAATTATTGAAGGGCACCATCGATATGTTGCGGCGAAAATTGTTGGATGGGAAAATGATTTAAACGAAAGGCCTTGTATTGCAAAGAAAATGAACAGCATACGCGAATGGTCTGAAGTAAAAGTAGATATACTTGATTGGGACTTTTAATTTATTGGTAAAAGGAGTGGAAAAATTATAATGATTATTCATAGAATCGCAAACGAACCATTAGAAATTGAAGTAGACTCCTTAATATGTGTTAACTTGGATAAATTGGATTTGCACAGGGCTATGCTAAATGATTGTGATTTACAAGACTCCAGCTTGAAGTATACAAACTTACGAGGGGCTGATTTATCCTCAGCGAATTTACTTGGTGCAGATTTAACAGGAGCTTATTTAATGGTAGCGAGTTTAGATCATGCAAATTTAAAGAATACCATTTTAAAGAATGCAAAATTAAATGGTGCCACATTGATTTCTGCAGATTTGTCAGGTGCAGATTTAACAGGATCAGATGTCTGGAACGCTGACTTTAGAGGAGCTAACTTGTCTGATGCTAAGATAAATTGCTTAAGAATCAACGATGCATTGTTTGAAGGAGCGGTTTATAATAAAGAAACTATTTGGCCAGAAGGGTTTAATTATAAAGATATAGGTGCAGTACTTGCCGTCGAAGAAAATGGGGGATTAACAAACGAGATTGCTCAAAAGAAGTATGTGGTAAAAATATACAAACGTATAAAAGGAGAAATAAGACCTTTTAAGCGTCATTTTAAAATGAAGAAATATGGATTGAATTATTTTGAAATTTTAGGAACTGACGAAACATCCAAATTATTCAAGAAAAATAAAAAAATACAATAAGATTTTCTGATAATTTATAGGGATATGGTAATAGATTATAATAGGACTTTCATTTGCAACATAGTGAGTAAAGCTTCATTGTTTGCCGACATTTTCCATAATGTAATTTCTTTTTTAAATGTAAATATGTTTTGCAAGTAAAGGATGTGGAAGTTTTTTCTTATGAAAAAAAGAAGAGATTTCGGTTCATTTATAACAGCGCATGGTTCATTTATAATTACCGCATATTTCGTTGTTTTTTTTATCATTTCAAAAATATTTTCTTTTTCTGCTATAGATAATTGGGTTGTCATTTTTGTTGGTTTTATTATGACCTTAATCATGATGAAAATTAGAAAAGAGAAGCACAATCATTAGCGAAATAAAATAGTGGAGCACATATTAGTGAGGACTAATTTGTGCTCTTTTTCTTTTTGGTTCTATAAACCATCATACCTATTATAAGGTATGATGATTATAGTGAAAATCTACAAGGGGTGAATCGCATGGAATACAGTGGTGCAGCAGCTTACGACGATGCAAAGTTTTTCAACGAATACTTAACGAGAAGAAATCGTGTGGAAAGTCCGAACAATAGCATCGAAAAACCGATTATATTAGAACTGATGCATGATCTAAATGGGAAAAAGGTGTTAGATTTAGGCTGTGGTGATGCTCAGTTTGGTGTGGAGCTTCTACAAAAAGGATGTATTCACTATGATGGTGTTGAAGGGTCAGACAATATGGTGAGAGAAGCTAGTAAAAATCTTCAAACAACAACCGGCCATGTCTATTTTTCTGCAATGGAAGAATGGAATTTCCCAACAGAAACATATGATATCGTTGTTTCACGATTAGCACTCCATTATTTAGCAGACTTACAAGGCATCTTTTCAGCTATTTACGACGCTTTAGTATCGAACGGACAATTCATCTTTAGTGTGCAGCATCCTATTTTAACTTCATCATGTAAAAGTGCAGTAACCTCAGCTGCTAAGACAAATTGGATTGTCGATGATTATTTTCATAGTGGTAAAAGAGTAGAACCTTGGATAGATAAACAGATTGTAAAGTATCATCGAACAGTTGAAGAGTATTTTCAGCTTTTAAAGCACGCAGGATTTACAATGAGGGATATGCGAGAAGGCATGCCGAAAATCGAAAATTTTAGCAGTGAAAGTGAATTTCAACGAAGAATGAGAATTCCGCTTTTTTTAATGTTCTCATGTGAAAAAGAACAAAGGAGAAGATAATTATGGATATTAAAACGTTTGGCAAAAAAGAAGAAGGAATAGACTACATATGGAGAACTGCTGTCTATTGTATAATATTCAATCATCAGCAAGATAAAATTGCCCTTATTCAAACAAGCGATGGCAAGTATTTTCTTCCAGGTGGCGGGTTAGAAAAAAATGAGACACATGAGCAATGTTTGAAAAGAGAAGCACTTGAAGAAATGGGAATGGCTATAACAGTCGGCCATTATATAGGACGTGCAAGAAGATATTTTTATTCTACAAATGAATTTAAATATTATCTTGGGGATGGCTATTTTTACTTATGCACGAAAGGGAAGCAAGTCGCCGCTCCTCTAGAAGAAGGCCATTTTCTAAAATGGGTAGAACCGAATGTAGCACAAGAAAAGTTATTCCATGAACATCAAAGCTGGGCGATAAATGAAGCATTAAGAAGCAACTAAGGGAGGTTACTTATGTTGCCCATAAAAAAAGCTTATGGCTATATATGCCGTGTTAATGAAGGTATAATACAAGTGTTAGTTTTTCGACATTCCATTTTGGAAGCGGGCATACAGATTCCTAAAGGAACTGTCATGCAAAAAGAAAGCACTAAAGATGCCGTTATAAGGGAAATGCAAGAAGAAACCGGACTGAAACATTTCAAAGTCGAAAAGCTACTTGCAGAAGACTTTTGGGAAAATGATGATGGGATTATACATAATCGATTTTTTTACAAAATACACGTATGCGAAACACCAGATGAATGGGATTATGCCCCAACAGGTGGAGGGGAAGAAGCTGGGCTAATGTTCCATTATTTTTGGATTTCATCAAAAGATGAGGTGGAACTAATTCGAGGCCACGGCGATTATTTACATTTAATTTTTAATGAATGACTATGAAACAAATGAGGAGAAAAACGAATGAAACTAAAGTTCCACCATATGAATTTAGAAGCGTTACCAAATATAGATGTACCAATAGAAGCAGTTACAAATTTAAGCTTATTTGATAATGCATTTACAACAATTCCTGCTGCAATTTATAACATGAAAAACTTAAAAACATTAAATATATCAGTTAATAAAATTAGTCATATGCCAGCTGCGATAGGGAATTTAACAGAACTGGTTATGCTAGACGCAGGACATAATAACTTAGATGTAATCCCACCTGAAATTGGTCAGCTTCATCATATGGAGGATTATTTATATCTTCATAACAATAAGCTCCAATCCATCCCATCTGAAATTGCCAAACTAGTCAAAGTAAAATATTTAAATCTTAGTGATAATCAATTAAGACAGTTGCCAAATGAGCTTGGGCAATTAACGAAACTAGTAGAGCTCCGGATCATGAATAATCAATTAACAGCATTGCCGACTACGATTGGTCGTTTACGTAATTTAAAAGAACTGCATTTAAAAAATAATCAACTTACTACGCTTCCAGCAAATATAGGTGAATTAACCTTACTAAGGGTGTTGGATTTGGAAGAAAATCAATTACAAGCGATCCCGCCATCTATACAGCAATGTCTAAAATTAAGACGTTTAAATGTAAGACATAATCAACTCACAACATTGCCAGAAGAGATTGGACAATTAAAAAATTTAATAGAAATTGATTTACGCAGCAATCTTCTTACAGAATTGCCGAAATCTCTATTGGAAATCGAAGGATTAGAGCGTCTAGATCTTCGATGGAATCACGAATTAAACGTACCAACGTGGTTAGGGGAATTGGAGGAAAGAGGCTGTATTGTTTATTTGTAAAGGGTAAGGTAAAGAACTATTCGAGCTGATGCAAGTGATTCTTGAACGGAAAAAATCAGCTCGAATGGTATACCATTATTTAGTTACATAATAAAATTTGGCGCAAAAACCTTTGCTTTTTAGCGATGCATCGGTCAACTATAACTAAACCTGCATCTGCTATTAAGTCATCTATTGTTTCAATGGTCACAATCACTACTTTATCTGCAATTCGGCGAGCATGTTTGACAATATCAAATTGGTCTTCGCGTGTTGAATGTGTAAATAAATTATAAGGTAAATCAATGATGGCTACATCATAGTGTTCTGTTACTTCGGAAATAGGGCCTAATGTGATATTGCCTTGTAACCCAAAATAAGCAATGTTTTCCCGTGAACCTTGGCAAACAAAGTGATTTAAATCTCGCCCCTCAATCGTAATGCCCATCGAAAGGGCTTCGATGATGACCGTCCCGATACCACAACATGGATCAATTGCACGAATATTTTGGGGCTGTGGAACGGCAATGTTTGCTACTGCGCGAGCAACTCTAGTGCTAAGCGCCGTTGAATAGCTATGTGGTTTGTGTAAATGTTTCCGCCAAATCGATTCACTTTTGCTATGTACCCCAAAGTACCATTTGCCATCTAATAAAAGCAGTCCAAAGACCACTTCAGGATGATCAAGATCCGGTTCACCCTCAATAAGTAATCCTAATTCACGTTCTATTAATCGGCGCTCAGGCTGAGCAATTTTCTTCGTATTACCAATATCAAACGTATTTAAACAAACAACTTTATAAGTTTTCGCATCTACTATAAAATGTTTTACTAATTTCTTGATGTTATCGAGAGTATTTTCTTCATATAGCACTTCAAGTCGGTCTTCTATAAACGGACTACGACTAGGCTCCACCTCAACATGGCTTATAATAAAGTTTGCTTCGGAATCGAAATTGAAAAATGCACGCATCTCCATTCTACATAAATCGTATTCGTCCACATGGTGTACATATGTGTAAATATATTTCTTACTCTGTTGTTCGTTACGCAATTGATTATCATCCTTTTCTATTCGTAATCGCTCACTATCCTACAATTAATGATTTATTGAAAATGCGGTATCCAACAAAAAATAGACAACCAAATATGTGGGTGGCTATATGCACTAATTTTTAAGTCTATCATACATCCCATCATAATTAAAATTGACTAGGAAAAGGACTAGCGTAAATTTTGCCCTGTGAAGGTGTATTAAATAGAAAAAGAGTCACTTCCTAATCGAAGTGACCCTAAAACAGGAGAGTTTTTATAAGGCTATCTGAGTAGCTTTACACTACTATTAATATGCTGAAGAAGCTATTAGGAAATAGCCAGTTGTCCGTGCAAAAGATTAAAAGTTAAAATTTTTATTGATATAGAATAGTTAACGTTCCATTTTAATGGGGTGCTTAACTAATTTTAGTGCCGTTAGCTACTGGTTGATCTGGTGTTAATAAAATAACATCGCCTTCTATTGGTACGCCGCCGATCACTAGAACCTCTGATTTAAAACCTGCTACTCGACGAGGAGGGAAATTAACAATCGCTACTACTTGTTTGCCTATGATTTCAAGTGGTGTATAGCGCTTTGTAATTTGTGCTGAGGATTGCTTAATTCCTAACGTTTCACCAAAATCAATGTGCATTTTAATTGCTGGAACTCTCGCTTTCGGTAGTTCTTCTGCTTGAATAACGGTACCGATTCGAATATCAAGTGCTGTAAAGTCTTCAATAGTCGCCATAATCGTACTCCTCTAATATGCTTTTTGTAAACATTAACATAAAGTGATGAAGAGTGCCAGGCACCCAAACAATTCGGAAAATTCATAATCGTTTTAGTGCCAGGCACCTTATTATAAATCATTAGATTTCTAACTAAAACAATTGACTTCTAAAAGTTGCTGTTTTATTATTAGTTAGAAATCTAACTAATAGCAAAATCTAATTGAAAAGGGTGATACGATGAAAGAATTTAATTATCAGTTTCAAATTCGTATGATTGGTCACCAAATGAAGCAGCGGGGTGACAAAAAGCTCGAATCGTATGATATTACGATTGAACAAGGCCATGCGCTAGATTACTTGGTGTCACATATGGAAGAGGGTATTACGCAAAAACATATGGAGAACGTCTTTCAACGAAGAGGCTCGTCTATTTCAAGTATCGTAACAAATCTTGAGAAAAAAGGGTTGGTTGAACGAAAAGTTGATTTAACGGATGAACGTCGTAAAATAATTCGACCGCTTCCTAAGGGCATAGCTCTCGTTAAAGACTTTCAATTGTTTTTTGAAGAGCTAGATGACGAAATGACAAAGGGCTTTTCAATAGAGGAAAAAGAACAACTAGTAGATTTGCTAAATCGTATTATAAAAAATTTAGATTAAGAAGGCTGATTAAGTCAGTTCTTCTGCTTATTTAGTTAGATATCTAACAAATTACTAAAGGAGAATTATTTTATGGAAAACACTTATTATTTTGAGAAAGCACCAATTGCAAAAGCTGTGGCGCATTTCTCATTACCGATGATGCTCGGCATGTCTGTCAGTGTCATTTATACAATATTAAATGCCTATTTTATCGGTTTACTACATGATTCGGTTATGATGACAGCCATTACACTTACTATACCGGTCCTTGCGGTATTAATGGCGCTTGGCAACCTAATTGGTGTTGGGGCTGGTACATTTATTTCACGCCTACTTGGAGAAAAAAAGCTTCAACAAATTAAAGAAGTATCATCTTTTTCCTTTTACGCCTCCATTGCATTGGGCATTATTGCGATGCTAATCGGCCTATTCGCAATGAATAGTATTACTTCTGGGCTCGGAGCTAGTGCAGCTGCGTTCGACTACACGAAGCAATATATTTTAGTCATGATAATCGGTGCGCCATTTATTATTTTAAACTTCTCACTAGAGCAACTTGTACGTGCTGAAGGTTCAGCCATCGTATCGATGGTGGGCATGTTTATTAGTGTAGGCATTAATTTAATACTCGATCCTATTTTTATTTTCGCTTGCCATTGGGGTGTTCCAGGCGTTGCTATAGCGACACTTATTGGAAACATCGGTGCTGTTCTTTATTATAGTTGGCATATTGTACGAAAAAGTGAGTATTTAACTTTTGCAATAAAATATTTTAAGATCAAAAAATCAGTCGTTTTTGAAGTGTTGAAAATTGGGATTCCAATTGCGCTAATGAGTGCTTTAATGGGATTAACAGCATTGGTCTTTAATAATTTTGCAGCTAGTTATGGAGATGCTGCAGTGGCATCCTACGGCATATCACAACGTATTTTACAATTTCCGGAGTTAATTATTATGGGTCTTTGTGAAGGTGTAGTACCGCTTATTGCATACAACTTTACAGCTAATAAACAACGCATGAAATCTACGATAACATTTACGACTTTAACAGTAGCGATTATCGCAGCAATCTTTGCCATTCTTGTATTTTTAACAGGCGATCATTTAGTCGGTATATTTACGACAGATGCACAGTTAATTGAACTAGGAAGTTATGTAATAAAAGTCATTTTCCTTTCTTTATTCGTCACTGGTTTTACATTCCTTATCATCGGCATTTTCCAAGCGACTGGTCAAGGTAAAGCAGCGATGATTATGTCCTTGACACAAGGTCTCATTATGATACCTGTTTTATTTATTATGAGTAGTATCGCTGGATTCCATGGTATCATTTGGTCGATTTTTATAGGGGATTTCCTTACTTTCATCATTGGCATAAGTGTTTTATATGTTCTACGCAATAAATTAACAGTGAATATAGATGAACTGCAACTTGACTAATGAGAGAAAATGAAAGAGCAATAGGCTTACATGCTCTTTCATGTAGAAGGCATAAACGAACGATATAGTTCACCTATAATACCTTGCATTTGATGAACACCTATATCTGTATTCGTCATGACGATCAAACCTTTTTCTAAATACGGATAGGCGACAAGCATGCATTGAAATCCTACACCCCAACCTAGTGAGGAAATTTCAACTTCACGTTTTGCGCCTTCAAGAAATACACCTAGACCGGTCCATTCCTTGCCTCCTTGTGGTTCAAGTACCGCTTTAGCGAGCTTGGCCGAAATACCGATTTGACTTGCCCCCTTTATAGCAGCTATAAATTCTAGTAAAAATTTGGCTAAGTCGGTAGGGGTAGTCCATAAGCCACAAGCAGCAGGATAAGGATAGGTTGGATAGCTCCCTGCAACTAATTCGCCATTTTGAAGGTGGCCACATGCATATGTATTTTCATGTGAGTTTGTCATAGACGTAGTGAAAGTGCTACTTTCCATATGTAACGGTTTAAAAATAAAATCTTCCATACTATGGTCAAATGGCTGTTGCATAACGTCTTCTATTAATTGTTGAATAATACAATAGCCTGCATCTGAGTAATGAAACGCATGCCATGGTTCATTGCTCACTTCAATTGCCCTTTTGCAATAAGGTGTTTTACCATTTAACAGATTCTTCATTGAAGGATATTCATTACGAGCATTTAGTGGTGTGAAGCTATGAGCCGGGTCCACAATTCCTGATTGATGACAAAGTAAGTTCCGTAATGTCACTTTATTGTGCTTCGTAAATCGACTATCAGGTACTTTCCACGATATTAATTTTTTATTAACATCCTCATCTAAATTTAAATAGCCTTGTTCGACTAAGGACATTACGAGCAAGCTAGTTAAAAATTTGCTTATGGAACAGGCATGAAAAAGAGAGTGAGCATTTACTTTCCGTTTAGTTCCAGCTTCAAGGGTTCCATGATGTTCAATTTTACTGATTTGCCCTTGTTCAATAAACAATAGACTTAATCCTTGAACACGAAAATGATTCATACGTTCCTCAATATGAATGTTGTTCATTACTAAAACACCTCCTAATATTAAATAGAGTATAGCACAAAATGGGAACAAATGTTTCTTATGTTAAAAATATATCTCAATACAAATAAAAGACATCGACAGTAGATTTGTCGATGTCTTTATTTAAGCAACACTATGCGTTTTTTTTCGTTTTCGTTGCTCTTTTACGTGGGGCAGGCTTCTTTGTTTTATCTAATGAAGCTTGGAGTGCGGACATTAAATCGGTAACGTTATCAGGAAGAGGACGTTTATCGCTTGCAGACACTGTATTTGTTGCTTTCTTTTCCTCGATTAATTCCATTAAAGCATTGCGATATTCATCGGTATATTTTTCTGGCTCAAACACAGTGGTTAACTGGTCAACAAGCATCAGTGCAGCATCCAATTCTTTTTGAACAATCGTTGGCTCGCTTGGAATATTTGGCACGTCTTGCACACTGCGTACTTCATCGGGAAAATGAATGGTTTCCATAACGAGTGCATTTTGATAGACGCGCACGATGGCAAGCTGTTCTTTAGAACGAATAATAATTTTAGCAACACCAATTTTACCGGATTCCTCTAATGTTTGTCGTAATAGCGCATATGCTTTGCTGCCGGTCGTATCAGGAGATAAAAAATAAGTGCGTTCAAAATAAATAGGATCAATTTCGCCTAGTTTCACAAAATCGATAATTTCAACCGCTTTATCTTCATTTTCTTTACGTAAGTTTTCTAATTCTTCTTCATCTAGCACGACAAACTTATTTTTTGCATACTCATATGCTTTTACAATGTTTTCATCCGTTACTTCTTTGTTGCAGCCTTCACATACTTTTTTATAGCTAATCGGTGTATGGCATTCTTTATGAAGTTGCCGTAATTTAATGTCTCTATTTTCAGTTGCAGCATGTAGTTTAACAGGTATGTTGACAAGACCAAATGATATACTGCCTTTCCAAACTGTATGCATGATGTCACCTCGTTTTTCTTACTATGTTATATTTTGATGGTTTTTATGTATGCTAAATAGAAATCGTCAAAACTGTATGTCAAAAAGAAAGTAGGTGTGCATTATCAAACCGATGTTATTAACTGAAGCAACTGAAGTGCCATTAGGTGAAGACTGGCTGTACGAAACAAAGTACGATGGATTCCGCTGTATTTTGCAATGGGCAGAAGCGGAACCTATTTTAATAAGTAGAAATGGCAATGTTCTTAATCATTTATTTCCGGAAATAATCGCGTATTGTCAAAAGCTTTTTGAGGAAATAAAAGCATACTTACCATTAACGCTTGATGGGGAACTCGTTTATTTAACGAATGACTATAAAAGTGAGTTTTCAAAAGTACAACAAAGAGGCAGAATGCAAAATAAAGAAGCGATTGCTGCACACGCAATATCATTTCCATGCCATTTAATTGTCTTTGATTTATTGCAGTTAAAAGGAGAAAGCCAAACGAATCGTTATTTAAAAACACGTAAGCAGCACTTAGCGTCTCTTTTTACGTCTTTGCAGCTGCCAACTACTATTCAATATGAAGATGATCGGCGTTTGCAAGCCATCGATGTTTTTGAAGACAGTCAAAAATTATGGCATTTGATCATTAGCAATAATGGGGAAGGTCTTATTGCAAAAAAGAAGAATAGTAAATGGCAAGAAAATGTTCGGGCTACGCAATGGATAAAAATAAAAAACTGGCGCGTTGTCACAGTAATTGTCACCAAATATGATAAAGGAAATGGGTTTTTTCATGGTTGTGTTGACCGACAAGGACTATTAACAGAAGTAGTCGTCTTTAAACATGGCATGAAAAAGGATGAAATGAATACACTCATTGCATTTTTTCAAGCAAATGGTCGCAAACAAAATGAGACATGGCAATTAGAACCGTCCATTTGTGTGGATGTAGCATGTATCGATTTTGATGGCAAAAAATTAAGAGAACCAAGGTTTCATGCATTTCGATTGGAGATGGAACCAAAGGCATGCAATTGGCAACAAATGCAAAGGCAGCTGATGCCGATCCCCGAACGTGTACAAGTAACACATCCAAGCAAGCCGATTTGGCCAGAAATCGATATAACTAAAGACGACTATTTGCACTATTTACAAAATATTGCACCCTTTCTTTTACCTTTTTTACACAATCGACCTATTACGCTAATCCGTTTTCCTCACGGCGTACCTGGAGAGAGTTTCTATCAAAAAAGTAGTCCGGAGCATGTCCCTAATTTTGTTACAACGGCAAGGGTGAGTGATCAGCCGACTATACTATGCAATAATATCGAAACTTTATTATGGCTCGGCAACCAGCTAGCCTTAGAATTCCATATTCCTTTTCAAACAATTGATACCGACAAACCAACAGAGATTGTCTTTGACTTAGATCCACCGTCCGTCGAGGCATTTTCACTGGCGGTAAGTGGAGCACTTCATTTAAAAGAAATATTTGACTACTTTAAGCTACAATCATTCGTTAAAACATCAGGCGGCAAAGGCTTACAAGTCTATATTCCATTACCATATAATACGTTTTCCTATGAGCAAGTGCGGCAATTTACAGCGTTTGTTTGTCGTTTTTTATGTGAACAAAAGCCAGCATTATATACAATTGAGCGTTTAAAGAAAAATCGACAAAATAGATTGTATTTAGATTATGTGCAACATGCGGAAGGCAAAACAATCATTGCACCGTTTTCTACCCGGGGAAATCCAATGGGCTTAGTTGCAACACCACTATATTGGGATGAAGTAAATGAAAAGCTTAGACCGGAACAGTTTTCAATACATGCTGTTCTAGAGCGAATGAAAAACGTTGGAAATCCATTTAGAAATTTCCGAACAATAGGGGAGGAACAGAATTTTCTCACTGTGCTTGAGCATCTCCATCATGAAGGTTGAAAAAGAATCTGCAAGTTTTCTCAAATGAGGAGCAAGCAGATTCTTTTTCATTGTATTAAACATTAATTTTCTTTTGTAAATAATCGAGAATACCCATTGCTGATACTGCTGTATCAAAAGGTATTGTTTGATAGACTGGATGGTTTTCTGCAATACCATTGTTTTGAAGGAATTGATGTAGTTGCGCTTGTAATCCCGCATCCAGCAGTTTCACTTGTTCTGATAAAATATCGGATGCGGCTAGTGCCTTTTCACCCTCAGCTAAAAACAATGGCGTCCAGTAGCGAACTTGACGATAGGCTTCGGCTGGATTTGAATAAGCACCGTAATGACCAAAATACAATTCTCGAACATTTAATGTCTCATATAACTGTATCGATTGTTCCATTGTTTCAGGATCATACTGATTTGGGGAAGTGGAAGGGATAATAAGATCTATTGCTTCCTTCGCCATTTCAGGGTAATAGACGCCCGTAGTATCGCCCACAAATAAGCCGTTCGTAGCTGAATAATGCATCGATATATGATGTTTTGCGTGTCCTTCCGTATGATAAAATGTTAACTGATGATGACCTAATGACAAAATATCCTCATGTCTAGCTTCCATAATACGTTCTGGCTCAACAGGTAAAATTGGATCAAAGAGTCGCTCGAATTCGTTTCCATAGACAGACTTGGCACTAGCAATCAGTCGACTTGGATTCACCATGTGCGCCACACCACGTGGGTGTACAACTAACTTTGCGTTTGGACAACTTTGTAAGAACAGGCCTACGCCACCAGCATGATCTAAATGAATATGAGTAACGATAACATAATCAATATCTTCTAAAGAGATTTGTAATTCATTTAAACCTTCTATTATATAAGGAACAGAAGGACTGGCAGATGTTTCGATTAACGCAATTTTTTCATCAATTAATAAATATGCGCTTGTACGCTCCTTGCGATTTAAATCATGTGTATCAATGCAAAAAAAGTTTGGTGCTATTTTTTGTGTTCGCTCCATGTAAATAATCCCCCTTCAAATTTGAAAGAAAGCTATATTTTCTCTAAAATACCTTATTTGTCTACAAAAAGCAGTAGTTATATTCTATAATAATGGAAACGCAAAGTGAATGTCCATTCATCTTTAATAAAAGAATGCTATTAAACATAGAAAGTCCATCGAGTGCTAAACAATATAATTAGCACTTGTAACATAAGAAAGCGCAACCAAAACATTTTATTGTAATTTTCATGTAAGAATTTGGTGCATAAAGGATTTATTCCTTGTATTTTTATAGTAAACAACCAATTTTACTATTGTTCAAAACTATCTATGAATATTTTTTTACGAAAAGTTCACAATAAATTAGGCTGAAATATGTCATTTTCGTCACAAATTCGCTCATTCATGTAAAATAAACAAAAAATATTACCTGTCATAAGAAATACTTATTGAAAAAGATAATATTAATGTAATTTACTTATGAATATGAATGCGTTATCATGGGTAGTGGAGAAAAGATGCTTTACATTAGGCCTTTTCAAAAAGATATTTAGGGGGATCCGCAAATGGCACAAGGTAATTTACACAACAGCCGCGCATCATTCGAAGTTAATGGTAAAACTTACAATTACTATGACTTAGCTGCGATTGAAAAAGCTGGCGTTGCAAAAGTTTCAAACCTTCCTTACTCAATTAAAGTATTATTAGAATCTGTTTTACGTCAATATGATGCGTATGTAATCAAAGAAGAGCACGTAAACGAATTAGCAAAATGGGGTAACGGTGCTGATCCAGAAGCTGAAGTACCATTCAAACCTTCTCGCGTAGTATTACAAGACTTTACTGGTGTACCAGTAGTAGTTGACCTTGCATCTCTTCGTTCTGCAATGAAAGAAATGGGCGGAGATCCAAACAAAATCAACCCTGCTATTCCAGTTGACCTTGTAATTGACCACTCAGTACAAGTTGACAAATATGGTAATGCTAGTGCATTACAAGCAAACATGGACCTTGAATTTGAACGTAACGCTGAGCGTTATAACTTCTTAAAATGGGCTCAAACTGCTTACAATAACTTCCGTGCTGTACCACCAGCAACAGGTATCGTTCACCAAGTAAACTTAGAGTACTTAGCTCCAGTTGTAC
>Ga0213820_1000417_pt1 | contig 31821 bp, 16 predicted proteins | sample MC6MC0910MG_FD_179889 | JGI IMG/M metagenome (GOLD analysis project Ga0213820, IMG submission 179889) | Enriched soil aggregate microbial communities from Iowa State University, Ames, United States - MC6-MC0910-MG | ecosystem: Environmental > Terrestrial > Soil > Unclassified | place: USA: Iowa... | reverse complement strand
AGTTCTTCGAAGCGCAAGCGGCCAGCGGCGTGCTGGATGCCGACACCACCGTTTTGCCCTATGACTTTTCCAGCGCCGAAGAACTGCTGAGGCTGTGCAAGCAGCACGGTCTGCGGGTGTCGGAACTGATGATGGCCAACGAGAAGGTCTGGCGCAGCGAAGAAGAGATTCGCGCGGGCCTCATGCGGTTGTGGCGCGCCATGCAGGATTGCGTCGACCACGGCCTTAAAGAAGAGGGCGTGTTGCCCGGCGGCCTCAATGTGCGTCGTCGTGCGGCGCGCTTGCATCGCAGCCTCCAGGAATTGGGCAAGCCCAACGTGATCGGCTCGACCCTCAATGCGATGGAGTGGGTCAACCTGTTCGCCTTGGCGGTCAATGAAGAAAACGCAGCAGGCGGGCGCATGGTCACGGCGCCGACCAACGGCGCAGCGGGGATCATCCCGGCGGTGCTGCATTACTTCGTGAAATTCAGCGATGAGGTCAGCGAAGCCAACGTGGTGGATTATTTCCTCGGCGCGGCCTCGATCGGCATCCTCTGTAAAAAGAATGCCTCCATCTCCGGCGCAGAAGTGGGCTGTCAGGGCGAGGTCGGTTCGGCCTGCGCCATGGCCGCGGCCGGCTTGGCAGACATCCTCGGCGCATCCCCCGAGCAACTGTGCAACGCCGCCGAAATCGGCCTGGAGCACAACCTGGGCCTGACCTGCGACCCGGTGGCCGGACTGGTCCAGGTGCCGTGCATCGAGCGCAACGCGATTGCTGCCGTCAAGGCCATCAACGCCGCACAGATGGCCCTGCGCGGGGATGGTGAGCACTTCATCTCGCTGGACCGCGTGATCCGCACCATGCGCGACACCGGTGCCGACATGCACGACAAATACAAAGAGACCTCGCGCGGAGGGTTGGCGGTCAGCGCGGTGGAGTGCTGATTACATAGCACCCAATGCCGGTGATCCGATGCAGTTCCGTGGGAGCCGGCTTGCTGGCGAAAGCGGTGTGTCATTCACAGTCATGCCGTCTGACACTCAGCATTCGCCAGCAAGCCGGCTCCCACGGGCACGCGCTTGGCAGCACAACGCTGACATTAATTCCTGTCCCTGCTCGCTTTTCGCTCACGCACCAAACCCGCCGCTTTCTTTTGGCGCGTGACCGGTGGAGGCATGGCGCAACGCCATGCCATATCCACGTTACCGGTCCTGCCGCCGGTCGGCCGTGCATGGGGTGACACTCACCCCGTCGCCGGGTTTTCGGTGATTCACACAAGTGCTACCGAATTGCTCATCCCGCCCGCCATTCTCGTGGCTCAGCGATCGATAGGTCGCTAACGGAACACCCATGTCGCTCCCGAATAGACGCATCGCGACGTCGCTATCAGAAGTTATTGAATGCGCATTCAACTTTAGGCATGGCATTTGCGTTGCAATAGACAAAGCTCTCCACAGATGAGGGCGAAACAACAAGAGCCTCTACTTGGGGCCATCAACCGCTTTTCGTGTGAGGAGATACCGTGATGACTTCGTTCAACTCCGGGGCTCAACCCCAGAACCGTGCGCCTCAATCCATCGGCTTTCTGCTGTTGGACAATTTCACACTCATCTCTCTCGCATCTGCGGTTGAGCCACTGCGTATGGCCAACCAGCTCTCCGGTCGTGAGCTGTATCGCTGGACCACACTGACCGTCGACGGCGGCCAGGTCTGGGCCAGCGACGGTCTGCAGATCACCCCCGACGCGGCCATCCACAAGGCCCCGGCGCTGGACACCGTGATCGTCTGCGGCGGCGTCGGCATTCAACGCACTGTTACCCGTGAGCACGTGAGCTGGTTGCAAAGTCAGGCCCGTCAGTCTCGTCGTCTGGGCGCAGTCTGCACCGGCAGCTGGGCGCTGGCCTGCGCAGGGCTGCTCGATGGCTTCGATTGCAGCGTGCATTGGGAGTGTCTGGCGGCGATGCAGGAAGCCTTTCCGCGCGTGGCCATGAGCACCCGCCTGTTCACCCTGGACCGTAACCGTTTCACCAGCTCAGGCGGCACCGCGCCGCTGGACATGATGCTGCACCTGATCAGCCGCGATCACGGCCGTGAACTGTCCGCCGCGATCTCGGAAATGTTCGTCTACGAGCGCATTCGTAACGAACAGGATCACCAGCGCGTACCGCTCAAGCACATGCTGGGCACCAACCAGCCCAAGCTGCAGGAAATCGTCGCGCTGATGGAAGCCAACCTCGAAGAGCCGATCGACCTCGACGAACTGGCGGTCTACGTGTCGGTGTCGCGACGTCAGCTTGAAAGGCTGTTCCAGAAATACCTGCACTGCTCGCCGTCGCGCTACTACCTCAAGCTTCGCCTGATCCGCGCGCGTCAGCTGCTCAAGCAGACGCCGATGTCGATCATCGAAGTGGCGTCGGTCTGCGGCTTCGTCTCCACGCCGCACTTCTCCAAGTGCTACCGCGAATACTTCGGCATCCCACCGCGTGACGAACGCGTCGGCTCCAACACCGCACAGCAGGTGGCGATGATGCCGATTCCACAGGCGATGGTTTTGGCGCCGCTGTCCGGGCCGTTGTCGGCCTTGAGCCAGGCGCGGAATGAGTCGACGTTTGCGAGCGTGAGGTTGTAAGAAGGGGCACCGCAAATCAAAAACCGTGGGAGCCGGCTTGCGGCGAATGCGGTGTATCAGTCAACGATGATGTGGCTGACACACCGTATTCGCCAGCAAGCCGGCTCCCACATTGGAAATCAGTGAGTCCTGCTCTTGTTATAAGTCGCCAACGCCGGCAGCAGCTGCTGATCAATCGCCTGACGCACCGCCGGCAGGATGGTCGCGCTGCCGCTGAGCATTCTCTCCACCAGCTGACGCAACGCGCGGGCGCGGTCTTCGTTGAGGCCGCAGACGGCCTGGGCGCAGGCTTGTTCGGCGGTGGCGCCTGATGGCATTTCAAAGCCGATGGATCTGAGTTGACCGAGTAGATCGTCCTGGTCGATCAGGTCTGCATGCATCATGACGCTCGCTCCTTTCATTGAGGTTGAAGCGATTCTGGTAGCGCGCCGCACGCTCGGCAATACCTGTCGTCGGCAATGTCTGGCATGCACATCAGTGTGTCGGTTTTGGCTATGTAACCGTTTAGTTAATTCGGCATAATGGTCTCATTCAAATTGTCCGCGCCATGGTTTGGTCACCCTCTAGCGCGGACAAGCACCTCAACCCCGGTTTTGTAACGGCTTAACCGGGGCTTTTTTTGCCTGTCGTTTTTTGCAGGCGAGGGTTCTGCTGGCCTGGGGCTACGAGCGGTCTGCGCAACGCGGACCGTTTTGGTAAACTGCGCAGCCTTCCAGGAGCTGCCATGAACTACCGTCACGCCTTCCACGCCGGCAACCACGCCGACGTGTTGAAACACATCGTCCTGACTCGCTTGATCGCGCTGATGTCGCGCAAGGAGCAGCCGCTCGCCTATCTCGACACCCACGCAGGCCTTGGCCTGTATGACTTGCAGGGCGATCAGGCGACGCGCACCGGTGAATGGATCGAAGGCATCGGCCGTCTGTGGGACGCCGACGACATTCCAGAGGCCGCCGCCGGTTACATGGACGTGATCCGTCACATGAACCGCAAGACCGGCGAGCTGCGCTACTACCCGGGCTCGCCCGAGCTGGCCCGCCGCGTGACCCGCGAGCAGGACCGCGTGCTGCTCAACGAGAAGCACCCTGAAGACGGCGCCCTGCTCAAAGACAACATGAAATACGACCGCCGCGTCGCCGTGCACCTGGGCGAGGGCTGGCACGTGCCACGCGCGCTGCTGCCGGTGCAGGAAAAACGCGCGGTCATGCTGATCGACCCGCCGTTCGAGCAACTGGACGAAATGAAGCGCTGCTCGGTGGCCCTCAAGGAAACCATCGGCCGGATGCGCCAGACCGTCGCGGCCATCTGGTACCCGATCAAGGACCAGCGTGCGCTCAAGCGTTTCTATCAGGAACTGGCCGAAACCGGCGCGCCGAAGCTGTTGCGAGTGGAGTTGCTGGTGCATCCGCTGGACACGCCGAACAGCCTGAACGGCTCGGGCCTGGCGATTGCCAACCCGCCGTGGGGGTTGGAAGAGGAGTTGCGTGAGCTGCTGCCGTGGCTGGCCGAGAAACTGGGGCAGACCCAGGGGGATTGGCGGCTGGATTGGTTGATTGCTGAAGCCTGAGGGTTTAACGCCAGCCGCACGCCGAACACGAAACCTGTGGGAGCCGGCTTGCTGGCGAAGGCGGTGGGTCAGTCAACACAGTGGTGTCTGATTTGACGCCTTCCCCAGCAAGCCGGCTCCCACAATGCGCGACCGCGCTAGACTTGGACGCGGTCGATTATGGTCAAACCTGATTAAGGCTCGGCGGCATGCACACACCCGTCCCGCCAATCCCGCAATAGCCCTGCGGGTTCTTCGCCAGGTACTGCTGGTGATACGCCTCGGCGAAGTACACGGTCGGCGCCTGGTCGATTTCGGTGGTGATCTCGCCCAGCCCGGCCTTGGTCAGTTCAGCCTGAAACACTTTGGCGCTGGCCTGCGCCGCTTCCAGCTGTTCTGGCGTGGTGGCGTAGATCACCGAGCGGTATTGGGTGCCGATGTCGTTGCCCTGACGCATGCCCTGGGTCGGGTTGTGCAGCTCCCAGAACATTGTCAGCAGCTCCTGGTAGCTGACCTTCTCCTTGTCATACACCACCAAGACCACTTCGCTGTGGCCGGTCAGGCCCGAGCAGACTTCTTCATAGGTCGGGTTCGGCGTGAAGCCGCCTGCATAGCCGACGACTGTGCTGACAACGCCATCACGTTGCCAGAAACGACGCTCGGCGCCCCAGAAGCAACCCAGGCCGAAAATGGCGAATTCGACGTCGTTGAAGAACGGGCCCAGCAGGGGGTTGCCGTTAACGAAGTGCGTTTCAGGCAGGGCCATCGGCGTTTCGCGGCCCGGCAGCGCCTGCTGGGCGGTAGGGAGTTCGTTTTTGTTCACAAGAATTTCCGAGCGCAGGGCCATGAGGTCAATCCTCTCTGGACAGGTGACTGCCGTATGTAAGGGCTGGATGTGCTGAATCCAATGAAAGGCGGTCAGTTTGCCGCACAAGCGTGGGGCAGGGAAGGGCTCAGGACTGAGTGGCGCGGGGGTAGCGACGCAAGGCGTTGATCAGGTCTTCGCCGGGGATGGGCTTGTCGAACAGATAGCCCTGGCCCACGTCGCAGCGATGGCGGCGCAGGAAAGCCAGCTGCTCGGCGGTCTCGATGCCTTCGGCGACCACGGTCAGTTTGAGGTTGTGGGCCATGGCGATGACGGCCGAGGTGATCTCCATATCGTCCTGATCATCCGGGATGTCGCGGATGAAGCTGCGGTCGATCTTGATCACGTCGATGGGGAATTTCTTCAGGTAGCTGAACGACGAATAACCGGTGCCGAAGTCGTCCATGGCCAGGGTCAGACCCAGGGTTTTTAACGATTCCAGCTGCAGGCGCGTGTCTTCAGTGGCCTCCAGCAGCAGGCCTTCGGTCAGTTCCAGCTCCAGCAGCGACGGGTCGAGCTGTTCTTCGCGCAGGATGCTGGCGAGCGAGCTGACCAGATCCGGGTCGGAGAACTGCTTGGGCGACACGTTGATCGCCACGTGCAGCTTGCCGTAACCGGCGGCGGTCAGTTGTTTGCTCATGCGGCAAGACTGACGCGCAACCCACTTACCGATGGGGATGATCAGGCCGGTCTCTTCGGCAACGCTGATGAACTGATCCGGACGGATCATGCCCTTTTCCGGGTGATTCCAGCGCAGCAGCGCTTCCATCCCCAGCAACCGGCCCGTGCGCAGGCACAGCTTGGGCTGGTAGAAGACTTCCAGCTCGTTCTGGGTCAACGCTCGGCGCAGGTTGTTCTCGACGAACAGCTTGTAGCTGGCCTCGGCGTTGAGCGCTTCAGTGAACACCTGGACCTGATGCTTGCCGTTGGCCTTGGCCTTGTGCAGCGCAAGGCCCGCGTTCTTCATCAACGTTTGCGGATCACGACCATGCAGCGGCGCGCAAGCCAGGCCCACGGAGCCGGTGACGCTGATCAGCTGGTTATCGACGAACATCGGTTTGTCGAGGGTCGTCAGCACCTGATGGGCGATGCGCTGGCCATCTTCGGGGCCGGTATCGTCCAGTAGAACGGCAAATTCGTTACTGGCAAAGCGCGCCAGAATCCCGGTTGGGCTCAGGCTGTTGCGCAGGCGCCGGGCCAGGCTGATCAGCAGCTTGTCGCCGGTCTGATGGCCGAGGCTGTCGTTGATGCGCTTGAAGTTGTCGATGTCCACCAGCAACAAGCTGATCGGCGTTTCGACGTCCCGCGCGAAATGCTCGTCCAGGGTGCGAATGAACGCCGGGCGATTGCCCAGGTTGGTCAGGTTGTCGGTGTACGCCAGGCGCTCGATCCGCTGCTGGGAGAGCTTGGCCTGGGTGATGTCTTCGTAGATGCCGATGTAATGGGTCAACTCGCGGTTGTCGCCATACACTTTGGAGATCGACAGCTGGCCCCAGTAGGGCTCCAGATTTTTGCGCCGGCTCTTGAACTCGCCCTGCCAGCTGTTGCTGGTCGCCAGGCTGGAATTGGCGTCGAGCAGCAGCGAGCCGAGATTTTCCAGGGCCGGTAACTCCGACAGGCGGTGGCCGTGGACCTCGTCGGCGGTGTACTGGGTGATCTCGGTGAAACTCGGGTTGACGTACTCGACCACGCCGTCGCAATTGACCAGCAAAAACGCATTGGCGCTCTGCTCCACGGCACGCTGGAACAGGTGCAGGGCGTTGGTCGCGGTGCGGCGGTTGTGGTTGTTGATGGCCTGCGCGAACTGGTCGGCCAGCTCACCGGCAAAGGCGATCTCGTCGGACTGCCACTCGCGGGCCGTGCCGGTTTGCTCCAGGCAAAGCACGCCAACCACATGGCCGTCAATGCGAATACTGGCGTCCAGGATCGCGTTGATGTCACGAGGGCCAAGGCTTTCGGCCAGCTCGCGAGTACGCGGGTCATGCTGCACATCATGGGCGTCGATGGCGCGACTGGTGTGCAACGCTTCCAGGTAAGTGGGGAAACGGCTGATGTCGATCGGCGCGGCCTTGAGGTACTCGTTGGTGTCGCGGCGGTACTCGGCGATGGGCTCCAGCACCTTGCCGTTGAGGTTCCAGATGGCAGCGCGGTCGATGTCGTAGATTTCGCAGGCGCTTTTGGTGATCAGCTCTGCGGCTTCCAGCAACGAGTCGTTGGAGCGATAACGGTGACGGGTCAGGCGCAGGATCAGGTCCTGCTGCGCGCGCACACGCTCCAGGTGCATGAGCTGCTCGTACTGGGCGCGCTGATTGAGCTCCAGAGCGATCTGCAGGCGCGAGTTCTGCACTTCCAGATCGGGGGCAATGGTCAGTTCGCTGGCGTCGAAGACATCGTCGACTACCATCAGGTAGCCACGCAGCAGCTCGCGATTGTGCTGCCGATAGCCTTCACCGATTTCCAGCAGGCCCAGTGGGCCGCGGGTGGTGTGCAGGGTGTAGCGGATGATGTAGTGCGAGTTCGTGCCCAGCTGCATCTGAACGGAGTCGTGTAACTGGTACCGGGCCTCAGGCTCCATCAGGCTGGCGTAGGGCGCTCCGATCAGGGCGCACAGCTCGATGGCGGGCATGTCGAACTGCTTTTCGCAGCTTGGGTCCAGGTACAGCATCGCCCAGCTGGGTTCATTCAGCCGCTCGAAACGCAGCATGCCGAGCCGCGAGGGCACCGGCAACTGAGTCACGACCTCGGCTGCCGATCGGGCGGCAGCATCAGGTTGGCTTTTCATGAAGGAACTCGCTTTAAGAGTACTGTCGCGCGTGGGCAAGGAGCCCATCGTTAAATCGCGTGTCGCAAGGTTGCATCATGGCGAACGGGCTGACAAGTGAGCGCGATGGCTTAGTGCTATAAATCTGTCGGCAAAGCATGCATTAACTGAAGGTTGTTGGTCGGATTTGTCGGAAAGGGGTGGTAAGTGGTTGTTATTAGTGGCTGAGGGGGCTTCTCGTGTCTTTCGCCCAGGGTTTGTGGCTGTTTATCTCTGGCTAACGGCAGAGCGGTTCCGCCTTCGGCGGGTTACTTGGAAAAGCACCCCAAGTAACCAAGGGTGCTTGCTCCTGGTTTGGCCTGCACCCAAGTCGCGATTTGTGTCGTCTGATCTATCGCGCATGAAGATCAAAAGCGAACGTCTATTTTCAATTCTGCCTCGATCCCGTGTAGCAGCCCGGCTTGCCGGCGGTGGCGTCCGTAAAATCGCTGCCGCCGGCAAGCCGGACTGCGACAAAAGGAGCGCGCTTTGGCTTTTGATCTTTTTGCACGCCAGCCCAGACACCGCAAATCGCGACTTGGGTGCAGGCCGAACGCAGGCGATGTGGAGTGGGTCGAGCGGCATGGATGCCGCGAGAGCGCTGCCAGGACATGGATGTCCGTTCAGCGCGGGCCCACGGAGCATCGCCGGAGTGAGGGAACTTCGACGAAGTCGAAGCCCAACCAGGAGCCAGGACACTTGGTTACTTGGTGTCTTTTCAAGTAACTCGCCGCAGGCGAAACAGTTCGGCGGTTAGGCCGAATCCATCAGCCTCACCCCGAACTCGAGGCCACCCCAAGCCCAAAAACCATCACCCAAAAAAAAGCCCCGCCAATCAGCGGGGTTGAGGTACGAGCGTGGCAGCTCGAAAAACGGCAAAGGCCCGTCTCCACAGAAACGGGCCTCGTACGGTTTACAGCAGAATGGTACGGATATCCGCCAACACATCACCCAGACGCTTGGTGAAGCGAGCAGCTGCAGCGCCGTTGATCACGCGGTGATCGTAAGACAGCGACAGCGGCAGCATCAGGCGTGGCTGGAAAGCCTTGCCGTCCCAGACCGGTTGCATGGTGGCCTTGGACACACCCAGGATTGCGACTTCCGGCGCGTTGACGATCGGCGTAAAGCCGGTGCCGCCAATGTGACCCAGGCTGGAGATGGTAAAGCAGGCGCCCTGCATGTCGTTGGCCGACAGCTTCTTGGAGCGCGCTTTTTCAGCCAGCTCGGCCGCTTCGGCCGCCAGTTGCAGCAGGCTCTTCTGGTCGACGTTCTTGATCACAGGGACCAGCAGGCCTTCCGGCGTATCCACCGCGAAACCGATGTGGAAGTACTTCTTGCGGATGACCGCTTTGCCGCTTGGCGCCAGCGAGCTGTTGAAGTCCGGCAGTTCCTTGAGCAGGTGCGCGATGGACTTGAGCAGCAGCGGCAGCACGGTCAGTTTCACGCCGGCTTTTTCAGCGACGGCTTTCTGCGCGATGCGGAAAGCTTCCAGGTCGGTGATGTCGGCCTGGTCGAACTGGGTCACGTGCGGGATGTTCAGCCAGCTGCGGTGCAGGCCGGACGCGCCCAGTTGCATCAGGCGGGTCATCGGCACTTCTTCGATTTCGCCGAAACGGCTGAAATCGACTTCCGGAATCGGCGGGATGCCCGCGCCGCCGGTTGCGCCAGCAGCAGCCGGTGCGTCCTTGGCTTTGGTCATGATGGATTTGACGTACGCCTGCACGTCTTCCTTCAGAACGCGGCCGTGTGGACCGGTGGCCGTCACCGCGCTCAGCTCGACGCCGAACTCGCGAGCCAACTGACGAACAGCCGGGCCTGCATGAACTTTGGCGCCGGCTTTTGCCGGTGCGGCGGCTGGAGCAGGGGCGGCTTCAGCTTTTGGTGCAGGCGCGGCGGCCGGTGCAGCAGCAGGCGCTTCAGCCTTGGCAGGCGCCGGGGCAGCCGCCTGAGCAGGGGCGGCGGCAGGTGCTGCGCCCGCGACTTTCAGTTGCAGGATCAGGTCGCCAGTGCCGACTTCGTCTTCGACCTTAACGCTGATGCTCTCGACCACGCCAGCGGCTGGAGAAGGGATCTCCATCGAGGCTTTGTCGGATTCCAGGGTGATCAGCGATTGATCAGCTTCGATGCTGTCGCCCACTTTGACCAGCAGCTCGATGATGCGAGCCTTGCCCGACGAGCCGATGTCCGGCACATGGATGTCCTGGACGGCTGCTTCGGCAGCAGGCGCAGGTGCGGCGGCAGGAGCAGGAGCTGCAGCTTCAGCTTCAGCAGGTTTTTCAGCCGCTGGCGCAGGTGCGGCAGCAGCAGGCTCGGCAGCAGGCGCAGCGGCGGCTTCGCCTTCCACTTCCAGCTCCAGCAGCTCGTCGCCTTCTTTCAGGCGGTCGCCCAGCTTCACTTTCAGGCTTTTGACGATACCGGCCTTTGGCGCAGGGATTTCCATGCTTGCCTTGTCCGACTCCAGGGTCAGCAGGCTCTGATCGGCTTCGATGCGATCGCCAACCTTGACGAACAGCTCGATGACTTCACCGTCACCGCTGCCGATGTCGGGTACACGAATTAACTCACTCACAATGTCTCTCCTCAGGAGAACCTGTTCACTCGATTGCGCCGGTACAGGTGCAACGAAACAGCCTGGGATGCTCATTTACCGAAGTAAATTCCGCATCGGCGGCTGTTTCGCGCACGCGTCCGGCGCGCTTCCGATCTACGATCAGCAGTCCAGCGGGTTGCGCTTCTCAGGATCGATGCCGAACTTGGTGATGGCTTCCGCCACGACCTTGGGTTCGATATCGCCACGATCAGCCAAGGCTTCCAGAGCGGCCAGCACGACGAAGTGACGGTCGACTTCGAAGAAGTGACGCAGCTTCTTGCGGCTGTCCGAACGGCCATAGCCGTCAGTGCCCAGGACCTTGTATTCCTTGGTAGGAACCCACTGACGGATCTGGTCAGCGAACAGTTTCATGTAGTCGGTCGAAGCGATCACCGGACCTTTACGGCCGCCCAGGCACTCTTCAACGTAGCTCAATTGTGGCTTCTGGCCTGGCTTCAGACGGTTGCCACGCTCAACGGCCAGACCGTTGCGACGCAGTTCGTTGAAGCTGGTGACGCTCCACACGTCAGCGCCGATGTTGAACTGCTCACGCAGGATCTTCGCCGCTTCACGCACTTCGTTGAGGATCGTGCCCGAGCCCATCAGTTGTACGTGATGAGCCGCGTCGCGCTTGTCTTCCTCAAGCAGGTACATGCCCTTGATGATGCCTTGCTCTACACCGGCCGGCATTGCTGGCTGATGGTAGTTCTCATTCATCACGGTGATGTAGTAGTAGACGTTTTCCTGCAGCGTCATCATGCGGTGCGTGCCTTCCTGCATGATCACCGCCAGCTCGTAGGCATAGGCAGGGTCATAGCTGCGCACGTTCGGGATGGTGCTGGCCAGGATGTGGCTGTGGCCGTCTTCGTGCTGCAGGCCTTCACCGTTGAGCGTGGTACGCCCGGAGGTGCCGCCCAGCAGGAAGCCGCGGGTCTGGGCATCACCCGCCGCCCAGGCCAGGTCGCCGATACGCTGGAAGCCGAACATCGAATAGAAGATGTAGACCGGCAGCATCGGGGTGTTGTAGTTGCTGTAGGCCGTACCTGCCGCGATGAACGAGGAGAACGCACCAGCCTCGTTGAGGCCTTCCTGCAGGATCTGGCCGTCTTTCTCTTCGCGGTAGTACATGACCTGGTCGCGGTCGACTGGCTCGTACAGCTGGCCGACTGGCGAGTAGATACCCAGCTGGCGGAACATGCCTTCCATACCGAAGGTACGGGCTTCGTCAGCGAGGATCGGAACGATACGCTTGCCCAGTTCCTTGTCTTTCACCATCGAGGCGAGGATACGACCGAACGCCATGGTGGTGGAGATTTCGCGGTCGCCCGAGCCATCCAGTACGGACTTGAGGGTGTCCAGCGAAGGCGTAGGAATGCTGATGTTGCCGCGGTTGCGCTGAGGCAGGGAACCGCCCAGCTTCTCGCGGCACTTGCGCAGGTATTTCATTTCCGCGCTGTCTTCGGCCGGACGGTAGAACGGCAGCGTTTCGAGTTCGGAATCGTTCAGCGGAATGTCGAAGCGATCGCGGAATTTCTTCAGCGACTCGATATCGACTTTCTTGGTGTTGTGCGCAGTGTTCTTCGCTTCGCCGGCACCTGTGCCATAACCCTTGATGGTCTTGGCGAGGATGACGGTAGGCTGGCCTTTGTGGTTGACCGCCTGGTGGTACGCTGCGTAGACCTTGTACGGGTCGTGGCCGCCACGGTTGAGTTTCCAGATCTCGTCGTCGGACAGGTTCTCGACGCGCTTGAGCAGCTCTGGATCGTCGCCGAAGAAGTGTTTGCGCACGTAGGCGCCGTCTTTGGCCTTGTAGTTCTGGTACTCACCGTCGATGGCTTTGTCCATGCGACGCTGCATGAGGCCGTCTTCGTCCTGGGCGAACAGTGGGTCCCACATGCGGCCCCAGATGACCTTGTTGACGTTCCAGGCGGCGCCACGGAACACGCCTTCCAGTTCCTGGATGATCTTGGCGTTGCCGCGAACCGGGCCGTCGAGGCGCTGCAGGTTGCAGTTGATGACGAAGATCAGGTTGTCGAGGTTCTCGCGACCGGCCAGGGAGATGGCGCCTAAGGTTTCCGGCTCGTCACACTCGCCGTCACCGATGAAGCACCAGACCTTTTGCTTGCCGGCCGGGATGAAGCCACGGTTTTCCAGGTACTTCATGAAGCGTGCCTGGTAGATCGCAGTGATCGGACCCAGACCCATGGAAACGGTCGGGAACTGCCAGAAGTCAGGCATCAGGTGCGGGTGCGGGTACGACGACAGGCCGCCACCGTCCACTTCCTGACGGAACTTGAGCATCTGCTCTTCGCTCAAGCGGCCTTCGAGGAAGGCGCGAGCGTAGATGCCCGGCGAGGCGTGGCCCTGGTAGTAGATCAGGTCGCCGCCGTGTTCTTCGGTCGGGGCCTGGAAGAAGTAGTTGAAGCCGATGTCATAGAGCGTCGCGCTGGAGGCGAAGGTGGAGATGTGTCCGCCCAGATCAGGGTCTTGCATGTTGGCGCGCATGACCATCGCCAGGGCGTTCCAGCGAACGATCGAACGGATGCGGCGTTCCATGAACAGGTCGCCGGGCATGCGTGCTTCGCGGGTAACGGGGATGGTGTTGCGGTATGGCGTGGTGATGGAGTACGGCAGCTGTGTACCACTACGGGTGGCCAGCTCGCCCATACGGGTCATCAGGTAGTGCGCACGGTCTTCGCCTTCTTTGTCGAGAACCGATTCCAGGGCGTCCAGCCATTCCTGGGTTTCGACGGGATCGAGGTCTTGCATGGCTTGCTCCAGGGCGGAAAGGCTACCAGAATCGGTTGCCTGAGTTTGTTGCGACTGGCCTTGTGGGCAGACGGTATAAAAATTCTTGGATGACCGGAGAGGTACCCGGCTCCGTGTAGTTTTACTACAAATCTCTGGCCGTTTCAGCTTTTTGACTTGTATATACAGTAGTAAAACTACAGTTGAGCGATGTTTTCGCTCATGTTTTGCGATGAATCAAATGAAAAATGTTGGTAGAAACCATAAAAAGATCAGCTGGCAGGCGATGCTGGCCATCAAAAAAAGGCAAATGCCAGCAATTTTTAACCTTTGTTCGACAGTCCGACCCGCAACGTGTGTACAACCCACGGTTTGGGTAGTCTTTTGAACGCCGATCAAGGATAGACCATGAGCCTTCCTTCGCTGGCCCAATTGCCAGCCAACCTGCTTGCGTTGGTCTCGCGTGCGCAACAGACGTTCCGCGCTGCGCTCGCTGCCCGGACCGATGGTGGTCAGGCGATTTTCGATGCCTGGCCTGCTGAGCGTCTGGCCGCTTTTGATCGTGTCTGCGCGGCCAGCGATTTTGTCGCCGAGCACGTGGGACGCGATCCGCAGATGCTGCTCGACCTTGCCGAATCCGGCGAGCTGGAGCGCAGTTTTACGGCAAACGAGCTGCGTGAGCACATCGCCAACGCGGTCGCCGAAGCGGCCACCGACGATGAGCTGGGGCGTAATCTACGTCGTCAAAGGACGCGGCAGCAAGTCCGAATTATCTGGCGGGACCTCACTCGCCAGGCCGATCTGGTGGAAACCTGCCGTGACCTTTCCGACATGGCCGATGCCAGTATCGACCTCGCCTATCGGTGGTTATATGACAGACATTGCCAGCAATTCGGCGTGCCAACCGGGCGTCGCACCGGCGAGCCGCAACAGATGGTCATCCTCGGCATGGGCAAGCTGGGGGCCGTCGAGCTCAACCTTTCTTCTGACATCGACCTGATCTTCGCCTATCCCGAGGGGGGCGAAACCGTGGGGGTGAAGCGTCCACTGGATAACCAGGAATTTTTCATTCGCCTGGGGCAGCGCCTAATCAAGGCGCTGGACCCGGTGACTGTCGACGGTTTTGTCTTTCGCGTCGACATGCGTCTGCGGCCTTACGGTTCATCCGGGGCGCTGGTGCTCAGCTTTAATGCCCTGGAGCAGTACTACCAGGATCAGGGACGCGACTGGGAACGCTACGCCATGATCAAGGCGCGGGTGGTCGGTGGCGATCAGGCCAAGGGCAGCGAATTGCTGGAGATGCTGCGACCGTTCGTGTATCGCCGCTACCTGGACTTCTCGGCCATCGAAGCGCTGCGCACCATGAAGCAGTTGATCCAGCAGGAGGTCCGGCGCAAGGGCATGGCGGCAAACATCAAGCTGGGCTCGGGCGGCATTCGCGAGGTGGAGTTCATCGCCCAGGCGTTCCAGCTGATTCATGGCGGTCGTGACCTGAGCCTGCAACAACGGCCCCTGCTCAAGGTGCTGCGCACGCTGGAAGGGCAGGGTTATCTGCCGACTGCCGTCATCACCGAGCTGCGCGAAGGCTACGAATTCCTGCGTTACACCGAGCACGCCATTCAGGCGATTGCTGACCGCCAGACCCAGATGCTCCCCGACGACCCCCGCGATCAGGCGCGCATCGCCTTCATGATGGGCTTCGCCGACTGGGACGCCTTCCACGAGAAGCTGATGTACTGGCGCGGCCGGGTCGACTGGCATTTCCGGCAGGTCATCGCTGACCCTGACGAGGAAGAAGGCCAGGAGGACGGCGGCGAGGAGATCGTCGGCGGCGAGTGGCTGCCGTTGTGGGAAGAGTCGCAAAACGAAGAAAGCGCCTGCCTTCAGCTGGAGGAGGGCGGATTCGTCGACGCGCAGAAAGCCCTGAAACATCTGAGCAACCTGCGTAACAGTTCCCAGCTGCGCTCGATGCAGCGGCTGGGGCGCGAGCGTCTCGATGCGTTCATTCCGCGGCTGCTGGCGCAGGCCGTCGAGCACGACAATCCTGATCTGGTGCTCGAGCGCGTGCTGCCGCTGGTCGAGGCCGTTGCGAGGCGTTCGGCGTATCTGGTTTTGCTCACCGAAAACCCTGGCGCGTTGCGGCGTTTGCTGACCCTGTGCGCCGCCAGCCCCTGGATCGCCGAGCAGATCGCCCGCTTCCCGCTGTTGCTTGATGAGCTGCTCAACGAGGGACGCCTTTTCAGCCCGCCGCAAGCGCTGGAGCTGGCCGCCGAGTTGCGTGAACGGCTGACGCGCATCCCTGAGGATGATCTGGAACAACAAATGGAAGCCCTGCGCCACTTTAAACTGGCGCACCGGCTGCGCGTGGCGGCGTCGGAAATCACCGGCAGCCTGCCGCTGATGAAGGTCAGCGACTACCTGACCTGGCTGGCCGAGGCGATTCTTGAACAGGTGCTGGCCCTGGCCTGGCGTCATACGGTCGCTCGCCATGGCGCGCCGCGTCGTCCGGATGGCACGTTGTGCGATCCGGGCTTCGTTATTGTCGGTTATGGGAAAGTCGGCGGCATCGAACTGGGGCATGGTTCGGACCTGGACCTGGTGTTCATCCACGATGGCGACCCGCAGGCTGAAACCGACGGAGCAAAACCCATCGATGGCGCGCAGTTCTTCACGCGGCTGGGGCAACGGATCATTCACCTGATCACCACGCAGACCAACTCCGGCCAGCTCTATGAAGTGGACATGCGCCTGCGACCTTCGGGTGCGTCGGGGCTTCTGGTCAGTTCGCTGGGGGCGTTTTCGCGCTATCAGGAGAACGAGGCCTGGACCTGGGAGCATCAGGCGCTGGTGCGTGCGCGGGTGCTGGTGGGCAGCGCCGATGTGGGCAAGGGATTCGAAGCGGTACGCGCCTCGGTGCTGGGTCGCGAGCGGGATCTGGACACCTTGCGCCAGGAAGTCAGCGACATGCGCGCCAAGATGCGCGACAACCTCGGGACCAAGGGCACGCTGGCCGGGAAGGGCGAAAACGCCTTCCAACCCACGTCGTCGTTCGATCTCAAGCAGGACGCCGGTGGTATCGTCGATATCGAATTTATGGTGCAATACGCGGCCTTGGCGTGGTCCAGAGAGCATCCTGCGCTGCTTCGCTACACCGATAACATCCGCATTCTCGAAGGTCTGGAAGAGGCGGGGCTGCTGCCCGCCGCCGACGCGAGCCTGTTGCGCGAGGTGTATAAAGCCTACCGCTCAGCCGCTCACCGTCAGGCCCTGCAGAAGGACGCGGGGGTGGTCAGTGGTGATCAGTTCGCCAGCGAACGGCGGGAAGTGATGCGGATCTGGGGGCAGTTGGGGTTGAGTTGACGCATCAGTTTTTGTTGATGCCACTGGCCTCATCGCGGGCAAGCGCGCTCCTACAGGAGACTGCGTGCAACTGTAGGAGCGCGCTTGCCCGCGATGGCGTCAGAGCGAACGCTTCAAAGTCCGGATTTTGGTGAAGGCCAAGCCGGGCCTATATAAAGCTATGACAGGGAGGCGTCAGGCTGTGTGCAAGCGTCACGCAGTCTGATGGGCCTCCCTGCTCGTTTCTGGTCGTTTTTGGATTGAGCATGAGAATTCTGATCGTAGGGCCCAGCTGGGTCGGTGACATGGTGATGGCGCAAACGCTGTTCCAGTGCCTGAAACAGCGTCACCCGCAGTGCGAAATCGATGTGCTGGCCCCCGAGTGGAGCCGGCCGATCCTTGAGCGCATGCCCCAGGTGCGCAGAGCCTTGAGCTTTCCACTCGGCCACGGCGCGCTGGAACTGGCGACCCGCCGGCGTATCGGCAAGTCACTCAAGGGCCAGTACGACCAGGCGATGCTGCTGCCCAATTCCCTCAAGTCGGCGCTGGTGCCGTTCTTCGCCGGTATTCCCAAGCGCACCGGCTGGCGTGGCGAGTTCCGCTATGGCTTGCTCAACGACGTGCGCGTGCTCGACAAACAGAAATATCCGCTGATGATTGAGCGTTTCATGGCGCTGGCCTATGACAAGGACGCTGAAATCCCGCGTCCTTATCCAAAGCCGAGCCTGTCGATCGAAACCGCCAGCCGCGATGCCGCGCTGGCCAAGTTCGGCCTGGCCCTGGATCGTCCGGTTCTGGCGCTGTGCCCTGGCGCCGAGTTTGGCGAGTCCAAGCGCTGGCCATCCGAGCACTATGCGAAGGTCGCCGAAGCGAAGATTCGTGAAGGCTGGCAGGTCTGGCTGTTCGGTTCAAAAAACGATCACGCGGTGGGCGAAAGCATTCGTGACCGGCTGATTCCGGGCCTGCGCGAAGAGTCGAGCAACCTCAGCGGCGAAACTTCGCTGGCCGAGGCCATTGACCTGTTGTCCTGCGCCGACGCTGTCGTGTCCAACGACTCCGGCCTGATGCACGTTGCTGCTGCGCTCAACCGGCCGCTGGTCGCCGTTTATGGCTCGACCTCGCCGGGCTTCACCCCGCCTTTGGCCGATCAGGTCGAGATCGTGCAGCTGGGCATCGAGTGCAGCCCGTGCTTCGAGCGCACCTGCCGTTTTGGTCACTACAACTGCTTGCGCCTGCTGGAACCTGATTCGGTGATCCGCGCACTGGGCCAGTTGGGCGGCACCCCGGTCGAGGTTGCCTGACTTGCGGGTACTGCTGATCAAGACCTCGTCGCTGGGTGACGTGATTCATACCCTGCCTGCGCTGACCGATGCGGCCCGGGCGATCCCCGGCATCCAGTTCGACTGGGTGGTGGAAGAAGGCTTTGCGGAAATCCCGACCTGGCACCCGGCCGTGGCGGGAGTGATTCCGGTGGCGATCCGGCGCTGGCGCAAGAACCTGTGGCAGACCTTCAAGAATGGCCAGTGGCGCCAGTTCAAACAACGTCTGCGCAACCCCCGTTACGACCTGGTGATCGACGCACAAGGCCTTTTGAAAAGCGCGTTTCTGACCCGTTACGTCAAGGCGCCGATTGCAGGTCTGGACAAGGACTCTGCACGTGAGCCCCTGGCCGCACGTCTTTATGACAGGGCGTATCCGGTGGCGCGCGGGCAGCATGCGGTGGAGCGTTTGCGCCAATTGTTCGCTCAGGCGCTGAGCTATGAAGTGCCTGTCGGGCTGGGCGATTACGGGCTGGATCGCAGCCGTTTGCTGAACAGCGAAAGCGGCGCGCCGTTCGTGTTGTTCCTGCACGGCACCACCTGGGTCACCAAACACTGGCCCGAAGTGTACTGGCGCGAACTGGCCGAGCGCATGATTGCTCAGGGCCTGGAAGTGCACCTGCCGTGGGGCAACCCGGCGGAAAAGGCTCGCGCCGAGCGCATTGCCGAGGGCCTTGATAAAGCCGTCGTACTGCCCAAATTGAATCTTGCAGGCGTCGCCAAAGTGCTGGCTGGCGCGCAAGGCTGCGTCGCCGTGGACACAGGGCTCGGGCATCTGGCGGCGGCGCTGGACGTGCCGACCCTGTCGCTGTTCGGCCCGACAAACCCCGGTTTGACCGGCGCGTACGGCAAGTCGCAGGTTCACCTGGCGGGCGATTACCCGGCCTGCGCGCCGTGCCTGCAAAAGAAATGCACCTATCGACCGACCGCTGAAGATCAGCGTCAGGTCGATACCGAACGCGAGTGGCCGATGTGCTTTACTCGCCTGAATCCCGAGCGAGTAGCGAGCCAGTTGGGCTCGCTGTTGCTGGCAAAGGAACATCCGTGATGCAACTGGCATTCGTTCTTTATAAATACTTTCCCTTCGGCGGCTTGCAGCGCGATTTCATGCGCATCGCCCTGGAGTGTCAGCAGCGCGGGCATTCGATCCGCGTCTACACCCTGATCTGGGAAGGCGACGTACCCCCCGGCTTCGAAGTGCTGGTGGCGCCGGTCAAGGCGATCTTCAACCATCGGCGCAACGAAAAACTCACCGACTGGATGAACGCCGACCTGGCCAAGCGTCCGGTGGACCGCCTCATCGGCTTCAACAAGATGCCTGGCCTAGACGTGTATTACGCCGCCGACGGCTGCTACGAAGACAAGGCGCAGAACCTGCGTCACGGCCTGTACAAGTACTGGAGCCGCTATCGCCACTTCGCCGATTACGAGCGCGCGGTGTTCGCCAAAGACGCGAAAACCGAAGTGCTGATGATCTCCGAAGTGCAGCAGCCGCTGTTCATCAAGCACTACGACACGCCGCTGTCGCGCTTCCATCTGCTGCCGCCGGGCATCTCCCAGGACCGCCGCGCACCGGCCAATGCAGCCGAGATTCGCGCTGAGTTTCGTCGCGAGTTCAAGCTGGGCGACGATGACCTGCTGCTGGTGCAGATTGGTTCGGGCTTCAAGACCAAGGGCGTCGATCGCAGCCTCAAGGCGCTTGCGGCATTGCCATCTGAGCTGAAAAAACGCACGCGCCTGTTTGTAATCGGCCAGGACGACCCCAAAGTATTCCAGCTGCAAAGCACGAAACTTGGCCTGGGCGACAACGTGACGTTCATGAAAGGCCGCAGCGACATCCCGCGTTTTCTGCTGGGCGCCGACCTGTTGATCCACCCGGCGTACAACGAAAACACCGGCACCGTGCTACTTGAAGCGCTGGTCGCGGGATTACCGGTGCTGGTCAGTGCGGTGTGTGGCTACGCCCATTACATCGCCGAGGCCGACAGCGGTCTGGTGCTCGATGAGCCGTTCGAACAGAACCAGCTCAATGACTACCTGGCCCGCATGCTCAAAGACGATGCCGCGCGCACGTCCTGGGGCCGAAACGGGCTGGCATTCGCCGACACGGCTGATCTTTACAGCATGCCGCAACACGCGGCCGATGTGATTCTGGCGGAGCACCACGGATGAAATTGATCCTTGCTGAACCCTTCAAGACCCTATGGGCCGGGCGCGACGCGTTCGAAGCCGTCGAGGAGTTGCAGGGCCAGGTGTATCGCGAGCTGGAAAACCGCCGTACCCTGCGCACCGAAGTCGACGGCCGAGGTTATTTCGTCAAGATCCACCGTGGCATCGGCTGGGGTGAAGTGGCGAAGAACCTGCTGACCGCAAAACTGCCGGTGCTGGGCGCCGGCAAAGAATTCGACGCGATCAACCGCCTCAAGGAAGTCGGCGTGCCGACCATGACCTGCGTGGCCTATGGCGAGCGCGGCAGCAATCCGGCGGCGCAGCATTCGTTCATCGTCACCGAAGAGCTGGCGCCGACCGAAAGCATGGAAGACGTCAGCATCAATTGGGTGAAACAGCCGCCCGAGCCGCGCATGAAACGGGCCTACATCGCCGAAGTCGCGCGGCTGGTGGGCATGATGCACCGCGCTGGCGTCAACCACCGCGACTGCTACCTGTGCCACTTCCTGCTGCACACCGACACGCCGGTCACCCCCGAAAGCTTCAAGCTCTCGGTGATCGACCTGCACCGCGCGCAAACCCGGCCACAGATCACTCAACGCTGGCGCAACAAGGACCTGGCCGCGCTGTACTTTTCGGCGCTGGACATCGGCCTGACCCGTCGCGACAAGATGCGTTTCCTAAAGGGCTACTTCCAACAGCCGCTGCGCCAGATTCTGGCCGAAGAATCGGCGATGCTGGTGTGGCTGGAGGCCAAGGCCGAGAAGCTGTACCAGCGCAAGCTGCGCTACGGGGATGCGCTCTGATGGCGGGTTGGAACCTTGAACCTGAGTACGCTGAGCTGGCCGCTGACTTCGGATCGCTCGACGCGGTGTTTGCCCTGCAGGGCGAGCGCCTGACGCGCGACCCGCTGTCGGAAGTGATTCGTGTCGAACGCGGTGGCGTGAATTACTACGTCAAACGCTATGTGGCGGCGGGCAAAGGCCTGCGGCGTTATCTGGGGCGCCCTCGGGTCAAGTCCGAGTGGCAGAACCTCAAGCGTTTCGCCAAATGGGGCATCCCGACCGCCGAAGTGGTGGCCTGGGGCCTTGAACGCAAGGGCGCGTCCTACGATCGTGGTGCGTTGATCACCCGCGAACTGCCGCGCACCGAAGACCTGTCAGAGCTGGCACGCGTTCACGATGAGCGTCTGGATAACCGCTCCTGGGTCGACCACATCAGCCAGCAGGTGGCGCGCTACACCCGGACCATGCACGATCACCACTTCACCCATAACGATTTGAAGTGGCGCAACCTGCTGGTGGACGATCAGTCGACGGTGTTCCTGATCGACTGCCCCAACGGCGCGTTCTGGGTCAGCTTCATGCTGCGCTACCGCATCACCAAGGACCTGGCGTGTCTGGACAAAGTGGCCAAATACCACCTGTCCGCCACCCAGCGCCTGCGCTTTTATCTGCAGTATCGCGGGCGCGAGCGCCTGAATGATTCGGACAAGAAGCGCATTCGACACATCGTCAGCTTTTTCGAGGGACGCGAATGAGTGTTTTCATCGCCGATGCCGACCGCGGGCTCTTGGAGCGCCATGGTCTGGCCGATTTTGACTCGCTATGGGACGTGCAGCTCGACGCCGTGGACGAGCCCAACACCGGGCGCGGCGGCTGGAGCAGCGTGTTTCGCCTGGAGCTTGAAGGCTCGGGCTATTACCTCAAGCGCCAGAGCAATTACCTGACCCACACCCTGCATCACCCGTTCGGCGAGCCGTCGTTCTCCCGCGAGTTTCGCAACATCAGCCTGTATCAGAAGCTCGGCATTCCGGCGCTGCATGCGGTGTTTTATGGCGAGAAGAAAGTCGATGGCGAGCGTCGCGCCATCCTGATGACTCGCGCGCTGGATGGCTGGACCGACCTGGACACGCTGTTGACCCAGTGGGACGAAACGGCAGCGACCCAGCGTCTGGCGATTCTGCAGGCCTGTGGACAACTGGCGCGTACGCTGCACAAGGCCGGGCAAGTGCATGGCTGTTTTTATCCCAAGCATATTTTTCTCAAGGCCAAGGGCGGCGGGTATCTGGCGCAACTGATCGATCTTGAGAAGACCCGCAAGTCGATCTTTGGTCGGCGTGATCGGGTCAAGGACATCGAACCCCTGCTGCGCCGCGCGCCGATGTGGAACGAAGCCGAGATCCGTGAATTGCTTGCGGCCTATGTGCAGGCCCCAAGTGACAGCGGGTTGGTGGATGCCTGGTGGCAGCGGCTGGCCAAGCGTGGCAGTCATAAGCGCAGCGGCCGCTGATGTAACTGGTGATGAGGTCCATTGTGGGAGCCGGCGTGCTGGCGAATGCGCAGTGTCAGTCACCGTTTATGTTGCTGACCTGACGCATTCGCCAGCAAGCCGGCTCCCATGCCCTTCGGGCAGAAGCGAGTCCCTGTGACGCCGTAGATATGTGCTGCATTCATGTTTGATCGAAGAGGGCGCCGATGCGTTTGTCTGAACTGAAAAACGCCGGTCGCACCCCGACGCTGCCGATGAGCATTGCGTTGGCGGATGCGGCGGGTCCTGCCGAGTTGCAGCTGTTGAGCCTGCTACGTGTGCTGCCGGGCCAACGCTACGTCGGCGCTGGCATCTGGCGCGGGCGTCCGGTGTTGGCCAAATTGCTGGTCGGCAGCAAGGCGCCTCGGCATTTTCAGCGCGAGCTTGCTGGTGTGCAGCTACTTGCCGAACAGAACCTGACCACGCCGTTGCTGCTCGCCGATGGGTTGCAGGAGGGCGAGGGCGGCTGGTTATTGTTCGAGTTTCTCGATCAGGCGCAAAGCCTTGGCGACGCCTGGAAGTCCGTCGAAAGCCTGCCGCCACTGGCCGATGAGCAGACCGCCGTGCTGGGCGACGCTTTGGCAGCCGTCGGCCAAATGCACGCCAAGGGCCTGTGGCAGGAAGACCTGCACCTGGACAACCTGCTACGTCAGAATGGCCAGCTTTACCTCATTGACGGCGCAGGCATTCGCGCCGAAGACGCCGGCAAGCCCCTGTCGCGCCAGAAAGTCCTGGAAAACCTCGGCGTGTTCTTCGCCCAGTTACCCAAATCCCTGGAGCCATTCACCGAAGAACTGCTGGTCTACTACCTGCTGAGCAACGGCGAGCACGCGCTGCCGGTAGAGGCCCTGCAAAAGCAGATCGACAAGGTCAGCAGCTGGCGTTTGAGGGATTACCTGGTCAAGGTCGGGCGCGAGTGCAGCCTGTTCAGCGTGACGGACGGCCCCTTCGGTCTGCGGGCGATTCGTCGTGAAGAAGAGGGGGCGATGCTGCCGGTGCTGCAAAAAGCTGACACGCTCATCGACAGTGGCCACCTGTACAAGACCGGTGGGGCGGCGAGCGTGGCTAAAACCGAAGTCAATGGCCGACCGTTGGTGATCAAGCGTTACAACATCAAGAATTTTGCCCACTGGCTCAAGCGCTTCTGGCGTCCAAGCCGTGCCTGGCATTCGTGGCGTGAAGGCAATCGCCTGATGTTCCTTGGCATTGCCACGCCCAAGCCGCTGGCGTTGCTGGAACAACGTTTCTTCTGGTTGCGGCGCAAGGCGTATCTGGTCACCGAATATCTGCCGGGGCCGGACATCATTGAGCGTTTCGCGCCGTATGTGGCCTCAGGTGACGCGCCGGAAAGCGAACTGCAGGCGCTGGATAAGCTGTTCGCGCAATTGCTGCGCGAGCGCATCAGTCATGGCGACCTCAAAGGGCACAACGTGTTTTGGCATCGGGACCGCTGGGCGCTGATCGACCTTGACGCAATGTGTCAGCACAGCTCGCACAGCGCCTTCGCTGCCGCGTTCGCCAAGGATCGCGCGCGCTTCATGCGTAACTGGCCTGTCGACAGCGCCTTGTACCAATTGCTGGAACAGCGCCTGCCGAAAGTGATGTGAAGCAAAAAGGGCAGCCTCGATGGCTGCCCCTTTTTTCGCCTCCCGAAAGGCTTATCCCACACGCGTCAGGTTGATGTCTTCGAGCGCCAGGATCAGCGCGTCGATGTCGTCATACGGCTGCAGATGCACGCTAGCCCAAGTCGGGCGATCCACAAACACCTTGCCCTCTTCATTGACTTGCACCGCAGTGCGATGGATTTCGTGAGTCCTCGACTTATGGACGATCACGTACAGACTGTCGGCGTCCTGCTCGGCGACGAACATGCCGGGTCTGGCCAGCCGCTGCGCCATGGGCAGTGGCTGTGGAGGCCGGATGGCCATCGGGCTACCGGGCACTTCGATCTCCACCAGAAAGTTACCCTTCACGAAGCCTTGCTCGTTGCTCATCTGGGCCCGCGCCAACTCCCCCGGGTCGGGCGTGATGCCCTTGGATGCGCCCGGACGCACATCGCTGACTCTGATACCGATCCCGCCTTCGAGCTCTGCCAGGCCAGGTACACCCAGATAGGTGTTTGAATGACTGTTACCCACCAGCGCAACCCATTTGTGTTTGCCCATTACAGCCTGATGCCGACGAATCATTCTTGATGCGTAGAAATTCATCATCTGTTGGCGGGTGGTCTGTGACGGCAGGCGCAGGCCGCTCAGGTGATAGCTCGCTGCGCAATCGATGGCGCGCACCTCAATGCCATGCTGTTGCGCCTTGATAACCAGTTTTTCGAAGTTGTACACCCGTGAAGGATCAGTGAGATGGCCGCTGTCGAGCCGGCGCAAGGCGAGCAAGAGGCGGTCGCTCATCACGCCGGTTTCGAAGAAGCGATCCAGATCGGCCTGATGCAGGTCCGAGAAGAGATGCTCCATGTACAGAGTCTTCACGTTCTGCTGCTTGAGCAGAGGCAGGTTGTCCATGATGAGTTTCTTGCTGGCGATCGAAGCATGAAACTCTCCGATCACCATGCCATCGGTCTGTTCGTACAGGCTCTGAATGAACTGCTCCATATTGGGTCGTGCGGCCAGGGACGGCAGCGTCGGCCGTGGTGGCTGATCGAGGGTGCGGATGCTTCGGGCGTTCTCGCGCAGGCTGTCGCGCAGGGCGAAGAACTGCTCCTCGACCCGATTCAGACGCTCGTCGAAAAAGAAGTAGTTGCTGTCGAGACCATGATGCTGCGCATAGGTCAGCTCGAACAGCGTGTCCCTGGATGCAAGCGGCATGTCGTAGAGCGGATCGATCAGCGACTGCTGCAGCGAAGTCGGGGGCGCGTCGGCGATCCACTCTTGCGGCGCGACCCGTTGCCAACCGGTGGTGTCGTTCCAGCGGAATGCAACGCTCTGCTTGAGACTGTCGGTTGCACTCAGTGCCACCACGGACTCGCGGGGAACAGCCGTAGCGGTGGTCGCTGTCGAAGCGGCCGGGACGCTTGGGGGCTGCACGCTACCTGACTGCGCAAACTCGATCTTGAAGTCTGTTGGAGTGGCCGCAGTATGGGTGTCCACCAGGTTGGCACCGTGCTGAATACGTGTGGGCTGGCCTGCGGGGACATCTTCGATGTGCACGCTGAGGGCGCCCTGCAGATCGGCCAGCCCCGGTACCTGATCGTGGGTGGTTGCCAGGCGTTGATCGACCAGTGCGATCCAGCGCTTGTTCGGCTGGTCTGCAACATCTCGGTCAATGACTTTGTGACTGAAGAAATTGCTCATTTTTTGAGCGCTTGCGCTATCACCCGCTGCGGCTGCCACCGGATGGTCGTTCATGGGGTAGCTCACCGATGAGCTGAGTGGGCGTACTTCGATGCCGTGTCGATGGGCCTCTTTGATCAGGTGGTAGTAATCATATTCGCGGCTCAAGTTATCCAGCGCCCGCTGGTTGATGTATTTCAGATGATTCTTGATCTCGTGGGATCCGGTCCGGACCGTACGCCCCTTGGCGTGGTATTTCGCCAGTTTGCGTGTGTGCTTGTCGGTGAACAGGTGCTGGATGTAAATCACCTCAACCCGTTGCTCGACCAGCGCCTGCATGTTCACCATCAACAAACGTTTGCTGGCAACGGATTTCGCCGCCTCGCTGACGACCAGTCCATTGCTCTGGGCGAAAGCACTCTGCAAGAAGTCGGCGACGGTCGTTGAGGTGTCGATGGCTGGGAGTGCTGGTCGCGCAGGTTTGGCGATGGGGTTGGCAAAAAAAGCCTGAGCCTCGCGGTAAAGGTTGTTTCTGAGGGATTGGTACGCTTCGCGCATTTGCTTGAAATACACATCGAAGAATTCGCCCAAACCCACGACATAGGCATCCATGGACGTGTGGATCAGGATCTCATCCATGTGGGGCTGCAGGTCGGCAGGCAGCTCGTAGGCCTGAAGCCCGGTACCCGTCGCGCCGCCTTCAGCGCCACCCTGATGCGCAGGGGTGGAGCTGCCGGGCGTGTCGCTGCCGCCTCGCAGTCGGGAACGTTCGATTACCTGCCACTGGCCCTGCTCGTTCAAGCGCACAGGCTGACGCCCGAAAAATGCGAACGGGTTTTGCGGATCGACGATGTGCCAGCAACGCAGGCCCGCGTCGTAGTTCACCTGATACACGGCGCCATTCATATCGATGTAAAACTTGCCGTTGCCAAGGCTGACGCCCTTGGCGTGCCCATCGCCGATACGTGGCAGGTCTTGCACAGACATATCCCCGACGCGATAGCGGCTGAAACCGTTGGAGGCTGAAGGGGCCGCGCTGGAAGGGCGATCCAGAAGCTGCCAGGCGCCGCTGTCGGTTCTGGTGAGGTACTGGCCGGTCGGGTAGACGTCGTCCGTTTCGAAGGCCAGGTTTTGGTACACCTGAGCCTTGCCGTTGGCGTCAGGCCTGCTGATCAGCCAAGGCTGGTCATCGAGTTTGACCGGGTAAAGGCCTTCCGGCTTGCGCGCCCTCGAGGGCTTTTTCAGTGCGGCAGGCCGCGCGCCTGGTTTCGAACCCTTGGCCAGTTTGCGCGCGATGCCGCCGAAGCCTTTGAGGCCCTGCTTCACGTCGCCGTAGGCGCCTGCCAGGTTCAGGGCTGCTGCCAGAAACAGCCCCGGCGCGGATTCCGGATCATGTCCGGCGAGGGCCTTGACCGCCTTGGTGGCGTCGCGCAACGACAGCGCCACGCCTACCGCAAAGCTCAGCGGTGGAAAGGGCGCCGTGATGAGAGTGGCAATGATGTCGACGCTGTTCCAGATCACTTCGCTGAGCATGTCGTGGCGATTGGTCGTGGTTTCATTGGCGTCGCGCAGCTTGCGCTCGATCTTGCGGTTGAAGCAGACCTGAGCGAAGTCGGCGATCGGTTCGTGCGGCAGTGTCGGGCGTTTGCTGCCGTTGCCTTGCTTCATGTCATTGAGAAAGAACGACAGCACGCGCCGGGCGTTGATGCGGCAGCGGTCCTTGTAGTAGTCGATCATGCCGGGATGGCGGAGGGAGTCAACGAAGGCGCTGAATGCCCGGAACTCGATTTCGTCAGGTGCGTTCGGCGTATACAGCAGTGCAGCCAGACGCAGGTGGGTCGGCATAAGCGCGTAACAGCCCTGCACGGTTTCCACATGGGTCAGATTGGTATCGGTGACGACCAGCTGGTTGATGCCGCCCAGATGCAATGCGATGAAGGGTTTATCGATGTGGATCTGCAATGGGTAGACGGGGTGTTGTGCACGAGTGTCGGGCGTATTGTCGTTCAGGTGCCCAATGCTTTGCTCAAGCCATTGATATTGAGTTTCGTCAATATGCCCCTTCAGGAGGCTGCGCAACGCCGCGGCCTGCATCTGCAAGCGAGTGATCAGTGCGCTGCTCTGGCGGCGATAGTCATAACCCGCCGATGCCGGATCGAGCAGGGTGCGTTTGACCAGATCGGCGTAGGCATCTGCGAGCCACTTGCCGCGTACCGAGCCTGCCACCAGCGCAGCGGTGAGCGGGCTCAGGTCTACGCCTTCCGGGCCTTTGAAGGTCGCCGTGGTGTCGGCGGTGGGCGTCAGGAGGCCGAAGCTGTCGTCATAACCATTGCGCATCATTGCGGTGTAGGTCAGGGTCTCGCGTTCGGTGGTGATGATGATGTGATCAGGGTCCACGCTGCCCGTCGGGACTTTCAGCAACTGGCAGATTTTCTCGCTGGCGCGCTGATGCACGTAGTCTTCGAACTCCTGGACCTGCGTATGGGGCTGCGCCGCGTAATGATCGAGCGCGCCGTTGATGGCGTCTTCCAGCGCCACCAGCTTCTGGCGTTGCTCGGGGGTGGCCTGTGCATACCACGCTGGCGTGTGGGTTTCGTGCTCGGAGAGCATCGCCTCGATCGCTTGCGTGACCAGGGTCTGCAGGCCGCTGGCGTAGCTGTCCAGCGTGATCAGCTGCAGGAACCCGGTTTTCGGGAACGGCTTCTCGCGCAACGCGGCCAGGGTCTGATCGAGTGCCGGACGGTCGACGAAGTGCAGTTGCTCAAGCAGGTAGCGGGTCATCTCGGGGCTCGCCGTCCATGCCACCAGTTCGTGAAGCATGTGTGTTTCGTTGTCAAAACTCTGGAAAAGACGCGTGCGCGGGGCATCGAACGTGAACATGATGAGCCGTTCCAGATCGCCTGACGCATTCTCCTTTCGGAACACCAGCGCACGGCTGAGGGCGGCCTTGCCGTCGATTTTGATCTGCTGAACGCGCAGTACTTTGCCTGCTTCGGTGGGGGCCCCTTGAGAGGCCGCGGTCACCACATTGAAATCGTCGGGCGAAATATGCCCCTGCATTTTCGCGACATACGCCGACTCGTCCACCTGACGATCCAGCAGCTCGCGCATCAGCTTCTGGCTGGTGTCTTTTGCATAGGTGGTGCGCTGGTATTGACCGAAGCTCAGCCGCAGGTTCAGTTCGTCCACCAGGCCCGCGATGTAGGCCGGGGTGAGTGCAGCGTGTTCGGGCCCGACAGGCGCATCACCGAGGCTGAGCGTGGTGTGGGTGAGGAAGTCCGAACCTTCGTTTTTATCGCCCGCATGCAGGCCATAGAGCGCCAGTTGCGTCAGGGTGCGGGTGGTGAGGTAGCGCTCGCCTGTGACCGGCAGCGTGCGTTGAGTGCTGACGATGAGGGTGTCGGGCGCCAGATCGTAGCCAAGATCGTTGGCGATGCGTGTGCGCAGGTTCACCTGAGCATATTGCTCTGTTGAAGCGGCGCCGTTGAGCGCACCGGCCAGAGCCTTGTGGGCGTCCTCATAACGTTGCAGGCGCCGACGGTATTCTTCCAGATCCTCTTTGGACGCACGTTTGATCCAGTCCGGCAGGGCCGTTCGTGCCTTGCGCTCGGCCAGCAGCAGTTCGCGATGCTCCAGCATCGCCGAGGGGCCGAACAGGCCAGGCATGCCCAGGGCCCCTTCGATCTGGCTGGCGTGCAGGTCAGGGTTGGCATTCAGGCCGTTGCCGCAGACATGGCGCAGGTCAGCCCGCTGCTTTTCGATCAGCCTCTGAATGACGTGGCGATAAGGGTCGCCGGTGAGGGTGCGCAGCTGCACATCGGCAAGCGTGACTGTCTCAAGGTGCAGGTCCGGGTCATCAGTGACGGCAAAAATGGCGTCCTGATGGCGCTGTTCGGCGTTGATCAGCAGGCCCCATCGCAGCGTTTTGTCATTGAGCCAGTCGACCACGGTTTCGACCATGGACTGCTGCGTAGCGAATGCTGTCAGGCCACTGCCGGGCAGGGCGAGCAGCGTACGCCCGGATGCTGCTGTCATGACCAGCGCGCCGTGGATTTCCACGGGCGTCTGTTCGTCGATGAGGATGTGCAGCGAGCAGGTCTGGACGCTGGCGTCGTTGCCGGGCAGGCACTGCGTGGCGTCTGGCGGCAGGTCGTTTTCGTGGGACTTGAGCGTGATCTCGTCCTCAAGGCACTGCTTGAACAGCTCGATCAAGCGCTGCCGACGACGCGCGTTCGTTGCGCCCGGCGCCCGCCAGTAAGCATCGAGCTGTTCCTGCAGCGCGTCGAGTGGCTGTTCTTTCTGATCGGTGTCGTCTGTTTTCAATGCGTCGAGCAAGGGCGACGGGGCGGTGGGCAGTTGCCGGAGCTCGGCCTCGACGCCGGTGGCGGACTCGGCCAGGCGTTTGAGCGCGCTGGCGGCATCGCTGTGGGTGAGCGCGGGGCTGGCCCGCACGGGGGTAAAAATCTGCATGATGTCGTGTTCCTGATTGGCCCTGCCGGGCAGGGCATCCATGACGCGGAAAGACCGCAAGGTTCATGGGGGCAATCAATCACGTATCTGTCAGCAAAAGGCGGTAGATATGTAGTGCACCCTGTTGGGCAAGATCGCCGACAGTGGTTCTTGATGCAGGCGGTTGTCGCTTGGGGAGGTGTTTGGGTGTGCGGCAGGGCTGCGCGGCGGTTTTGTTCGCCCCGCGCCATATCCCGTTTCATTACGCTATAATCCCGCCCTTTAGCTGCCCGCCGCACTTGCGCAGGCGCACCTTATTTATCAGGCGTACGCCGCCTGCTGCAGACTTGAGAGGCTAGACCTAGTGGCATTGACGATCCTTGGCCTGTCCGGCGCCCTTAGCCATGATCCTTCCGCGGCCTTGTACATCGACGGCAAGCTGATCGCGGCCGCCGAAGAAGAGCGCTTCGTGCGCGACAAGCACGCAAAGAACCGCATGCCCTACGAGTCGGCGAAGTTCTGCCTTGAACAGGCGGGCATCAAGCCTTCCGATGTCGACGTGGTGGCCATCCCGTTCGCGCCGATCAGCCTGTTCGGTGAAGCGCGCTGGCACTACGCCAAGCGCTACTGGTACGCCCCGGATCGCGCCCTCGACGCCATCCTGATGGGCAACCGTCGCTACAAGCGCTATCGCAACAAGATCGTCTGGTGCCTCGAACAACTGGGTTTCGACCCGAAAAAGGTCAAGATCGAGCCGGTCGAGCACCACCTGGCTCACGCCTCCAGCGCCTACCACTGCTCCGGTTTCAAAGAGAAAACCGCGATCCTGGGTATCGACGGCAAGGGTGAATACGCCACCACCTTCTTCGGCTACGGCGAAAACGGCAAGATCCACAAGATCAAGGAATTCTTCGACCCTGATTCCCTGGGCGGTCTGTACGGCGCGATCACCGAGTTCCTCGGTTTCGAGATGCTCGACGGCGAATTCAAGGTCATGGGCATGGCGCCGTATGGCGACGCCAGCAAATATGACTTCTCGCGACTGGCCAGCTTTGAGAACGGCGAACTGGTGATCAACACCGAGTACGCCAATGTCATCGGCCTGCGCCGCTATAAAGAGAAGGGCAAGGGCTTCTACTTCTCGCCAAAACTGATCGAGTGGCTGGGTCCAAAGCGCGAAGGCGACATCGCCGACGAGCCGTACATCCACTACGCAGCCAGCATGCAGGCGCTGTTCGAGAAGCTGGCGCTGCAGATGATGGATCACTACCTGGGTGACATCCTCAAGGAAACCGGCAAGATCGCCTTCGCCGGCGGCTGTGCGCTGAACGTCAAGCTGAACCAGAAGATCATCGCTCGTCCCGAGGTCAAGGAGCTGTTCGTGCAACCTGCGTCCGGCGACGCCGGTACTGCGGTCGGTGCTGCGGCTTACGTTTCCCACGCTCGCGGCGTGCCGGTCGAGAAGATGGAACACGTCTACCTCGGCCCTTCGTACAGCAACGAAGACGTGATCGCGGCCTGCGCCCGTCACCCGAGCCAGCCAAAATGGCGCAAGCTGGACAACATGCCCGAGCAGATCGCCAAAATCATGGTCGACGGCAACCCGGTGGCCTGGTTCCAGGGCCGCATGGAGTTCGGTCCGCGTGCACTGGGTGGTCGTTCGATCATCGGTTGCCCGAGCGTCGCTGGCGTGGCCGATCGCATCAACCATCAGATCAAGTTCCGCGAGCGCTGGAGACCTTTCTGCCCGTCGATGCTCGACACCGTCGCCCCTCAGATGATCAAGATCGA
>Ga0213820_1000413_pt1 | contig 31979 bp, 29 predicted proteins | sample MC6MC0910MG_FD_179889 | JGI IMG/M metagenome (GOLD analysis project Ga0213820, IMG submission 179889) | Enriched soil aggregate microbial communities from Iowa State University, Ames, United States - MC6-MC0910-MG | ecosystem: Environmental > Terrestrial > Soil > Unclassified | place: USA: Iowa... | reverse complement strand
CGAAGCATCCCTAAAAGTGAAGCAATATCTCCTAATAATCCAGGGCGATTCACCTGAATTTCATATTCAAAGTACCAATCGCTCAAACACACTCGTTCCCTTCCTATTAGTTAACGTAAAAAATCTTTTATAAGTTCCATCATAGCTGATTTTTTATGTAATGGAAAGTTAGAATACATGGATTTACCTCGTTATTTTTAAATTCTTTCTAATTTTTTTTAAGCTATTGAAAATAGACTTACATACGTTCCCTTTTCTTGGCCATTATCGCTTCTTAATATAGAAAAAAGAGGAGAGTAGCTCTCCTCTTTTTTTATTGTACATGTTTATTTTGCACAAGTTTTACGACACAATTCGCCAATGCATGTTTTTCATCATCAGAGGCAACGCCCCATAAATCCGACAGCACTCGCTCTTGCTCATTTTTAGGGTCGACATTATTCGCTAAATATTCGCCGATTTGGACAGCAGCCTGTTGAATCATTTTCTTTGGCATACCGCTTGATTCAGCTTGCATAACGTTTTGTCCTAAAAAAGATGTCCATTTTTGCCAGTTTTCTAAAATGGTCATATGTTTCCTCCTCCTTTACACATGTAGTATGTGCAAAAAAGAAATTTTATATGTACCAGCCACCATTTAATCGAATGATTTGTCCTGTGACATAATCCGCTTTGCCTGATAGGTAGAAACGAACCATTTCTGCTACATCCGATGTTTGCCCGACAGCTCCTAACGGAATATCTTCTAAAATATATTGCAGCTCTTCCTCACTTAAATGACTATTCATCGTCGTATTAATAAAGCCTGGTGCAATCGCATTGACACGAATGCGAGACAATGCAGCCTCTTTAGCATAGGATTTTACAAAAGCATGCTGTGCGCCTTTTACCGTTGCATACAGCGCTTCTCCTGCCGAGCCAGCTTCACCCCAAATCGAGCCGATAAATAGTACATAGCTTACGTCATGACTACGTAGCTTGGAAGATAACAAAGCAGTTAAATGCATAGGGTTTTGCACATGTACACGCCATAGTGCATCCATATCCTCTAGTGTGGTATCTTCCAGCAATGAATAGTGTGCTTGACCGTTAGCAAAAACAATTGCCTGAACACTAAAAATTTCAGTGGCCAATTGTTGCGCGGCTGTTATTTTTGTGAAATCTGCTTGGACACGCATAAATTCCTGTGCAGGAAAATCGCGTGCTAGCGTATCGCATAAAGTTTGAGCCACTTGCTCATTGTTTGAATAATGCACATAGAGCGACCAGCCGTCTTGCGCCAAACTTTGGCAAATAGCACGGCCGATCTCACCTGATGCACCTAATATAAGGGCAAACTTTTTCACTAGACGCCCTTCTCTGTCGGTAAAACTTTAAATACGGTTTGTTGAGATTCACCTTGAATAGAAGTAAACGCTGTTGTTAAATCTTCAATTGTTAATTCTTCTAAAACAGGCACAACATCAAACAAATTCATGTCATTAAATGAATAACGAGTGAATTGGTTGGCAATAAATTCGATAGAATTCAATGCCCGTAAGAAGAAGCCAATTTTTTTACGCTTAATACGTTCTAAATCCGCACTTTCAAAGTGTGCGCTTTTTTCGTATTTTTGTAACTCCGCTTTTATCGCTTTTTCCAATTCATCTGGTTGAGCTGAGTCAGAGCCAATCAAAGCAAAGCCAAAACCTTTTTCTAAAGTAAAGTCAAACGCATACGATTCATCGATTAAGCCTTCATCATAAACACGCTCATAAAAGCTAGATGTACGCCCAAAAATAAGCTCTAACGCAATTTGCACTGACAGCTCATGTTTTAACATTTCACGACCAGATAAACTCGTTTCTTTCGCTTTTAAGCCAATGTAGACCTTTGGTTTTTGCACATCCATATTTAATGTACGCTCTTTAATCGCAACATCTGTTGGTTCTTCATCAAAGAAACGTTCTATCGGTGTTGGCTCTGGGAACTCTTTTTTGCCTTGATTTTCGCGAATGAACGCCATCATCTCTTCTGGATCAACTGCACCGATAGCAAATAACAACATATTAGACGGATGATAAAACGTGTTATAGCATGTGTACAAGTGGTCTGCTGTAATGCCATCAATTGATTCGATTGTTCCCGCAATATCAATTTTTACTGGGTGATGATGATACATATTTTCAATCGTGCCAAAGTATAAGCGCCAATCTGGTTGATCATCATACATTGTAATTTCCTGACCAATAATACCTTTTTCCTTATTGACTGTCGCTTCTGTAAAGTATGGCTCTTGAACGAAATTTAATAATGTTTCTGTGCTTTTATAAATATTATCTGTCGAAGAAAATAAATAGGCAGTGCGAGTGAAAGAAGTAAATGCATTCGCTGAAGCACCATATTCGCTAAACTTTTGGAACACATCGCCATCTTCTTTTTCAAACATTTTATGCTCTAAAAAGTGCGCAATGCCATCTGGTACTGTGATGCTCTCTGATTCACCAAGTGGTACAAATGTACGGTCAACCGATCCATACTTCGTCGTGAATGTAACAAATGTTTTGGAAAAGCCTTTTTTTGGTAAAATATAGACATCTAAGCCGTTCTCTAATTTTTCATAGTAAAGTGTTTCGTCTAATTGTTTGAATTCAATTGTTTTCATTGTGCGGCTTGCTCCTTTCCACTTAAGAAATAGACCGCTTCTAACTGAACTTGCTTCGCCATTTCGACCACATCTGCTTTCGTAACAGCTTGCCATTTCGTTGCCCATGCTTCCACCGAGAATTCCTCTGGTAAGTCTTTATATTGGTCAAAAATTTCAATTTGACCACGCGCAGAATCAAGCGATTCTTTTAATTGATTTGTCAGCATCGCCTTCGTTTGGTCTAATTCTAAATCTGTAATTTCCCCTGCTTGCATAACGGCCAATTGTTCTTTTATCAGATTGAATGCCTTTTCTTCATTTTTCGCCTCAATACCAGATACGACAAATAACAAACCGTAATGGGATGCATAAGAACTAGAAGCGTAGTACGCTAAACTTTCTTTTTCTCGAACATTCATAAATAATTTGGCATGCGGATAACCACCGAAAATACCGTTAAAGATTTGCATTTTAGCAAAATCTGCATCACCAAATCGCACTGGCGTACTGAATCCAATATGCAGTTTTCCTTGCTTCATGTCTTGCTGTTCACGAACATAATCATTTTGCGGATGTTTTTGCGGCAATACAACTGGAATTTCCTCAGCATTACGATCCTTAAATGGCAACGTCTGTTTTAGTTTTGCAACAAGCTCATCTTCATTAATGTCACCCGCAACATAAATATCAATTTTGTCATTTGTTAGCATCGATTCGTAAGCAGCGTATAAAGATGCCGGTGTAATATTTTCAATGTCTTCCACTGTTCCGTTTGCTGAAATAGAGGCCGGCTCATTTGGACGTAATATTTCTTGGAGACGCATTTGTGCATAACGAGATTTGTCGTCGAAAATAGATTCAATACGTTGGATAACCATTTTCTTTTCGCGTTCCACAATCGATTCTTTAAAGACACCATTTTCTAGATTTGGTTCAAAAATTGCCGTATGCATAATACCTAGCACGTCATTTAAGACACTTGTATTAGCCAAATATTGATCATTTACGGTTTCAACATTCATCAATACCGTATGCTCATTACCGCGCTTCGATGTATCGAAATACAACACTGTTCCGTATAAGTCATCTAAAAAACTACGAAAAGCAGCAGTTGTTGTATATTTTGCATTGCTGTGTTGCAATACATTTGTTAACACCGTACGTTCAGACGCACATTTGGCTGTTAATGCTCTTCTCCATTTAATTGAGAAATTTACTGTTTTAAATTGGGTCGTTTGTCGGATATGCAAATTGACACCTTTTGCAAAAGGTATTGTTTTAAACATATGAAACCCTCCTATCTTTCTTAATATAACAATGTACTACAAATACTATACATGTCTATTGTCTATAATTGCAAAAAGAATCCAAAGTATGTATAAGGAAAGTGAAAATCAGCTTGTCAATTGTTACCTGTATAAGGCAAAAGACCGGGCTTGTTTGCCCAGTCTTTTGTTTACTCGCTTCATTTCTTTCGACTTGGTCCAGTAATTCAACGAATAAACATGTTGCCTGAAACTTATCGTTTGCCTTTAATATATGGTTGACCACTTGCTTTTGGTGCATTTGCTTTACCGATAAATCCTGCTAACGCAAGGATTGTTAAGACATAAGGTAAAATTTGCAAATAAACTGCTGGGATATCTTGCACATACGGAATTTGGTTCCCTGCAATACTTAATGTTTGCGCTAAACCAAAGAATAATGCTGCTCCTAGTGCACCGATTGGATGCCACTTACCAAAGATCATTGCGGCAAGTGCCATAAACCCTTGACCAGCAATAGTTGCATGTGAGAAATCACCTGTAATTGTTTGGGCATAAACCGCTCCACCAAGACCACCAAGTGCTCCTGAAATAACAACGGCGATATAACGCATTTTATTTACTTTTACACCCATTGTATCGGCAGCCATTGGATGTTCCCCAACTGCACGTAAGCGTAATCCAAATGGTGTTTTATAAATAATAAACCAAGCACCAATGGCTACAGCAAAGGCTAAAATCGAAGTGCTATATACGTTATGGAATAATAATGGTCCAAAGAACGGAATATCCTCTAAATAAGGAATTGCAAAGCGACGAATTGGTTGGTCAATCATATCTGTTTGACCTTTATCATAAATCAATTTCACAAGGAATACTGAAACTGCTAAACCAAGTAAGTTAATCGCTACACCTGATACCGTTTGATCGGCACGGAATGAGATCGATGCAACTGCGTGTAGTAAGGAGAAAATACCTCCTACAATTACCGCTGCAAGCATAGCTACCCATACCGTTGCAGAGCCTAATTGTGGCGCAAACTCTAAATTGACAACAATACCAACAAACGCGCCGACAATCATTAAACCTTCTAGCCCGATGTTTACAACACCTGAACGTTCAGAGAATACCCCACCGATTGCAGTGAAAATTAATGGTGTCGCATAAAGAATCGCAGAAGGGATGATGAAATATAACATTTCTAAAAAGCTCATGTTATTGTCCCTCCTTTTTCTTACTTAACTTTTGTATTCCAACTCGAATAATGTAACCAGACGCTACAAAGAAGATAATTAATGCAATAATGATTGACACAATTTCCTCTGGAATACCTGCAGCGTTCGGCATGTTAAGGGCACCGTATTTTAACGAGCCAAATAATGAAGCTCCGAATACTACGCCTAGTGGTGTATTAGCACCAAGTAAGGCAACGGCAATACCGTCAAAACCAATACCTGTAAAGCCAGCTTTGATCGATGCGTTTTGGAATGTACCAAGTGCCTCCATCGCACCACCAAGACCTGCGAACATACCTGAAATTGTCATAGCTAAAATAACATTTTTATTAACGCTCATACCAGCATATTGTGCGGCATTGTGGTTAAAGCCAACTGCTTTTAACTCATAACCACGTGTTGTTTTTTCTAAAATGAACCACATTACCACTACCATAAGAAGTGCAATTAGGATCCCATAGTGAAGACTTGAGTTGTCTGTAAGCTCTCTTAAAAACGGAGAACGTAATGAAGCGGATTCAAGAACACGTTCTGTTTTAAAGCTACCGTCTGACAATTTTTTAATAACAGCGTTGGCAATATAAAGCGCTGTATAGTTTAACATAATTGTCGCAATTACTTCATGCACTTTAAATTTCGCTTTTAAGAAACCTGCAATAAAGGCCCAGAATGCACCAGCAGCTGCTGCGGCTAGTAACGCTAATGGTAAGTGAATAATTTTTGGTAATTCAAATGCATAGCCTACCCATGCAGCCGCAAGCCAACCTAAAATTAATTGTCCTTCAACACCGATGTTGAATAAACCAGTACGGAAGGCAAATGCTACCGCAAGACCCGCCAAAATATACGGTGTAATTTGACGTATTGTGTTCCCTATTGAATATGAATCTCCAAAAATACCTGTCCAAAGTGCACTATACCCTAGAATTGGATCATAGCCGCTGACTACCATCACGATAGCACCTACAATTAAACCGATAATAATAGAGATGACAGGAACGAGTATATTAATGACACGATTTGACATTAGTCGTTCCCCTCCTTCGCTATATTTGTGCTCGCTTTTTTACTTTGCCCTGCCATTAATAGGCCAAGCTCTTGCTCTGTTGTTGATTTTGGATTTAACTCGTCCACTATTTGCCCATCATAAATAACAGCAATACGGTCTGAAACATTCATAACTTCATCTAATTCAAATGAAATTAACAATACGGCTTTGCCTTTATCGCGCTGCTCGATTAGTCGAGAGTGAATAAATTCAATAGCCCCAACGTCAAGTCCGCGAGTTGGTAATGCCGCAATCAATAGGTCTGGATTACGATCAATTTCACGACCGATAATTGCCTTTTGTTGGTTACCACCTGAAAGTGCTCGGGCAGGTGTCATTTCACCATTACCTGTACGCACGTCATATTCGTTAATAATTTGATTTGCTTTTTCTGATACTTTTTTATAGTCCATAATAAAGCCTTTAGCAATTGGTGCTTGATAATACGTTTGTAGTGCAATATTGTGACCAATCGGGAAATCTAATACTAAACCATGCTTATGACGGTCTTGTGGAATATGACCTACACCCTCTTCAGTAATTTTACGAGGTTTCATGTTCGTAACATCTTTGCCGTTAAACATTACTTTACCGCTTTTTACTTTACGTAAGCCTGTAATAGCCTCGATTAACTCAGATTGTCCATTACCGTCAATACCCGCGATACCAACAATTTCACCTTTACGTACATTAAGGTTTAGGCCTTTTACTTTATCGATATTTCGATAATCTGTTACGACTAAATTTTCAACTGTTAAAACTGCTTCAGTTGGTTTCGCTTCCGTTTTTTCGGTTTTAAACTCTACTTGACGACCAACCATTAATTCCGCTAAATGGTCTGGATTTGTTTCAGTCGTCACAACTGTTCCAATCCCTTCCCCTTTACGAATAATCGTTACGCGGTCAGAAACATCCATAATTTCTTTCAGCTTATGTGTAATTAAGATAATCGATTTACCTTCAGCGATTAATCGACGCATAATTTGAATAAGCTCTGTAATTTCTTGCGGTGTTAAAGAGGCAGTCGGTTCATCGAAAATTAAAATTTCCGCACCGCGATATAACGTTTTTAAAATCTCAACACGTTGTTGCATCCCAACGGTAATGTCTTCGATTTTGGCATGAGGATCAACATCTAAACCATACTTTTCCGAAAGCGCTTGCACTTTTTTCGCAGCAGCTTTTATATTGACTACGCCCATTTTCGTAGGTTCTGAACCTAAAATAATGTTTTCTGTTACTGTAAAGTTTTCCACCAACATAAAGTGTTGATGCACCATGCCAATTCCTAAATCATTGGCAACATTCGGGTTTGTAATTTTAACTTCTTTCCCACGAACACGAATTTCTCCACCTTCTGGCTGATACAGACCAAAAAGAACGTTCATTAAAGTCGATTTACCAGCACCATTTTCCCCTAGCAGTGCATGGATTTCGCCTTTTTTTAGTTGGAGGGTGATGTTATTATTTGCTACAAATCCACCAAATTCTTTGCGGATTCCAAGCATCTCAATCACGTATTCCAATATTGTCACTCCCTTATTAGGCAATTTTCTCTAAAACAATTGTACTCTAGTGTATTTCTACCTGCCTCTATTGCAATACAGCCAAAGTTTCGTTTTATTCAAAAGTATTCCACTTTTCAATAAAAACCCGTATTTAACTTTTACCTAAAGGTAGGGTATTTTAAATTAATACAGGAAAGGTCATCGTTAGAAACCTTTCTTCTATTAACTTGGTACCATCATTATTTATGATAATATACTAATCTTATTTTAATATGGAAAAATAATATAAAAATAAAATATATCCAAACAGAGTATTAGAAATAGTCTAAATATAACGATAGATTGAAAAATCATCATAAGGGCAGTTGTAAAGCCCTTATGATGATTAAGAGATGAATTATTTTTCCATTTTTTCTGGAACTTTGATTTCACCGCTAGCAATTTTTTCTTTATATTCATCAATTACAGTTTGAACATCTGCTGGAATTGCGCCACGAGAATCAGCAAGTTTAACGCCGTCTTCAGCTAGACCGTAAACAACTGTTGTTCCGCCTGGGAATTCACCATTTTTCGCTTTGTTAGAAATATCTACAACTGCTTCATTAACACCTTTTAACATAGAAGTTAAAGTAACGTTTGTTTTGTCATCTACTTTACCTTCTTCGTATTGGTCAGCGTCAACACCGATTACCCATACGTTTGCATTAGGGTCTTTTGCTTTACGTTCTTTAGCTTCAGAGAATACACCATTACCAGTTGCACCAGCAGCGTGGAAAATAATATCTACGCCTGAAGAGTACATGCCGTTTGCAGTGATTTTACCAAGATCCGCTTTGTCAAATGCACCTGTGTACTTACGTTGAATTTCGATATCTGGGTTAACAGCTTTAGCACCAGCAACGAAACCAGCTTCGAAACGGTTAATTACTGGGATATCTACGCCACCAACGAAACCGATTTTACCTGATTTAGACATTTTAGCAGCAGCTACACCCGCTAAGAATGCACCTTCTTGCTCTTTGAAAAGAACAGAAACAACGTTATCATCTTTTACTTCAGCATCGATTAATGCGAAATGATTGTCTGGGTTTTCATTTGCTACTGCATCAATTGCATCAGCCATCATGAAACCAATACCGAATACTAAGTTAAAGTCACGACGGATTAAGCTGTTTAAGTTTGGTTCATAGTCAGCGTCAGATGCTGATTGTAAGTAATCAAAACCTTTACCTTTTTCAAGGTTGTGCTCTTCGCCGTAAGCTTTAACACCTTCCCATGCAGATTGGTTAAATGATTTGTCATCAACGCCACCTACGTCAGTAACCATCGCTACTGAGAAAGTTTCCTCAGTGTTTTTGTCTCCTGATGCAGCATTGTCTTTTGCAGGTTTTTCTTCGTCTTTCGCACCACATGCACCTAAAATTGCACTTGCAGCTAAAACTGAAGATAATACTAAACCAAATTTACGTTTTTTCATTTTGTTAACCCCCCGAGGTATTGTAATTAGCAGGAAAATAATTTAGAAATGTTCTACACCCGTTTACGTACTACATGGAAGCTGAATTTATCAGCTCGGAAATAATTCTTTGAATACAACACTACTTGATCATTGTCATCGTAATGGAGCTGCTTCAATACTAAAAGAGCTGTTTCACGACCACAATTTAAAATCGGTGATGCTTGTTCATGATAGCCAACTGGATCAATAAAGGTCACAGCATAGGCTACGTGAATTTTACCCGATTGCTCAAGTGCAGAGAAAAGTGAAACTTCTTTTTTGTCAACAAAGTCAGTAGGCAGGAAGCTGGCTGGTAATTTATCGATACAATAAACAACTGGCTCACCATCCGCTGTTCTGACACGTTCAATCGTGAGTATTTTATCTTCGCCATCACATTGGAAGCGTTTTAAATCTTCATCAGAAGGGATATTCTCCGTGGCCTTTAAAAACTTAGACCCTGGTTCCATGCCTGCCGTTTCGATCATAGAAGAAATACTTGATAAATGTTCGATGCCCGATGTAAATAAAGGCTTAGGGTTCACAAATGTGCCAACCCCATGTCGACGCACAATCACATTTTCCTCTTCCAACAGTCGAAGCGCCTCTCTAAGTGTTGCTCGACTTACTCCTAGTGATTTCGATAATTCAAACTCTGAAGGAAGTTTTTCATTTTCTTTGAAAACACCCGTCTCGATGTCAGACTTTAAACGATCAATTACTTGAAGATAGAGATGACGATGATCTGCTTTAATAGTCACATAAATCACCACCAAAATCAGAGATCAGACATCTGATGTACAACATTCCTACTAATCGTTCATAAATATAACATTTTTGCAGAATGAAATAAACTATTTTAAGCAAAATCAATAATAGAAATCATTCTTTCTTTATTTTCGTGTCAAACATTTGGACATAATTCCAGGAAAAACTAGTCGATTTTCCTTATTTAGTAATTAATTATCATACTGATGAATCAGTACTTGTCGAGGCTTACTACCCTCTGGAGGCCCGACAATACCGCGTTGTTCCATCTGATCGACGATGCGCGCCGCACGAGAATAGCCGATACGGAAGCGACGTTGTAACATCGACACAGAAGCTGTCTGCATATTGACCACTAATTGTACTGCTTCGTCAAATAATTCATCCGTTTCTTCTAAAACGGTCTCTTCTTCACTCGGAATCATCTCTTCTTGGTACTGTGCTTTTTGTTGTTCTATAACAAAATTGACGACCGCTTCAACTTCCTGATCCGATAAAAAAGCACCTTGTACGCGTTTCGGTTTTGAAGCACCAGCAGGTAAAAATAACATATCGCCACGACCTAACAAACGCTCTGCTCCACCCATATCTAAAATCGTTCTCGAATCAATTGCTGATGATACTGCAAACGCGATTCGAGACGGGATATTCGCCTTAATAACACCAGTTAACACGTCGACACTCGGTCTTTGGGTCGCTAAGATTAAATGAATACCAGCAGCACGAGCCATCTGCGCCAAACGCGTAATAGAATCTTCGACATCATTAGAAGCAACCATCATTAAATCGGCTAACTCATCGACAATGACCACGATATACGGCAATTTTGGATGTTTTTCTTCCGTTTGTTCATTGAATTTTTGAACATGGCTATTATAGCCCTCAATATTACGAGTACCCGTATGGGAAAATAAATCATAGCGTCGTTCCATTTCTGAGACGACTTTTTTAAGTGCTTGCGATGCCTTGCGAGCATCTGTCACTACTGGTGCTAACAAATGTGGAATGCCATTATAAACGTTTAATTCCACCATTTTCGGGTCAATCATCATAAGTTTGACTTCATGTGGCTTTGTACGCATTAGTATGGATACCACAATGCCATTTATACACACACTTTTCCCGCTGCCTGTAGACCCAGCGACAAGTAAATGTGGCATTTTATTGAGCTCTGCTAATACCGCTTGTCCAGTAATATCACGACCTAATGCTACTTGCAATAATGCTTCGGGTTTCGCGCCATCTTTTGATTCTAATACTTCTCGCAATGTCACGATGGCGACTTCACTATTCGGCACCTCAATACCGATGGCCGATTTCCCAGGAATCGGAGCCTCCATCCGAATATCCTTTGCGGCAAGCGCTAACGCAAGGTCATCTTGTAAGTTCACAATTTTACTTACTTTAACACCAATATCCGGCAAAATTTCATACTTCGTGACAGCTGGCCCCAAATGAACTTGTGTCACTTTTGCTTTAACACCAAAGCTTTGTAATGTTTGCTCTAGCTTTTTCGCATTTGCCTGAATAACAGAGTATTCTCCACTTTGGTCATGCTGTGGTGGCATTTGCAAAAGATTGAATGATGGAAGCTGATAATCTGCATTTTCAACAGCTTCTGCATGCTCAATATGGACATCATCTATAAGCGCCCCATCTTCGATTTCTATATGCTCTTCAATGGAAGGCGCCGGTTCTCGCTCATGCGATACATTTTGTGTAAAGGCCGAGATAATTGGCTCATGTGAAACTTCCTCTTCCTCATGTTCTTCTTGGACATGATTAACAGCTGCAACTTCGTCCGTCGTACTCTCTGGTCGCGAACGACGACTTTTCGCTTTCTTTGGCGCATTTTTTTTCTTTTCTTGCTGTTTTTTTTGCCATTTACCAAAAAGCACAGGCATCTTTGCAGCTAAATACGGCACAAGCGCTTTACCCGTCACTAAAATTAAGCCGATAAAGAAAATTACCCAAGCAACCACTTTTGCCCCTGTCGACTCAAATAATACATGGAGGCCGCTAAATAATAGTGCACCTATCATTCCACCACCAAGTGCGTTACTACGGTGAACCACACCATCTGTATTAATTAATATGCGCCACGACTCACGCAACACAGACTCCGATAATAAACCACCGGATTTCGATAATTGTTCAAATAAAATACCATGACTAAAAATCGTTAAGCTCATCACAATAAGAAGCATCCCGACAATGAGTCGATCTTTTAGACTTATTTTTTTCTGCCCTATCATGAGCAACAATGCCACAAAAATTAGCATAAATGGCACTGCAAAATGTAAATTCCCTAAAAGAAACATGGCAATGGTTTGTAAAATACGTCCAATCATACCATATTCAAAAATCATGATGACCGCAATCGCGATTAAGATGAGCCCTAAAATTTCGTACATAAGCGGATGCATTTCTTTTTTATCGGATGTTGGTTTTGGTTTTGCTTTCGTCACTTTTCTTCTTTTACTACTTGCCATCTTTTTCACCTTCTTTTGCAATCCATTCTATATATGTAGCGAATAATAACATGTAGAACTCGTTTATTTCAAAAAAAGGATTTTCCACCGTTTTTATCGGTTAGAAAATCCTTTCTCCTTCGCTACTTGTCCAAAACTTGCAGGTAGCTTGCCATGTCAACTTTTCATGTTTGACATTCCATTGACAACGCTACGTAAAGACAACATCCTTTAAAATCGTTGTTTAACGTTTTAATATTCCATAATGATTGGGATAATCATTGGGCGGCGCTTTGTTTTTTGGAATAAATAAGTATTCAATGTATCTCGAATTTCTTGTTTAATGTTTGTCCATTCGAATGTATCTTTACCTACGTATTTTTCAATGACGTTCTTCGCAATATCCGATGCTTCCACCATCAATTGTTCAGATTCACGTACATAGACGAATCCACGAGATAAAATTTCAGGACCTGATGCAATTTTCTTTTGCGCACGGTTTAATGTCACAACAACAATGAAAATACCATCTTGTGATAGTAATTTGCGATCACGTAATACAATATTACCAACATCGCCTACACCGATACCGTCAATTAAAATATTGCCAGCTTGTACACGACCACTCATACGCATTTTACCGTTTTTATATTCGACTATATCACCTTTATCGGCAATAAAAATTTGTGATTTTTGCATACCTAACTGTTGGGCTAACTTCGAGTGTGCAATTAGCATGCGATATTCACCTTGAACAGGAATAAAGTATTTCGGCTGCATTAAATTCAGCATTAACTTTAAATCCTCTTGGCTACCGTGACCAGAAACATGGACATTTTTGCTCGATGTCAAAATTTCCGCTCCAGCTTTTGCAATGGAGTTCATTGTGTTCGCCATTTGCACTTCCATACCAGGAGACGGCGTAAACGTAATGAGTACAGTATCATTTTGTTTAATTTTAATGTCTCGGTGATGTTTGCGAACAATTTTTTCCAACGCATCTAACGGTTCGCCTCTATTACCCGTTGTGATAATAATAATTTCTTCTTCTTGATATTTTTGCATTTCAGAGATAGGTATAATCGTATCTTCTTCAACTGTTAAATAACCTAACTGAACACCTAAATCGACAGCTTTTTCTAGAGGTTTCCCTACAATGACCACTTTGCGGAACGATTTTTGTGCTTGCGTTAATACTTGTTGAATACGAATGAAGTTAGAAGCGTAGACAGCTACTAAAATACGACCTGGTGCCGAATGGAATGTTTTTGATAGTTGTTCCTCAATCACAATCTCTGATGTCGTATAGCCTGGTCGCTCTGCTTCACAAGACTCAGAAAGTAAAATAAATACGCCTTCTTCACCTAACTGCGCCATTTTTGCTAAATCCGGTTTGAATTTACCTGTTGCAGATTGGTCAAATTTAAACTCACCTGTATGAACAATCGCACCTTCAGAAGTATGGAACACAACTCCTAATGAATCCGGAATACTATGTGTTGTATGGAAGAATGTCACATACGTAGAATTGAAATTCATACGGCTTCGATTTGTTACTTCAAAGAATTTAACCTGATGTGGTGCAGGTAATTCCTTTAAATGTTCTTTTGCAAGCGCAATTGTTAATTTTGAGCCGTACACTGGCGCTTTCACTTTTTGTAAAATATAAGCGATCGAACCAATAGCATCCTCATGACCATGTGTTAAGAAAATCCCTTTTACACGCTCTTTGTTTTCTTCTAAATACGTAATATCAGGAATTACGATGTCAATGCCCAGCATCTCGTCTTCTGGGAACATTAAGCCGCTATCTACAACAAATAGCTCTTCGTCAATTTCTACTACGCACATTGCTTTTCCGATTTCGCCCACACCACCTAGTGGAATGATACGAATTAGTTCATTTTTCTTTTTTGTCAATTTATTTCCTCCTAAAAAATATCCCGAACAGCAACCACTTATTTTCATTATACGGTTTGCAAAGCTTTTGCACAAATTAAAAATGTATGGAAGGCGATTATTTTACATCCTATCGCGGAAAAATTGACGGCACTTGTTACTGAGCACATCGTCAGCCCAATGCTTGCGTGGACGCACTTTATTGCGTCTAACGTTACATTCGTTGCGAGTGGAATTTTCAGAATTGTTTGGGTGCCTGACACCACAATGCAGTACTGCCGGGCATTTTGCGAAATAATTGTTTGCGTGCCTGGCACCACAAATGAAAAAACTATAGACAAACTCTTTTTTGGAGTTTGTCTATAGTCTCATTTATTTTACTATTGCTCTAAAATATTGCGCTTTTTCTTGGTAGGTTTCCCATACTAAATCAAAGTTAGCTTTCTCATCATCTGTCATTTCTACCATTGGTAAACGAACATTTAATGTGTCAAAGCCTAATTTCGTCATAGCGTATTTTACCGGTGACGGATTCGGTTGTGCAAACAATGCACGTACTAGCGGTAATAATGCTCGATGAATTTTTGCAGCTTGCTCGTGTTGACCTTCTTCAAACAATTTAATCATTAACTGCATATCATTTCCGACAACATGAGAGGCAACCGAAATCACGCCTGCCCCACCGATTGCAAGCAACGGTAATGTTAATCCATCATCCCCACTATATACTAAGAAATCATCAGCCGCTTCAACGTTCTCTATAATATCGCCCATCTGATCTAAATTTCCGCTCGCCTCTTTAATCCATGAGATATTCGGAATTTTACTTAAATCAACAGACGTCTCATAGGCCACGTTAATCCCTGTACGTCCCGGTACATTATAAAGCATAACTGGTAACCTTGTTTCTCTCGCAATCGTTTCAAAGTGCGCGTAAATACCGCGCTGATTCGGCTTATTATAATAAGGTGCTACTAACATAATGCCATCCGCACCATTTTCTTCGGCTTTATGCGTCATAGCGATAGAATAAGCCGTTTCATTATCCCCCGTACCTGCAATCACTGGTACTCGGCCTGCTACTTTCTCTACTGTAAATCGAACAACTTCTATTTTTTCTTCTGTGGTCATAGTTGGGTTTTCAGAGGTTGTGCCACATGCAACAATGCAATCAGTACCATTATCAATTAAATAATTAATGATACGCTCTAGTTCTGGATAATTAATCGTGCCATCTTCTTTAAACGGCGTAATCATCGCCGTTCCTATTCGACCTAAATTCATCCTTACACCCCTCTTATAGTAAGTTATCCTCAAGCATTGCTTCTGCAATTTGGATAGAGTTCAATGCAGCGCCTTTTAATAAATTATCTGATACGATCCATAGATGGAATCCCTTTTTATTGTCTAAGTCTTGACGGATACGTCCTACAAAAGTAGCATCTTCCCCTTCAGCATAAATCGGCATTGGGTAAGTTTGTGTAGCGATATCATCCTGTAATACAATTCCAGGTGCATGGCGTAATACTTCGAAAATCCCTTCAACTGAAGTTTCCTTTTCAACTTCAATATAAACAGATTCAGAGTGTCCTGAAACGACTGGTACACGTACACAAGTAGCAGCTACTTTTAGATCTGGTGCATGCATAATTTTCTTCGTTTCATTAATCATTTTCATTTCTTCGTATGTAAAGCCATTGTCTGTAAATTTATCAATTTGTGGAATGACATTACGAGCAATTGGGAAATGACGTTTATCGCCACCACTTGGTAAAATATTCGCTTCTACATCCTTACCTGCATCCCAGTTTGCGCTTTGTGTTTTGAGCTCTTCAATTGCTGAAATACCTGCACCCGAAACTGCTTGGTATGTTGAAACTAATACCTTTGTTAAACCAAATGTTGCACGGATTGGTTCCAGTGCCGCTACCATTTGAATAGTCGAGCAGTTTGGATTAGCAATAATCCCTTTATGTTTTGCAAGATCGCCGCGATTCACTTCAGGTACAACGAGCGGTACCTCTGGATCCATACGGAAGTGGCTCGTATTGTCAATGACTACTGCCCCGCGTTTTGCCGCTTCTGGAGCAAGCACTGCCGATACAGAACCACCCGCAGAGAATAAAGCGACATTGACGCCTTCAAAAGCTTCTGGTGTCGCTTCTTCAATTGTATATGTCTTACCATTAAATTCGATTGATTTTCCTGCAGAACGCGCAGAAGCTAAAAATTTAATATGCCCGATTGGAAATTTTCGTTTAATTAACTGTTCCATCATTTTTGATCCTACTGCTCCTGTTGCTCCTACTACCGCAACTGTTAACTGCTTAGTCATCTGTCATCTCTCCTTGAATACAAGTTCCATAATGTGTGATATTGTATCATAAAAATACTGAAAATTGTGAGCAATTAATGATTTATTTGAAATATTGTATCAACAGTGGTTGTAATTGCTTTTTTTGTGTAATTGCTGTATCAACTGTATCGACCATTTGATTAAAATCAGCAATTAATGAATTCGGTTTTCCATGTGGAGAATCTTGACCAAATGGAATAAAGTAAATGTTTTTCGCATTGAGCAGTTTCATAATATTAATGCCATTCAGGCCAAGCGCATCATTTGTGGAAATGCCTAGCACAACAGGCGAACCATTGCGCAATGTTGCTTTTGCAGCCATCAGCACAGGGCTATCTGTCGCCGCATTGGCAAATTTACTAATACTATTGCCGGTCATCGGTGCGATAACCATCGCATCCAGTGGATTGGAAGGGCCAAATGGTTCTGCTTCTTTTATAGAAGAAATGACCTTTTCCCCTGTCAAAGCCTCTATTTTCGCAATCCATTCTTCCCCTGTTCCAAAACGTGTAGCGGCATGTAATACAGAATGGGTAATTATCGGAACCACGGTAGCCCCTGCATCTATAAAGTTTTGAATTTTAGGAATTACATCCTCATACGTACAATGTGAAGCTGTAATACCTAAACCAATTCGTTTACCCGTCAGCAATTTTCTTCCTCCTCTATTGCCTTGCACAAAATTTCTGCCGCATCATGTGCAAAGTATTTCCCAGGTAATGATGGCAATAGTACATACGTCTGTAACTGGTCAGCATCAATATCTAAACAGCCTGGCTCTGAAGCTAAATCATATAGCACCGCTGGCACATGTTCCAGAAACGATTCTGTAATCCACTTAGCTGGAATTGTGTTAATGAAAATACTATCATGAATGGACCATTTTCGATCATCTAAATCAGTAGCTTTATAACCATATGCTTTCGCTTCACTCACTTGTACCACTGAACGCGCGACAATATGCACATTAGCACCCATCTTTACGAGTAAAGATGCGAGCATTTTGGCGATGCGTCCAAAGCCTGCGATAGTAAAGTTTTGTCCGTAAATACATTTCTGCTCGAGTCCGTAAAACGTGGCGATAAATCCCTCCGCCGTCAACCGAGCATTTTGCCAAATAAAGGACTCTTGTTGTAAATAGTTATTCGTCTCATTTTTTTCTAGCAATTGCTTCCAATGCATCGTCAATCGCCCAGTATAAAACTTCACTTGTGATATGCCATACAATTGTTCCACTTCTATTTTCAACGGTAAAATCGGTAGAACAATTTTATTCGGCTGGAACTCTAACACAAGTTTATTTAACTCTTCATTCCAAACAGAAGTTCTTTTATAAAATACTGTACGGGATGGACTTCGTAGCATCGTTGCTAATTCCTTTAATCTTGAATCCTCGCCGATTACCAGCCATTTTTCGTTTTCCAAAAGCTCACCTCACTGTAAAAATTCAGACTGTACTGTCGTTGTTTTGTTAAATAAAATACGATCTTCACCAATTAAGATAATTTCATGCCAAGGAATCATTTCACTAACTTTTACTTTCTTCTTTTGGAATGGTAACTTTTCTTTAATTATTTCAAAGCCATGTATCTTTCCTGTTTGCACATCTAATAGGCATTCTGTGTGTGCCAGTATGCCAAAATGTACACCACCTTCAACTTGAATTAACTCTTTATCCACCATTTCAGATAATAGCATGCCTCATCTCCCTCCTTGAGCCGTTAACCCAATATATGCCGAGTTTTTGCAAATCGTGCCCCCTCCTGAAAGTACTTCAAAGTTGCAACTTTAGGCTGAACTGTATATAGTCGATACTTACATATTCTTACATCCGGCGATTGTTAGAGGCTTGCTACATTAAATCCCTATTATAATTAGGAGTCACCGCAGCCTATGCCACTCGATGCATACACTGATAGAGCGTATCTATTTTATGGCTATTAATAGGATGCACATGCACAATACAGCTGAAAAAGAAGGCGGCGAAATATCGCTATTTGACGAAAATATTGTAGAAGAGTAGCTAATGATAAAAACCGACATGGATGTCGTTTTTTACAATTTACATAATTTGTAAATATACCGAATACGATGCAATTCGACAATTTGACGAAAAACGGAAAGCTACTATAGAGATTGAACGATTGGAAAGATGCAAACGCAGTAATGAGGGAAAAGCAAAAAACGAGAAGTGACATTTTCGATGCCGCTAACATCAAAAAGAGATGAAGCAACGAAATTCTAGATGTATATTAGAAGGTTTTCAATGAGGCGCATAGAAGAATTGAGCACAGCCCGGTATAAGCAATATTTAGGAACTAGATAACAGCTTGGATAGAGCAATGCAGGATGATAAAAATCACGACAAATAAACAAGCCCCAGCACGAAATAAACGTGCTGGGGCTTGCATGATTAATTATACTGCTAATACCGTACGACTTTTATTTTTTATCAATGACAACATGTTTTAGTGTGTCTGTTGTCACATCAATATCAAATGCTTTACCAAAGCCAACAACATAGCGGCCTTCTAAAGGTGTTAGCTCAAATAATGAAAAATCAAGTGTACGTAACAATTGCATCATTTTTGCATTATGCACTTCATCAAATAATGCAAATACATCCTCATAGCCTTCATTTCCTAAATACGTTGGTGTACATTGCCAACGTGCACGCTCTGTTGCAAATGGGTTGGCTGTCACTGCCTCGTCTGCCACACAAATTAAATCTACAAATTGAGCTTGCTCCATTAGTTTAAAATGCTCAGCAACGCGACTAATATAAACGTAAAATTTCCCATTAAGTCGCACAAAAGGTGTTGTACTGCTGAATGGCTTACCGTCTGCATCCACAAAGCTTAGCACACAAGCTTTTTTACCTTGAATAAATGTTTCGTAATCTTGTTTAACTTGCTCCATGTTTAGTTCTTTTTGCATCGTAATTCCTCCTATGCCTTCACAGTACTTTTTAATTGAATGCGCGGAGCGGAATCCCATGATACATACTGAATTTCCGCTTCCATTCGATAAATTTGCTGAATCATTTGTTCAGTCATCACATCTTCTGGTGTACCCATTTGTGCTCGATAACCATCCTTGACAACGACAATTTGATCACTATAACTAGATGCTTGATTGAGATCGTGTAGCACCATGACAACCGTCATTCCCATTTCACGATTGAGCTCTCGTACTAATTCTAATACTTCATGTTGATGGGCTATATCTAAATAGGTAGTAGGCTCATCCAATAGTAAAATTTGTGGTCGTTGTGTCAATGCCATCGCAATCCATGCGCGTTGAGATTCACCACCTGATAAAGCAGCTATCGGTTGATCTCGATAATGCGATAGTTGTGTTCGCTCTAACGCCCAATCAATGATTTTCTCATCTTCTGCATTTAAGCGTTCAAACCACTTTTTATGCGGATACCGACCGTAAGCGACTAAATTTCGAACGGTAATATCTGCTGGTGCTTGATTGCGTTGGCTAAGTATACACATTTTCTGTGCAATTTCTTTAGACGAAAGACGACGTATATTTTCGCCATCGAAGGTAATTGTGCCACCACTATAAGGCTGCATACGTGCAATAGCCTTTAATATAGTGGACTTGCCAGAGCCATTCGGCCCGATGATGGATAGTACCTCTCCTTTATTGACTTCAAATGAAAAATTATGGACAACTTCTTTTTGCTCGTAACGGACAGATAGCTGTTCAATTTTTAACATTTAAAACGCCTTCTTTCGCATTAAATATAAGAAATAGGGTCCACCAATTACTGCCATGATAATCCCTGCTGGAATATCAAGTGGCGCAAATAATGTCCGCCCACCTGTATCTGCAATTAATAAGACGATTGCACCCATCGCCATACTCATCGGTAACATGTATTTATAGTCTGAGCCTACAAGCATGCGTGCCATATGCGGAACGATTAAGCCGACAAAACCAATCATGCCAATTGCTGCCACTGAGATAGCTGCTAAAAATACTGCTAAAATAGATAACATAATACGAATACGTGTTACATTTTCACCGAGATTGACTGCAACTTGATCGCCTAAGCGGATAATATTTGCCTTGCGAATAGCAAAGATGGAAATAATCCACCCTACAATGGCGTACGGGTAAATCATCTGTAGCGAGGCATTGCCCTTTGCAGCTAAACTACCGTTTAACCATTGCACAGCAGATGGGAGGCGGTCGCTATACATAATTGATAAGAAACCAATGATGCCGCCACCTAAAGCATTGACTGCAACACCTGACAAAATAATGGTGATTGGCGAAATACCTGAACGGCGCCACGCTAATGCGTAGACAATTGTCGCAGCAAGTAAGCCCCCAACAAAGGCTGCTATCGGGATATAATTTGTGAATTCTGGATTCGCTAACATAATGAGTAGCACAAAGGCAGCAGCACCACTCGTTACACCTGTTAATCCAGGGTCAGCTAATGGATTGCCCATTACCGCCTGCAATAGTGCACCTGAAATAGCAATATTGGCACCGATAATCAATGCTAGTAACACACGGGGCAGTCGAATATCCCAAATGATCGTTGTATAAACCCCTTCTTCTGTACGGCCATTAAATATCGTTGTGATGATTTCTGGAATTGTAATATGGACACTTCCAAGTCCAATGGCAACAATTGCTGCTATTAATGTCAGCACAAAGGTAAGTATTACGATTATGCGACTTCTCGTTGTACTAATCATAGTTAAACCTCTTTTTTACTTATAGAAATAATCTGCAATTGTTGACAATGCTGTTTCTACATTGGCAATCGATGTTACACCAAATGTACTGTAATCAAGCATATAAATTTTGTCATTTTTATAAGCTGACAATTGTGTCCACGCACTATTTTTTTCAATTTCTTGTTTAAACTTATCTTCATTCGCTCCATGGTCACCTGATGCTAATACAAAGATCATATCTGGATCAGCTACTACAATATCTTCTAAGTTCATTGGTGAATAAGTTGATTCAGCTTTTAATACTGATTTTGCAATATTGTCAGCGCCTAAACGCTCAACTAAACTACCTAAATACGATTTGTCACTCATAACCATGAAAGAATCTGATGTGCCAATTACTAGCATGACTGATGGAAGCTCTTTGCCTTGCCCTTTTGCTTTTAGTTCATCTTCCTTCGCTACAATGCTTTGTAGCACTTCATTCATTTTTTCTTCTTTTCCAAAGTATGTACCTAGTACTTTGAAACTTAATTTTAAATCATCATAAGACTCTGTCGGTAAGTAAGCTGTTGCAATATTCATGCCTGTTAGCGCTTGATCCAACGAGCTTTGAAGAGATGCAGCACCAAGTATTAAATCCGTTTGCAAACTCGAAATCACTTCTAAATCCGGTGCCATTGGTGAGCCAATTTTCGTAATGGCATCAAAATCTGCTGGTATTGGATTTGTCGATGTTGGAACTCCTACAGGTGTAATGCCTAATAGGTGAAGCATTTCTGTTAATGGGACAGATGTCGTAACGATTTTTTCAGGCACTTCTGTTGGGAAATTTGCTAATGCTTTTTGAAAAGCTTCTTCATCTACGCCATCTTCAAATACATCTTCTTTAGCTTCTGCCGTTACTTCTTGTTGTTGTGGCTTTTCTGCTTCTTTTTCTGCTCCTTTTTCTTCTTGCTTCGCACATCCTGCTAATGTACATACGATTACTAAAAGACTAACCCAAAACCATTTTTTCAATGTATTCTATCCCCCCCGCTAAATGATAATGATATTCAATGTCATTTATACTAACAGACTTTATTGATAATAGCAACGTCTAATTGATAATATATTTTCCAATTGGAAAATATGCATACCTTTTAGGCCATCTGTCCAGCAATTTATGAACGAAAAAAGCGAGGTATTCAACGATTAAATCGTTAAATACCTCGCTAGAGACTGTCGAAAAAGATAAATTTGATTGAGTTCCTGACACCTATATCACAAAATTCACTTCGCTCTCACGCGGATGCCCACTTCTTACGTACCGTATTTTCATGGGAATTGTGTGAGAATTGTGTGAGTGCCTGGCACCAATTAAGGGCACTTATTAAGCTTCGGGGCCGATAATCGAAATCGCTGGCTCCGCTTTTAGTATTTTGGCAATGAGTCGATCAACTGATTCCATCGTGACAGCATCAATCGACGCTAATACTTCATCTACTGAACGATGTCGTCTGTGCACTAACTCACTTGTACCATTACGGTTCATTCGTGCACCCGTTCCTTCAAGGCCGAGCACAAAGCTTCCTTTTAGCTGTTCCTTTGCATTATCTAGCTCTTCTTCCGTCACGCCGTCTGCTACGATATCAAGCAATGTGGCATCAATCGTATGTTGCAATTGCGATAACTGCTGGCGACTTGTACTGCCGTAAATTGTAAATGCCCCAACATCCGCATAACAGGATTGATAAGAGAAAATTGTATAGGCTAAGCCGCGCTCTTCACGTACTTCTTGAAACAGTCGGGAGCTCATATTGCCACCAATAATATTATTTAATGCAATAAAACTATACATATCCGGATCTTTAACTCCGATTGCTGGGTAGGATAGGGCTAAATGCGCCTGCTCCGTATCACGCGTTTTCATAATTTCACCTGGATAAAACTGTGGATTCGTCAGTTCCGGCACGACTGCAAGCGGTGATGCCTCGTAATGACCAAATAATTCTTCAATCGTTTGTAATAGTGCTGAAGAAATATTGCCCGCTACAGAAATCACAATCGATTCTGGTCCATAATGTTTGGCCATATATTGTCGAATGACATCTGCCGTAAATGTTTTTAACGTTGCAGCAGTTCCTAGAATGGGGCGGCCTAATGCATCTTGTGGATACATCACTTCCCATAGCTTTTCATGCACATCGTCATCGGGCGCATCTTCACTCATTAATATTTCCTCTAGCACGACTTGACGTTCCTTCTCTAATTCCTCTTCGACAAATGTCGAATGAAAGAACATATCTGCTAGAATTGTTATAGCAAGCTCCGCATGATGATCCAACACTTTCGCATAGTAACATGTATTTTCTTTTGAAGTAAAAGCATTTAATTCGCCACCAATGCGGTCAAACTCCTCCGCTATTTGGCGAGCAGTTCTTGTAGTTGTGCCTTTAAAAAGCATATGTTCGATAAAGTGCGTAATGCCATTCTCCTCTGGCAATTCAAAGCGTGAACCAGCATTGACAAAGATGCCAAGCGCAACTGATCGAACATGATCAATTTGCTCAGACACAATACGCACGCCGTTTTGACATGTATGTACTTGTACCAAATAATTTCCTCCTCATATTTTATTTAAAAAAGGCTGCGCATCATACGCAGCCTTTTGTTATCAAATTATTTACCTTGTTCTGCGCGTTCTTTTTCTTCTTGAATAACCACTTTACGAGATAAATTCACACGACCTTGTTTGTCGATTTCAATTACTTTTACAAGTAATTGATCGCCTAGTTTTAGCACATCTTCCACTTGCTTTGTACGTTCCTCTTGAATTTCAGAGATGTGTAATAAGCCATCTTTACCAGGGAAGATTTCACAGAAGGCACCGAATTTTTCGATACGTTTTACTGTTGATAAGTAGTACTCGCCTACTTTTGCTTCACGTACGATATCTTCAATAATTTGTTTTGCACGTGCGTTCATTTCTTCGTCTGCTGAAGAGATGTAAATTGTACCATCTTGCTCTGTATCAATTTTTACGCCTGTTTCTTCAATAATTTTATTAATTTGTTTACCACCTGGTCCAATTACATCGCGGATTTTATCTGGATTAATGCGCACGATAACAATTTTCGGTGCATAAGTAGATAATTTCTCACGAGGCTGTGCCAATGTAGCTAGCATTGATTCTAAAATATGCATACGACCAATTTTTGCTTGTGTTAATGCTTCTTCTAGAATGTTGCGTGATAAACCGTCAATTTTAATATCCATTTGAAGTGCTGTTACACCTTTAGCTGTACCAGCTACTTTAAAGTCCATATCACCAAGGTGATCTTCCATACCTTGGATATCTGTTAAAATTGAGTAATGCTCACCTTTTTTAATAAGTCCCATTGCAATACCTGCAACAGGTGCTTTTAATGGCACACCCGCATCCATCATCGCTAAAGTAGAAGCACAGATTGAAGCTTGTGATGTTGAACCGTTTGATTCAAGTACTTCTGATACACAACGGATTGTGTATGGGAATGTAGATTCATCCGGAATTACCGCTTCTAGAGCACGCTCACCTAAAGCACCATGACCGATTTCACGACGACCTGGACCACGAATTGGGCCAGTTTCCCCTACAGAGAATTGTGGGAAATTGTAGTGATGCATAAAGCGTTTCGATTCCTCTACACCTAAACCGTCGATAATTTGAACATCGCCAAGTGCACCTAATGTACAAATCGATAGGGCTTGTGTTTGTCCACGTGTAAATAATGCTGAACCGTGTGTACGTTGTAATAAGCCAGTTTCAGAAGAAAGTGCACGAATTTCGTCTAGTTTACGACCATCAGGACGGATTTTATCTTCTGTAATTTGGCGACGTACTTCGTCTTTCACCATTTTATCTAAAATTGTATGCACTTGCTTCATTGTCGTTTCATCAGCTTCTTGCTCTTCATATGAAGCAACAATACGATCTTTTACCGCTTTGATTGCTTCGTCACGTGCATGCTTTTCAGCAGTTTGAATAGCATCATGCATGTCCGTCTCGCAAGCTGCTTTAATATCAGCTTGAATCGCTTCGTCAATTTCAAACAATGTCACAGGTATTTTTTCTTTCCCTACTTCAGCAATAATTTGCTCTTGGAAAGCAATAATTTTTTTAATTTCTTCATGACCGAACATAATTGCTTCTAACATTACTTCTTCAGGTACTTCTAAAGCACCCGCTTCAACCATGTTAATCGCATCTTTGTTTCCAGCGACAGATAAATGTACTGTTGAGATCTTAGACTGCTCTACTGTCGGATTCACGACGAATTCACCGTCAATATAACCAACCTGCACACCAGCAATTGGACCACCGAATGGAATATCTGAAATTGCTAATGCTAAAGATGAACCTACCATTGCTGCCATTTCAGACGTGCAATCAGGATCGTTGGACATTACCATTGAAATAACTTGTACTTCATTACGGAAGCCATCTGGGAACATTGGACGAATTGGACGGTCGATTAAGCGGCTTGCTAAAATCGCCTTTTCAGACGGACGCCCTTCACGTTTAATAAAGCCGCCAGGAATTTTACCCGCTGCATATAAACGTTCTTCGTAGTTTACTGTTAATGGGAAGAAATCAAGTGGTTTTGGTGATTTTGACATTGTTGCTGTTGCGAGTACAGAAGTATCACCATAGCGTACTAATGCTGCTCCATTTGCTTGTTTTGCTAACTGTCCTACTTCAATTACTAGTGGACGGCCAGCCCATTCATAGGAATAGACTTTCTTTTCGTTCATTCAATGAACCCCTCTCTATTATAAAAACACTTACTCGTCTGTATGTACTAATAGTAAGTGTACCAAAAATGCTTGTTCTATGCTAAATATTTCATGAAATAATCATACATTTAAATTCAGTTATTGCCAATTTATTTAGGATTTATTTCGTAATTTGGTTTTAATGGCGTTTTCGCTCGTTTTTATGCTTATATTTTGTTGCTATTTGCGTATGAATAACTAGAAAGTTTTAAAAACATAAAGAAAAAGCGGGAATAATCCCGCTTTTCGATTGTCAATTAGCGACGTAAGCCTAAACGATTGATTAGTTCACGGTAACGTTGAACGTCAGTTTCACGAAGATATTTAAGTAAGTGACGACGACGACCTACCATTTTAAGAAGACCACGCTCAGAGTGGAAATCTTTTTTGTGTGTACGTAAGTGAGTGTTTAAAGCGTTGATTTCAGCTGTTAAAACTGCAACTTGTACTTCTGGAGAACCAGTGTCACTTTCGTGAGTACGGTACTCAGCGATGATTTCGTTTTTACGTTCTTGTGTAATAGCCATTTGTATTGACCTCCTAAATAATTGTTTATCCCCATTAGCACAGTAAACGTCGGAGTCTTCGGTAGACCGAGCTAAGGTTAAGCACTTTATGCACTTATGAATGTTACCATAAAACAAAAGGGCAAGCAAGTAATAACGTAGCCTTGCCTCTTACGCGCTACTAGTAACCAGTGTCATGACATAGGACTGGTCTAACTGTATAAGCCTCGTTACTTATTCGATTTCAGTAAAAAAGTGAATAGCCTCTTGCTTATCTTTTTCTATTTGTGTTTTTAACGCTTCGATGCCATCAAATTTGCGCTCACTTCGAATACGTTTATACCAAGCAACATGCACTTCTTCTCCGTAGATGTTTTTGTCGAAGTTTAAAATATGTACTTCGATAGACAGTTGCTTGTCGTTCGGATCTTTAAATGTTGGTTTATAGCCAACATTACAAACACCATCATACCAATTATTTTGTACAAGCAAACGAACAGCATACACACCACTTGCTGGAATGTACGTGCCCTCTAAAGCTTGAACATTGGCAGTAGGAAAACCGATTGTACGCCCACGTTTATCACCATGCACGACCATACCCTTAATTTCAAAAGGACGTCCTAGAAGCACTCTTGCCGCTTCCATATCCCCCTCTTGTAATAACTTCCGAATACGTGTTGAGCTAATTTTTTCAAGCTCATCCGCTTTCTTTTCAACAACGGTTACACCGTACTCCCCGTTGCTCAATGTGCGCATATCTTCCATCGTGCCTTTGCCGAATGCTCCAAATGAAAAATCAAAGCCTGCAGTAACATGTTGAATGTTCAGACCTCGAATAAAAGTATCAATAAAAGCAGCTGGTGATAGCTTTGCAAAATCCGATGTGAAATGTACAACAAATACAGTATCCACACCTTGTTCTTCAAACAGCTGCAATTTCTGCTGTAGTAACGTAATATAAAATACTTTTTCATTGCGTCCACCTAGCACTAAAGATGGATGCGGATCAAATGTCATAACGGCAGTTGGGATTTGTCGTTTGTCCCCCTCTTGCTTGGCCGCTTCAATAACCGCCTGATGTCCAATATGTACACCATCAAAAAAGCCAATCGCCAATGAGTATGGCTGCATGCTTTCTCGTTGTTGTAATTGGTGTGGGTATTTTAAATGAATGACCTGCATACAAAAAATCCTCCTACTCTATCGTCGGAAACATTTTATGTGGCTTCATAAACCCTTCCTTTGTCGGATGGGCTTGATAAACCGCAAATGCTTTCCCGTTAATTCCAAACACAATTTTATCATGCACCTTTAATAATGCATCTGCTGGCAGCACTTGTCCATTGAAAATTTCTTTTTCAATCGCGGAAGTTATTTCAATATATGGATAGTCTGATAATGCATATTCTACCGGAAGAATACATGTATTGATTTGTTCACTTTCCATTAATTCCGCAACTTGGGCAAGTGTAAAGCAGTTATCTTGCGTAAATGTACCTGACGCTGTTCTTACAAGCTCATGCATATGAGCAGGGTAGCCAAGTGCTTCGCCAATTTGAACAGCTAATGTACGAATATACGTGCCTTTGCTACAAGCAATTCTTACAGGAAACGTAATCTCTTGCCCTTCGTATATTGCCACATCGTCAAGTAACTCTAATGCATGAATTGTAACCTGTCTTGTTGGTCTTTCAACTGTCTCGCCTTTACGTGCATATTCATATAAACGTTTGCCATTGACTTTTACTGCTGAGAACATCGGTGGGGTCTGTTGAATAACACCTGTTAATGAAGCTAATACATCAAGTAACTGTGCGCGCGTAAACGACTTATTTGTGTTATCTGCTTCCACAGTTTCTCCTTCAGCATCTTCAGTCGTCGTTGTTCGTCCAATTGAAATGACTGCCTCATAAGTCTTCCCTGCATCCGTTAAATATTCTGCTATGCGGGTTGCCTGTCCGATACAAATCGGCAAAACGCCTTCCACTCCTGGATCTAATGTGCCTGTATGGCCAACTTTTTTAGTCCGTAATATTTTTCGTAATTTAAAAACGCAATCATGACTCGTCATGCCACGCTCTTTCCAAAGCGGTAAAATACCGTTCATATAAATCCCCCTTTAGCAAAAATGCATAAAAAAGGTCTGCCTGCATGAAGATGCATGTGGCAGACCTTTACTGTTGTGCTTATTCTTTGTGTAAACCACGTAGCAATGAATCAATGCGATTGCCATATTCAATCGATGAATCGAATTCAAAGATTAATTCTGGTGTTCGACGTAATCGGATACGAGAGCCGATTTCTGAACGGATAAAGCCAGCAGCTTTTACTAAAGCTTTTAACGTTTCTTCACGTTCACGTTCATTGCCTAAAGATGTAATATAAATTGTCGCTTGTTGTAAATCACCTGTTACATCTACACCAGTAACAGTAACGAATCCGACACGCGGATCTTTAATTTTACGGCCAATAATATCACCAAGCTCTTTTTTCATTTGCTCAGCAACACGGTTTGAGCGTAGAGACATAATTAGTCACCTCTATTTCGATGTTCAAATAGTTGCGCTAACAGCGAATGATGATGGAATCTTTCCAACAGTCATTGTCATTAACGCAACTATCCATTTCTACTTATAAATAGTCTCGCCACACATTAAGCTGTTCCCAGGACGGATTTGACTGTAAATAATGTAAGGCGTGATTGATTTCACGCTCTGCTGCTTCTTTCGAAGAAGAAACAGCCACAAGCGCTATTTTCGTACGTTGCCAAACATTTTGATGGTCAATTTCGGCAATGGATACATTAAATTTCTGTTTAGTGCGAGTAATCATACGCTGTAAAACAGCGCGTTTTTCCTTTAACGAATGGGCAGTTTGAATGATAAACTCTACCTCAACGTATACAATCATTATGCACGTTTAACTTCTTCCATAATGTAGGCTTCAATGATGTCGCCTTCTTTAATGTCATTGAAGTTCGTAATTGTAATACCACATTCGTATCCTCTTGCAACTTCTTTTACTTCATCTTTGAAACGTTTTAATGTATCTAATTCGCCTTCGAAGATTACAACGTTATCACGGATAACACGTACGCCTGAATCGCGTGTTACTTTACCTTCTGTAACGTAAGAACCAGCAATTGTACCAACTTTTGATACTTTAATTGTTTGACGAACTTCCGCTTGACCGATAATTTTTTCTTCAAATTCTGGGTCTAGCATACCTTTCATCGCTTGCTCAATTTCTTCAATTACTTTATAAATAACGCGGTGTAGACGAATATCTACGCCTTCTTCTTCTGCTGCACGTTTTGCATTTGTATCTGGTCGTACGTTGAACCCGATTACAATTGCATTAGATGCTGCTGCTAGAGAAATATCTGATTCCGTGATGGCACCAGCGCCTGTGTGAATAATTTTCACATTTACGCCTTCTACATCAATTTTCATTAATGAAGCAGCCATCGCTTCTACAGTACCTTGCACGTCAGCTTTAACGATTAAGTTTAACTCTTTCATTTCGCCTTGACTCATTTGTTCAAATAAGTTATCCAGCGTTACACGTTGTTTTTCAGAACGTTGTGCTTGAATAGCTGTCATTGCACGTGTTTCCCCTACTTGACGAGCTGTTTTTTCGTCTTCGAATACTACGAAGCGGTCACCAGCTTGTGGCACATCGTTTAATCCTGTAATTTCTACAGGTGTTGATGGACCTGCTTCTTTCACACGACGACCTTTATCGTTAACCATCGCACGTACGCGGCCATATGCATGACCAACTACGATTGGATCGCCAACTTTTAGTGTACCGTCTTGTACTAAAAGTGTTGCAACAGAACCACGACCTTTATCAAGTTGTGCTTCGATTACAGTACCAAGTGCTAAACGATCTGGATTTGCTTTTAACTCTCCCACTTCAGCAACAAGTAAGACCATTTCTAACAATGTATCAATACCTTCACCTTTTAATGCTGAAATAGGTACGAAAATCGTCTCGCCACCCCAAGCTTCAGGAACAAGACCATGTTCAGTTAATTCTTGCATTACACGATCTGGATTTGCTGAAGGTTTATCCATTTTGTTGACTGCCACAATAATAGGTACTTCTGCAGCTTTCGCATGGTTAATTGCTTCAACAGTTTGAGGCATTACACCATCATCTGCCGCTACAACTAAAATTGTTAAGTCAGTTACTTTCGCACCGCGCGCACGCATTGTTGTGAATGCAGCGTGTCCTGGTGTATCAAGGAACGTAATCTTTTTGTCGCCTTCTGTTACTTGGTATGCACCGATATGTTGTGTAATACCACCAGCTTCTCCAGCCGTTACTTTCGTATGACGAATCGAGTCAAGTAACGTCGTTTTACCATGGTCAACGTGACCCATAATTGTTACTACAGGAGGACGTTCTGATAATTCTGCTTCATTAACTTCCTCTGTTTGTTCGAAGTGTGTTTCTAAATCGGTAATATCTACACGAATTTCTTCTTCAACTTCTACACCGTAGTCTGCGCAAATTAACTCGATTGCATCCTTATCTAATTCTTGGTTAATTGTTGCCATTACACCAAGCATAAATAATTTTTTAATGATTTCAGATGGCTCACGATATAATTTTTTTGCTAATTCAGCTACTGATAATGATTCAACAAAAGTAATTTTTTCTGGTAATTCTTTTTGTTTCATTGGTATTGATGGTTGATGCGTTTTTGGATGACGGCGTTTACCGCCATGAATTCCTGGTTTTGGACGTTGGTTGTATCCGCCGCCTCTGCGATTATTATTATTGTTGTTGTTATTATTATTTTGTGTCATATTTCTATTTTGATTACCTTTTGTATTCTTAGATTTTTCGTTAGACGAATTTGGGTTTTGTTGCGTTTGTTGACTGTAATTATTTGCTTTCGGCTTCGAAGTAGCAGACTGCTGCTTTTGTCCATCTTGCTTTTTCACCGATTGCTGTGGTCTTTGTTGGCCATTCGCTTGTGATCGTTGCGTTACATTTTGAGTAGGCTGTTTAGCGTCTCTCTTATCTGTTGGTGTTTTAAATGATTGGTCTAACTTTGTCACAGTATCTTTTTCTAACATAGACATATGGTTCGTTACACTGACATTTAATTTACTTAGCGCTTCAATAACCTCTTTACTCGATTTATTCACTTGTTTGGCATATTCATGAACTCTGATTTTGGTCATCTGCTCACCCCCGATTATTTTTCGTTGAGTAGACTAGACAATTTACTTGCAAAACCTTTATCGGTAATAGCTAAAGCCACTCGGGCCTCCTTACCTGT
>Ga0213820_1000407_pt1 | contig 32404 bp, 31 predicted proteins | sample MC6MC0910MG_FD_179889 | JGI IMG/M metagenome (GOLD analysis project Ga0213820, IMG submission 179889) | Enriched soil aggregate microbial communities from Iowa State University, Ames, United States - MC6-MC0910-MG | ecosystem: Environmental > Terrestrial > Soil > Unclassified | place: USA: Iowa... | reverse complement strand
TTTCGATTTCGCCTGTCATGTCTACATTTGCCTCTGTAGCAATCGTTTTTAATTCATCAATTTTTTCTCGTAATTGTACTACTGGTTCTTCAAAAGCTAAATTTTTAGACATGTTGCACACCGCCTCTTGTATGCATTTTTACAAGCATTGCTACTTGGTTTCGTAAATCCTTCCTATGGAAAACTGCATCAAGCTGACCATGCGCTAGTAAAAACTCTGACTTTTGGAAATCATTTGGTAATTTTTCTCTTAATGTTTCTTCGATTACACGGCGACCAGCAAAGCCAATCAATGCTTGCGGTTCTGCAATATTAATATCTCCAACAGAAGCAAAGCTTGCTGAAACGCCACCGTATGTAGGGTGCGTCATGATCGAAATAAACAATAGTCCTTCTTCACTATGACGTTTTAATGCCACACTCGTTTTTACCATTTGCATTAATGATAGAATACCTTCTTGCATGCGCGCTCCACCACTAGCAGCAAAGATAATAACCGGTACACGTAATTCAATAGCTTTTTCAACGGCACGTGTGATTTTTTCTCCTACAACGGAGCCCATTGAGCCCATACGGAAATGAGAATCCATAATTGCTACAACAATTTCTTCTCCATCAAGAGTACCTACCCCAGTCAGTACAGCTTCGCTTAATCCCGTTTGTTGTTTAGCCACTGAAATTTTTTCTACATAATCAGGGAAATTAAGTGGATTACTTGTTTGTAAATGATCATCCATTGAAACAAATGAACCTTCATCTAAGAAATATGCTACTCGCTCCTGTGCAGTCATTTTGAAATGATGGTCGCATTTTGTACACACTTTATGATTCTTTTCTAATTCCTTTGTTAACTGAATGTGACGGCATTCTGGACACTTTGTTATAAGTCCCTCTGGAAATCCCTTTTTCTGTCCGTCCTCTTTCTTTTTACTAAATAAGCTAAGTATTACCATGTTTTACTCCCCCTTTGTTGTCTAAATGCCTTGTTCAGCATTCATCCACTGTTGGTAAGCTTTTAATACTTCTTTTTCATAGCCAAGCTGCATCGATTTCAACATAGTTTGAATGATTAATTTTCTTCTTCTGTTGAGTTTCGATTTAAACGGTCACCAGCATAAATGCTAACTGAAACCAGACTTTTAGTGAAAGACGATCTCCTGATGTGATGATTATTCTCGTAAAACATCCCGACAATTAATCGTACTTTCTATCTCTAGCTTTACAAAAAAACTGCCCTACACTGGTAGTGTTCGCAGAGTCTCTGTACAACTTATAACGCGAATGGCTTCCTTTCCATGAATTTGTCGCGTTAATTCGACATCCTTTTTGATTTTTCATCTTCTAATATAAACATCGACAATATATCTACGAGCTGATGCTTTTGTAGAAGCTAGAAACGTACCTTCCTCATGTCTCGTTTCAATAAGACCTAATAACTCTAAACTTCGCAATGCCTCTCTCACAGAGGATCGCCCGACACCTAGACGTTCTGAAAGGACTCTTTCGGAAGGTGACTTTTCACCTGCCTGTATTTTTTCTATTTTAATAAGTTGTCGTAATTGTTGGTCGATATCTAAAAACACTTTCTTTTGTTCGGTTTTTTTATCCATACGATCAACTCCTCGGTCAATCTATTCGCCTTGGAATAATTATTACTGTCGCTTTCCTTTCGCGCAGATAAACAATGCATCCAAAGTCTTTATCTTCACTCAGTAGGTGTTTGGATACCTACTAAAAAGAAACAAAATCCACCATCTTCAGATGATGGCGTCTCTTACTGAATGAATTCAAAAGTGGTCTGGCCACTTTTGAAGTTGGCTTTATCTTACAAAATAATTATTTGAAAGTAAAGAAAAAACTGCATAAAAATATATGCAGTTTCTAAAATTCCCTTCAATTTCATATTCATTTCGTCGTTTTTGCATATTTTATTTTCACTTGAGGTCTACCAAAGCGCTTTTCAAGCGTTCTCTCAATGCAAAGCAATTCATCTTCTAGTAAAAGCTCCTGAACAAGATGAAAAACTTGCGGGAATAAGGTTACAGAAACCGTTCCAAACTCATCCTGAAGCATGTAAACGGCGACCTACAAGGAAAGTACGTACCTGGCATCGTCTGGACGTGGCCCACTGAGCCAATACCCAGGGTTATTAATCGTAACTTTTTTATAATCGTCGCGACTTTATTTTAAACATCGCACCACGTAGTTTATAGGGGATTTATACGCTGGCTCCGAGCTATAGCGTCCAATAAAGATGCCACCCGCATGAATTCTATTACTACAAATCGGAGGATAACATTCCATATGCAAAGCTATCTGTCCATTCATTTTTATTCCAATAATTTTGGATGAAATGGGCTTCCTTTCTCATGCCTATTCGTTCACACAATTTTTGTGAAGCTGTATTCCGTGCATCAAGATTGGCTTGTATACGATGTACATTAAATTCACTAAATAATTTATTAACCAAACTACTAACCGCTTCTGTTGCCAAACCTTTTCCAGCTACTTCATTAGAAAAACCATAACCAATCTCAACAGTGTCTTTCATATCTGTATACCATACGGATAGATCACCAACTACTTTAGTCTCGTATACAACTGCCAAACTTAACTTTGATTCTTTAGTGAGTACACTGTTTGCTAGCTTCTTATTAAATCTTTCCTGCATATCATCTTGAGTCCATTTATTATGTAATAGGAATTTACATGTATCCTCATCATTATATATTGCAAATACATCCTGTAAATCAGTACTCTTAAAAGGTCTAATTGTTAATCTTTCTGTTGTGAATTTCAAGTTAACTCTCCTCCCTTATATTCATTCTACAAAACATTTTTTCGTTAGTATGTAACCCCTCCTTCTTAGATTTTACTTGGATTACATATCATAGTAAATTAATATCCTTCTTCTTCTAAACTGCTCCGTTAGGTTAAGTACTTTTCTCTACAATCTCCACGTCCAATTTGATTCGAATATTTTATACAATTAAATGGCCCGATTCTGGTATAACGTTGCATGACGGTTGCTCCCAAATGCGAATAGCCAAGATAGTTGCACTGCTGTTTTTAAGCACCGGATTTCGCTTCATACATATACAGCTCATCCCCGTCCAAAAACAGCAACTTGCTCTCACGGTTATTCACTAATTGCGGTTCGACAGGCTTACCATCCGGCTTCATCAGCTCGATTTTACGGACAGTCTTATATTCATTACCTTCACGTTGTAACTCAAAGAGTGTACGTTCTCCTCTGCCTTGGTGTGCAACGATCGTCTCCCCGTTCACCGCAAATGCCCGAATATAAATATCTTCGGGTGAATAATACGATGTGAGACCCTCTCTCCGTACTCCAATCTTCGAATCTGTGCTAAAGAAAAAACAAATTCCTCCATCATCTATACCATTCAGCGCCAAACACTCAAAAATAAAATATTCCTCATCCTCTTCAAGCGAATCCTTCTTAACACCAGACGCATCCCAGCCAACTAGCCCGCTTTGGCCAACCGGATTCTCCCAGCCGTAATTGCCGAAAACTCCTTCATCAAAGTACCCTGTCCAAATCTCTTGATTCTTTGTTACGTACACATGCTCAATACCATCTCCTAAACAAAATGATCGGATGAAACACCCATTTTCATCATAGACACGTGCGTTTTCTTCAATATTTTGTGCATCATGGTAATACGACCGTGCACATACAAGTAGAATATGTTTGTTATCAATCGGCTGTATGTAATGATAATTCCATGTCTCTTTCGGCAAATCCAGCACTTTCTTCTGTCCATCTTTCAGATGAATGACTTGATATCTATAGCTTTTTTCCGTAACGGTTGCAGGAAAGCAACTATTGATTAGTGGAATTTGCTCTTCCACAAGTAGGACAAATACATCGTTTTCATGTCCAACTGCAATCGAAAGAGGCGTCATTTGTTTCAGCTCTTCGCTCAGATTAGCTATTGGATTTATGGGTATTTTAAGTAGTGATTTCATTTTCTTTCAGCAACCTTTCCTGTATAAAGAATTACTGCACTAAATATCCTTTTCTTTCCTCGACAGTTTGCATACGCAAAAAGAATTGAAGTAATAATGATTTTAATTCTTTTTTATCCAAATGATTAATCGAATTTTTTATTTCATTAAAAAATTAATTAATGCATTCAGTAAAATTTTACCACTTTTTAAAATGCACCGAAAGCGTTGTTAGCTAACATTTCTTAAAAGATTGTTACTCCACAATATGCCCCTTTAATAAAAACGAGCGCTGATTCTTATTACAGAATCGCGCCTGATTGTTGTAGATTGTTATTGTACTAAAGCCCCCGTTCCTTTAATAAGGACGTGCTTTAAAAATAATCGGGGATATGTAATGATATAGAGTCGATCTCATTTTCTTTTGAATAATACATACAAACACTGTCTTTATATTTTTGACTATCATTAGGTAGTGCAATAAAACCTAATCCTTTGTAAAATTCTATCCCAATATCACTATAAAGGAAAAAGTTGTTACAGTTTTCTTCCTGTTCTAGTTTATTTATCGTTTCCTTGAGCAATAAAGAAGCATATCCTTTTTTTCTTAAATTTAAAGGAGTAGCGATTGAACCAATCCCTTTTACAATTTGGTCTTCAGAAAGATTTAGTTCATATACGATGAGGGAGCTTAATAGTTCCTTTGTATCTGTTGCTTCAAGAACGTACCACTTTCCCTTTTTATACTTATTGGAATCCTGGCACATAGTTATATATTCTTCATATGGCTGATTATCTCCCCAAACATCATAGCCCATCTTATAAATTTCTATCATATCCTCTTTTGTTGCTTCTCTAATTTTTTTCAAAGTAACTCTCCTTCTGTTTTATGCGGTTATATATTCTTTTCGACATTAAGGTTATCAAAACCTCTATTCCTCTGAAGCTAAACTGTCCCGTTAGCTTAAGTACATTGTTTAACAAACTTACATCAAGATTAACACAAAATACTATTTTTCACTTATAAGTGTTATTCATTTAAATGGCACATTAATGAAAACGAGCGCTGATTCTTATTACAGAATCGCACCCGATTGTTGAAGATCTTTATTGAACTAAAGCTCTCCGTTAGCTTAACAAGACTAATTTTGGAAGAGATTAAAGAATAATTGGTTTATATGAGAGAGCTTTATCAACTATTTGTTCAGCAGTTAGAAGAAGGTCAACCAGTAACGTTTGACGTTGAAGCAGGACAACCGGTCCTCAAGCAACTAACGTTGTAAAAGGTTAATTTACTTTTTCCTAGAAAAAGGATGTAATTCTGTAATTTACAGAGTTATTTATTAAAAAATAGGTCGCATAAAACTTCTTTCATAACTTAAAATGCATTTATTACCTTCTGCAAACTTAAATGCAGCTTGACATTCCTCATCTAATGCCATTTTTTCTCGGTACTCTTCATATGCTGCTAAACTCGGAAAAGTGAATAAGGCATACGCAATATTATTAGCCCCCTCATGCGGAAGGAAATAACCATGATGTGTTCCACCTAATTTATTTACAAGAGGAATCCACATTTTACCATATTCTTCAAACTCTTTTGCTTTATAAGGGTCAATAATATATTTCAAGTAACAAGTAACCATTTTATTCCTCCTGAACTTTTTTGTATTATATCACATACTTTAAAGCCTTTGCGCCGAAAATTATCGTATAAATCGTTACAAAAGCGGTGTTTGGGGCGTTTTGAAATGTTTGTTACACTAAAGCACCCCATTAGTGAAATACCAAAAACTACTTAATATATTGAAGGATTAACTGATATAACGCTAAGCAAAGTCCTAAAATACACGCTTTCATTTTAGATGGATGGTTTCTTTCACTGCGAAACAAGTATAAGAAAACTACTACAAATCCCAACGGAATCCATAGCTGAAAGACACCTTCTTTTGTATTGCGAGAAAAAATCGGAGTAATGTAAGTGCTTATTAGAAAGTAAAAGAAAATCGTAAAACGCCTTGTTTCTAACTGCTTACTCCACCTTACTAAAAGGAAAATAATAATCATTGCAATAATCGTAATGTGTAAAGGGGGTAGCACAATAGAACCGTTCCCTAATTTGAATTCCATTCTGAATTGACCTCCTTTTTTATAGTATAACCTTCCCAAAGTGTCGTTTGGGGATATTTCTTCGCTTACCGTCCTGAATCCGTATAAATCTGGCTAGACCCCTTATTCAACAATCTTGCCCTTTAATGAAAACAAGCGCTGATCCTTGTTACAGAATCGCGCCCGATTGTTGAAGATCGTTATTGAACTTGAACTAAAGCACCCCGTTTGTTTAAATTCTTACAACTGATTCTCTTTTACCAGAAATATAATACATCAGATATCCAATAACATTGAATAACGCAAATACAATTATCCAGCCAACATTTAATCGTTTATAATGATAAGCATTAATTGTTGCCCATATTGTGAAGAGGGTAAGGTATATCGCAATTCCAGAAAACAAAATTATACCCATCAAGTCGCCAATATGTCTTGTTTCCATATCAACATACCACTGTTTCCCATCACCGTTTCCGTAAGGGAAGAAATTTGCTTTAAGCCATGTAGGATTCCACACTTTTTGTTCATATCGATAATCTGGTTTTGCATCCCTAACATAATCAAATATCAAATTGTTATTTGCAACATCACTTACATTATAAATTTCAACCTTCGAAATTTGATCAGCCTCTTGAACCAAACTTTTTATTTCTTCTTCCATATCTTTTGAAATTGCCGCTTTCCCATTTAACACACTAAAAATATCAGTCGCTACAATCGAATTTTCATTAGCATTTTCTTCTTCGATTAACATTATTATTCCAAATGCAGTGACAGTAAAAAGAAACACAGCTATCGCAAGATAAAGCATCCATTTAGCAAATACTTTCTGTGCATTAAATAATTGTCTCACAACAGAACGCAATTCTTGTTCTCCACCAAATCTTTCAATTGCTATGTTAATCGCTTCTTTTTCTGATTTCCCCTTGGATTTTAACTCATGAACAGCCTCTATTAAATGATTTTTCATCTCTGCTTTTAATTCTTCGATTTCTTTCTTGTTCCCACCGACACTATGATAAACTTCATCAACATATGATTCTATTTGTTTCAACTTTTTTCTCCCCCTTCGATAAATAAATCCATTAGTTTTTTAACATAATTCCATTCCTTTCGTTTTTCTTCAAAGCCTTCTTCACCTAAAGGTGTGAGTTTATAGTATTTTCTTCTACCCCCTGGTCCTTGTTCATCGCCCCAGTAAGATTCAATCCATTTATTTTTTTCTAATCGCTTTAAAGACAAATAAAGCGTACCTTCTTTCAATTCAAACTGTTCATTGCTTTTTTCTCGAACTAATTTAGCTAACTCATACCCATACATGTCTCTGCTATGTAGTAATGAGAGAATTAATGTATCAATATGACCTTTTAAAACCTCTTTATTCACTTCCAAATTTGTCCACCTCCTTAACTAGTTATAATACACATTACTATATAATGCAAGGTATTCATTTTAAAAAAATTAAGCACTTATTATACTAAACTGTGCGTTAGCTTAAGTACCTTGTTTCACAAAATCGCATCAATATTAACATAAAATACCATTTTAAATTTAGAAGTATTATTCAATTAAATGGCCCCATTGTTGAATAAAAACATATCAACGCTATTCTACTTAACTGCCCCGTTTATGGGTCGAAGATAGGTTCGTAACCTGTTTTTACATCTTAATTAACTACACTTTCATTTCGTAAAAATTTCTAAATATACTTTTAATCACAAATAATAGCTGAACAAATCTAAATAATAGTTCCGCTTAATAATAACTCGTTATAATCTTGCACATTTTATAAAGAACACTGATGAAACATGTAAATTACTTTAATTCTTAACTTGTCATTTTAGTAGCATTTATCATTTTCGCTTACACAATTCGAATCTTTGAAGTTATCTCAAATTCTCCAGCAGGCTCAAAAGGCTTTAAGCTTTGCTAAAGCAACAAGCGATTTCTCATTATAGAGAAATCGCTTGTTTTTTATAGCTGATAGAGCTTTGTATATTTTTCTTGTAAGTAGTTTGCTAGATACTTGGCATTTAAGCCTTCCCCTGTCGCCTCTTGTAGTAGCTCAAACGGTTTTTTCAGTGCACCGTATTGATGTACCTTCTCTGTTAGCCACTCACGAATTGGCAGGAGCTCCCCTTTTGCGAGTAAGTCATCAAAGTTCGGAAGATCTTGATCCATCGCATGCTTCCATTGTGCTGCATAAATCATCCCTAATGCATAAGATGGGAAGTAACCAAACATGCCCCCTGCCCAGTGCACGTCTTGTAAAACGCCCTTCGCATCACTTTCTGGTCGGATGCCTAAATATTCTTCGTACTTAGCATTCCACACTTCTGGAAGGTCTTTGGCTTGCAAGTCTCCATTGAACAAATCACGTTCAATTTCGTAACGAATCATAATATGCAGTGGGTATGTTAACTCGTCTGCTTCAATTCGAATAAACGATGGTTCCACCATATTAATGGCACGAAGGAAATCACTTAAAGGGACATCCCCAAACTGTGCTGGTGAATGATTTTGCAAGCGCTCATAGTTGTGCTCCCAGAACTTTTCATTGCGTCCTACAAGATTTTCATAAAATAGTGATTGCGATTCATGGATACCCGTTGATGTTCCCCTTGCTAAAAGCGTACCTGCAAGTTTGGCATCAATATTTTGCTCATACATTGCATGCCCACATTCATGAATCGTGCCAAAGATGGCAGAACGGAAATCATGCTCATCATATTTCGTTGTTATACGCGCATCGCCGTGATTGATGCCAATCATAAATGGATGGACACTTTCATCTAAGCGACCTGCTTCAAAATCATAGCCAAGCTGTGTAAGCATCTCTAATGATAGTGCTCGCTGTGCCTCTCTCGGAAATTGTTTAAATAACATACTCGTCTCTGGTTTATTCGGTGAGTCTGCAATTTTTTGTACAAGGGACACAATCGTTTCACGTAATTCACCGAATACTTGATCTAACACATCAGTTGTCATGTCTGGTTCATAGATATCGAGTAACGTATTGTAAGTAGAGCCGTTTTTAACGCCCCAATATTGTATAAATTTCTTTTGCCAATGAATAATTTGTTCTAAATAAGGTAAAAATTGCGCAAAATTATTGGTCGCTTTTGCTTCTTCCCAAACTGTTTCTGCTTTCGCTTGTAAAATAACGTATTCTTTATATTCTTCAGCCGGTATTTTTTTATTTTGATCGTAGTTTTTACGTACTTCCTCAACTAAACGTCGTGTTACATAATCAAGTTCTGTTTTTTGTGCCTCTAAAGTCGTTAGCAGTTCCCCTAATTCGTCACTCGTTTGCATATCAAACAAGGAGGCCGATAATGTACCAACTACCTCTGAACGTTGCGCTAATCCTTTCTTCGGTGCACCCGTACGCATATCCCAATACATCACACCTAGCGCTTCCTGATAGTGCTGCATTTTTTTCACATAGTCTGTAAATTGCTGAACTGTCAAATCCATCATCCTCCCTTTTTAACTTTATTAGTTTAGCATATTTTAGAATATTTTGTATATTACGAGTGCCAGGCACCCAAACAATTCTGATAATTTAAAAATGCGGGTGTGTTTAATAACTAGTCAAGTAAAAATCTTTGGACTGCTGCGGGAACGCATCTCCCCCATACCTTATCAGCGATTTCGGTTAGTTTATCGGCGATTTTTGTAGTTCTTCCGGCGTTTTCTAGGATTCTATCGGCGATTCCCGTCGTTCTTCCGGCGTTTTCGCCAAACACCAGCAATCGTCTCTATTTTTTTATCAAACGAAAAGTAGCTCCCTTCTATTTGAGGGGAGCTTATTTTAAATTAGGGATTTCATGTTTATGTTCGATTTCCAATCAAACAAATTAATCATATAGCGTTGGGGAGCGTCTATATGAAGAATCGTTAAATGTTTTGGCAAATTTGTAGTACTTGCTGGACTGCTTGTGCTGAATGATTGAGCGCTGTTTGTTCTTCATGTGTAAGGTGCAGTTCGATAACCGACTCGATGCCATTGCCGCCTAAAATTGTCGGTACACCTAAAAATAAATCATTATAGCCGTACTCCCCTTCTAACAGGGCAATCGAAGGGATAATTTTCCGCTGATCTTTCATAATGATTTCGACCATATGCGCACAAGCAGCAGCTGGTGCATAATAAGCACTGCCATTTCCTAATAAACCAACAATTTCGCCGCCACCTTTGCGTGTACGTTCGACGATTTGCTGTAATCTATCTTGCGGGATTAGCTTTTCTAATGGGATGCCCCCTGCATAGGAATAGCGAATTAATGGCACCATTTCATCACCGTGTCCTCCTAATACAAATCCAGACACATCTTCAGGTGCAATTTGTAACTCTTGTGCTACAAATGCATTAAAGCGGGCGGTATCTAATACACCAGATTGACCGATAATACGATGTTTCGGAAAGCCAGTTTCTTTATAGCACACATATGTCATTGCATCTACAGGATTGCTTAGAACGAGGACAATGCTCTCGGGTGCATAGTGTTTTATTTGTCTTGAAACATGCTGAATGATTTTCGCATTCGTTGTTACTAAATCATCTCGACTCATCCCCGGCTTTCGAGGAATACCTGCCGTAATAATAACAATGGATGCCCCTACAATATCCTCATAATTACTCGTTCCTTGTATGGAAACATTAAATTTTTCAATTGGTCCTGTTTGTAATAAATCCAATGCTTTTCCTTTTGTTGGATTTTTGGCTTCTGGAATATCTACCAACACAACATCGCCTAATTCCTTCTGTGCCAAAAATAAGCTCAATGTTGCACCTGTATGACCTGCTCCGATAACAGCAATTTTATTTTTGCGAAATGCCATGATGCTTCACCTCAATTGTCCGTTGATTCAGTCGTTTTTTTCGCACGAGCGTGTGTAGGCGCTAGTTTTTTCTTTGGGGCGTCTGGTCCTTTAATCATGTTGAATACTTCTTCATCAGGTCTAGGAATGACGTGGGCGCTTAATAATTCTCCGACACGCTTCGCTGCCTCTTTGCCGGCATCTACTGCCGCTTGTACTGAACCAACATCACCTTTGACGACGATTGTTACAATACCACCATCTACAAATTCTTGTTTAACAATCGTGACATCCGACGCCTTAATCATCGCATCTGCCGCTTCGTAAGAGCCAACTAATCCTTTTGTTTCAATCATGCCAATTGCGCTACTCATTGTTCTCACCTCGCATCACATCTGTAGAATCAATAATTCCTATAATAACTGCATCAATAGGAAGTGGATTATCTTTCATAATGTAACGGGATGACCCGCCACTCGTAATGAGCACATCATCCCCAATACCTGCCCCGATGCGATCAGCTGCTACCATTTCCGTGCGAATTGGCTGCTGATTGGCATCAATCGGTTGAATAATTAATAGCTTTAAGCCGTTCAACCCTTCTTCCTTACGCGTTGCCCATACGCTTCCAATCACTCTTCCCATTTGCATAAACTCACCCTCTTTATGTTGCCTGGATAATCATTATTATTCAGAGCGAATCGTTAATTTTTTATTTAGCTCTCGTATTTTGTCATACGCTAACGCTGTCACAATCGTTCTTTTCGGCACGACAATTTCTTGAGCTTCTATTTCAAGCACTTCCATCTGTGAAAGTAGCTTTTTTTCAAAATAATAAATCGCTTGTTTTTCAGGCGTAGGTTTTGCAATTAGCAGGCTTTCCTTTGCAGTTATCGGATCTATCTTTTGTCCATTGACGATTTCAGCAAAATCCCCTTGCTGAATTAAGCCAGCATTAGCTTCATCTGTGTCGACATGCATTTCTAAACGATAGCCCTCCGACACACGGATCATTACGTTGGATAAAGTAATTGGGCGTATGCCTGCTACTTTTATTTGCACTGACTGCCCATCCACGACTTGGAATCGCACGCTATCAGCAGGTGACATATGAATGTGTGCCTGCGCGATAATAAGCCCTTCTGTAAGTACTACACTACCGTTTGGCCCAATTAATGTAACAGGGCTGGAGCCTTTGATATCTCCAGATATTCTTAATGGTGGCTTGAGGCCGAGTTTCATAGCATCTGTCCAGCTAACTTCTACTTGTGATAAAGCGCGTGCTGGACCCAAAATGCGAACCTTTTCAATTGAGCCCTTTGGTCCTGCAAGTACGACCGTTTCTTCAGCTGCAAATTGTCCGGGCTGTGACAGCTCAAACTTTGGCGTTAGTTGATAATTGTCACCAAAAAGCTGCTCCACTTCCGCCTGCGCAAGATGGACATGTCGCGCTGATACACCGATTGGAATTTTAAGGTCATGTGGTGGGGAAGGCTGATTTCTCAATACTTGCTGTAACACTTCTTCCACGATTTTTTGCACGAATTGCTGCTGCATCAAACCTCCTCCTTACGAAAATGATTTCACGATTGTTCCTTGCGCTTGTTGTTCAATAAAACCTGCGTTCGCTTCATCTGTATCGATATGCATTTCTAAGCTAAAATCATTCGATACCCGCACGACAACACGACGAAATGTTACAGGTCTTTCACTATCAACTTCTACCGAAACGACTTCATTATTGTGCACGTCCAATGCTTTCGCATCTTGTTCTGTCATATGAATATGTGCCTGTGCAATAATGACGCCCTGCCGAATAATAACTTCTTGTTGTCGGTTAATTAATTTGATGCTAGTTGACTGTTCGATATCTCCCGATTGCCTTAATGGCGGGTTTAAACCTAACTTCATTGCATCTGTTCGACTAATTTCTACTTGCGTTGCCGTTCTTACAGGTCCTAATACACGTACATTGTGAATAACACCTTTTGGTCCTTCTATCGATACGCGCTCTTTTGCCGCAAACTGTCCTGGCTGTGAAAGATCAAAATCTTTCGTTAACGTTGCGTTTGGCCCAAATAGTGCATGTAAATCCTTTTCACTAACATGAATATGACGAGCTGAAATGGCAACTGGAAATGCTTTTGATTTTTTGTTCACATTCGCCACCTCTAAATCTAACAATTTTTTTGAGACAGGCATTCATCTATTTGCAAGAATGAATGCCTCCCTTATAACATTAAGCCTCTGCTTTCGGCAAAATTAATTCTAATTCGTTATGCGGGCGTGGAATGACATGCACAGATAGCAGTTCTCCAACACGTTGAGCAGCTGCTGCACCTGCATCTGTTGCTGCTTTTACTGCGCCTACATCGCCTCGAACTAAAACAGTGACAATGCCGCCACCCACATGCACTTTTCCAACTAAATTCACACTTGCCGCCTTTACCATTGCATCTGCCGCTTCAATTGCCCCTACAAGACCTTTTGTTTCAACCATTCCTAATGCTGTACTCATTTGTCATTCCTCCAAATTATTTAGTTTGTAATGTGATTTGCTTTAATACTTGATCGACAATTTGTTGCACCACTTCGCTATCTAATGATGGTGCTTGTTCCTTCATATTCTCTACTACCGGCGAAATATCGAATGCCGGTGTCGGTACTTCCACATCTTTAATGCCATAAGCCAAGCGTTTAATATTTATTAAATGGCTAGCTGTAATATTGTCGGATGTAATGTTGCCACCAAATGTACCACAGCCTAATGTAAAGGATGGAGCTAAGCCAGTCGTACCCCCAACTGCGCCAATTGAAGATAACGTGTTGACAACAATTCGCGACACGGGTAAGTCAATAGCAAACTGCTCCGCTAACGCTGCATTTTCCGTGTGAATCACGCAGGAGTGACCGCGTCCTCCAATAGTCAGTAAATCAATCATCACTTGTTTGGCTTCTGTGCTGTCCTCCACTGTGTAAAACGCAAATATCGGTGACAGCTTTTCTAGAGAAAACGGAATATTTTTACCGATCATCGTCTCAAAGCCAACGAGTACTTTCGTCTCTTCAGGCACAACAATACCGATTGAATGGGCTAAGCTCACTGCTGATTTCCCTACAATTTGAGGGTTTACTTTACCTAGCACAGGAGAAATCAGCTTCTCCATCTTTAACTTCTCTTCGGCACTTAAAATATAAGCATGCTGTTTCTTTAACTCTGTTATAACTTGATCTGCTATTACTCTGTCCACAATAATAGCCTGCTCTGTAGCGCAAATTGTGCCATTATCAAAGGATTTACTTTGAACGAGCTGACGAGCGGCTTGTTGAATATTGGCTGATTTTTCAATATAAGCTGGCACATTCCCTGGCCCTACTCCATAGGCAGGTTTCCCAGAGCTGTAGGCCGCTTTTACTAACGCACCGCCACCTGTTGCTAAAATTAAGTGAATATCAGGATGCTTCATTAACTGCTGTGTAGCTTCCATCGATGACATCGTTAAGCATTGCAACAATCCTGCCGGTGCCCCAGCTTCTTCCGCCGCGACTCTACAAATCTCTAACGCTTCCTTTGTACTTTTAACAGCATAGGGATGTGGACTTAACACAAGCCCATTTCGCGTTTTTAATGAAATAAGCGCTTTAAAAATAGCTGTTGACGTAGGATTTGTTGTTGGCACAATCCCCGCAACGACACCAAATGGACTAGCAATCTCTGTCACTTTCTTCATTCGATCAAAGCCTACAATGCCAACAGTCTTTAAATCTTTTATATCTTGATAGACATCTCGAGAAGCAACTTCATTTTTCATTTTTTTATGATTGGGGATACCCATTCCTGTTTCTTCGACAGCCATTTTGCCTAATCGTTCTGCCTCTTTAAATGCGGCATCTGCCACTGCTTTTACAATGGCATCCACTTGTTGCTGTGAATATTGCATATAGACTGCTTGTGCTGTATTTGCCTGACTAACAGCGTCTCTCATTTCCTGAATGGCTAATAAATCTTTATCTAAAGAAGCCATACAGTCGCCTCCTTTCTAAATAACTGGATTTCTCGCAACATTTTCTATAGCATCTCTAAATGCATCTGAAGCAGCTTGGCAGGAAGACTGACTGCCACTGACAATGCCCCCACCAAAGTTTGTTTCTGACGGCGGGCCAAAAAATTGTTTGAGCTCTACGTCCGCTGCCTTTAAGGCGGCATCTAAACCAACGATCGCTTCAAGTGGTGGTGCGATTAGGTAAGCGAGCGCAGTGCCAACCTTCACATCTGCTAACTCTGCCAAATAGCTACCACAGCTTGCGACTGTATGCGCAAAAAGAGCATGACCGTCGTTGCCATTAATGGCTTCAAAATACGTATCAAATTGAATTTTTTGTTCAATGGCTTCTAGCCCACTGCGAATTTCATCAGGCGAGCTTGCCGCTATAATGCCAATCATCTCACCAGATAAAGGGCCCGAAGCATGTGCCGCTCCTGCATAAAAGCTTTTTGCATAAACGACTTCCACATCCGCTTTTTTTGTCGCCTCGTCTAATGCCACATAACCGACATCATCAATCGTTAGTGTGACAATCCCGATGCTATGCTGATTTGGCTTTAACGCAAGCTGCTCTGCTAATTCACAATTAACTCTAGGAATCATTTGCATTGCTAAAATGTCAGCTGTTATTTTTTGAGGATTCATCGCTTGCCTCCTAACCTTCTTTAGCGACAAGATGTACGCCACTTGCCTTGTATTGCAATATTTTTTGAACGACTGTGCCTAAATATGCCCCTGCTTCAAGTGGCGGAATACCACCTTTATGAATGTTTGAAATGACCATGCGATCCGCTTCAACTGTGCCAATTCTCGGCTGATAACATAAATACGCACTCATCGACTCAGCTGATACAAGTCCAGGACGTTCACCAATTAAATAAACAATGACCTCCGCTTGCAATAACTCGCCGATTTCATCCATAAGGGCAACACGCCCTTTATCAATGTAAAAAGTAGTGCCGATTTCAATATTTAAATTGCGAAGACTTTGCTGTAATGCTAAATACACATCTTGCACATTTTCTTCAATGGCACTTGCACTTAAGCCGTTTGAAATAATGATTTGTACGGTTGGACGAGCCTTGCATGTAGATTGAATATGCGCCTTCGCTTCATCTGATAAGCGGCGACCTAAATCTGGTCTCGTAATGTATTCTTCTTTATCCGTTACTTTTGTTGTTACTTGAAAGACATTCAGTTTTTGTAATAGCTCTTCTGTCACTTCTCCATACACCGCATCGACTGCCGCTGCATGATCGAGGCGGAACTTTAACCAAGTTTTTGTTTTTGGTCTTGTTCCAGCTCTACCCACACCAATTCTTGCAGGCGTATGTTTTTTAGCGGCCAGCACACTTTCTGACACATGTTGCTCTTCAAATTGATATGCCTTGGCAGATTCCATTGTCGAAGTATGGTCATCACTTGTTGCACTGTGCGTATTTGCTTGTGTAGATGAGGCATCTTGATAAAGTTTAATCAATGGTTGATGTGATTGGGCCTCTGAATTTGCTCGTTCAGCAGAACGATCGGCTACCGTATCAACAGGCTTCATTCGTGGTTCTAGTTGTTCTTTCCTCGGTGTCGCTGTCTGTTGCGTCACATCGTCTGCTGTAGCATGCATTTTCTCCAACACAAGCTGAGTAATCATGGATACAAGCTGTTCATTCATTGGTCTCACCTACCTTTCAAATATCGATAAATCGCCAGCTCTAGCTGAAAGTCGCCCATTTTCGTAAATGCCCATTTTTTCTAACCAAGCTAAAAATTCTGGGGCTGGTGTTTTACCAAAGGTTTGGAGCAATGTAGCAACATCATGGAAGCTCATTGACTGGTAGTTCAGCATAATATCATCTCCCATCGGTGCTGCAATAATAAAGTTCACACCAGCTGCCGTTAGTAGCACGCTTAAATCTTCTACATCATTTTGGTCTGCTTTAATATGATTCGTGTAACAAATATCCACACCCATTGGAATGCCGTGCATTTTACCCATAAAATGATCTTCGAGCCCTGCTCGAATAACTTGTTTGTTGTTATATAAATATTCAGGGCCAATAAAGCCAACAACCGTGTTGACTATGTACGGATTAAAATGTCTAGCAAAGCCATAATTGCGTGATTCCAATGTTACTTGGTCAATGCCCATATGTGCTTCAGCGGAAAGTTCCGAGCCTTGCCCTGTTTCAAAGTAAAATAAATTCGGGCCCGTTCCGGTTCCTTGTTTTTTGACTAGCTCCTCTGCTTCTTTAATTAAGTCAGCAGAAATACCAAACGAACGGTTGGCCATTTCTGTCCCCGCAATACTTTGGAAAATCATATCGGCAGGAGCCCCTTGCTTTACGGCTTTCATTTGTGTTGTAATATGTGCCAATACACAGTTCTGCGTAGGTATCGACCAATCATTCATAAATTCTTTTGTCGCGTGTAAAACTTTTTTAACGCTTTCGACCGAATCATCGACAGGGTTAATGCCTATAACGGCATCCCCTATTCCATAGGACAATCCTTCTTTTAAGGAAGCAATAATGCCATCGATATTGTCTGTAGGGTGGTTCGGCTGTAATCTTGAAGAAAGCGTACCCTTTTGCCCAATCGTAATATTGCAAGTTGATAAAATTTCTACTTTGTTGGCTGCATGCACAAGATCTAAGTTAGACATTAACTTTGTGACGGCTGCAATGATTTCTGAATTCATGCCCTTACTTAAACGTTTTAACTCTCGATCCCCTGTATCATTCGATAAAATATATTCGCGAAGCTGTTCCATACTCCAGTTTTTTATTTCGCCGTATATTTGTTCATTAATATCGCCTTCAATAATGCGTGTCACTTCATCATTTTCAGGTGGAACTAGCGGATGCTCGCGTATATCTTTAACTAATAATTCACTTAGCACAGCTTTTGCGGCAATGCGTTGTTGTACAGATTCAGCTGCAATACCGGCTAGCTGATCACCTGATTTTTCTTCATTGGCCTTCGCCATTACGTCTTTTAATGAATGAAAATTATATTTTTCGTTACCAAATATCACCGATAAATTCACATTCATCCTCCTTACTTTGAGTGGAAAGCGAGTGTTTTGACGACAACTGGGACAACACCTGAAGGCAGCACTTCCCCAATGTCAATATAATCACCTGTTTCTACTTTAATTTGATCGATACATAGTATAGGAACGCTTGGATTAATGGCTTGAATTGTTTGCCCGATAATCTTTGCATAATCCGATTGAATGATTATAATAATGGGCATGTCTCGGGAGCTTCTTGTTCCTAAGTAGTGTAAAATGGCCTCGCACAATGCACGCACATCTTGAAAACTTAAATACGGTAACGCACTAAAATAAAGCGCAAATGGAGAGCGTTTGTCCTCAATTGAAAAGAGTGCATCTGCTCTATCGACTGCCGTCTTCACCATATGATCATACGCTCTAGCAGCTAAATCGATCGGACAATGAAAAACAGGAATATTTTTCAACGGTAATACTTCCGCATCCACCTGTATCGTCGCACCGCTAATATCAGTTGTTTGTGTACCTGCACCAGTGACGGTGGCTCTTGTCGTTTCTTGTGGCTTGAGCCATAAAAAGCTTTGTAGTTGCTCATGTTGTTGGAGCATGTTCGCTAGTTTTTCGCCAATATCATCATATTGACGCAGTGTGCAATCATCATTATAAATACAAGAAGCGACACCACCTGAAAAGACGATTGCCTCGACTGGCTTATGCCAATTGGGCACATGGCCTAACAACAATGGATGCTGGGCATCGATTCCTTGCCCACTTAATGTTGTCGCTAATACGCTCACCATTTCTGCAATAAGCTGTTCTATACGCGTATCATCTGCAAGATCTCCCACTTGTAATGGATTGGACCAATTCATCATTAGCTTCATTAAAGGTGGCGAGATAGAATGGACTTTGCCATTGTGGAATTCCATAAGTCTACCGCCAACATGCAAAGTACATGTGCCAATAACTTCACCAAACTGCATGACCGCGATATTAGCTGTACCACCTCCAATATCGATATTGGCAATGACTTTGGCCGTGTTTTTTGACAGTTGAACAGTACCTGCCCCTTTGGCAGCAATAATCCCTTCTAAATCAGGTCCTGCCGTAGCAACTAAAAAATGGCCGGCTGTGTCAGCAATGGCATGAACAACTTCACTGGCATTTTCTTTTGTGGCAGATTCACCTGTAATAATAATGGCGCCTGTTGAAATCTCTGAAGGTGCAATTTGAGCATGTTGATATTGCTGAATGATAAATTGTTGGATTTCTTTCATATCGATAATGTCTTCATTGAGAAACGGTGTTTTGATAATTGGACTTTGATGCAACACCGTTTTTTCAATTATTTCTATCCGAGGCACATGCGTCACACCAGCAACGTTTTTTAACAGCAAACTACTAATAACCATCTTTGTTGTACTTGTGCCAATATCAATGCCTGCACTATAAATTTTTTCTGTCTTCAACTGATCCTCCCTCTTTGCCACTACTGGCAATATGTGAGATAAGGACTATCACAATCCTTGACAAATTGACGAATTTCCTCGTCTGAACGGAGTTGAATAAGGGGCGCAATATAGTCAATGCCTAGCTTTTGCCACGAAGAAGTTTTGACGATTGGCCCGTATGTCATAACATTTTGTAATAATGTCGTTGCTCTTGCTACATCAGCTAAGGGTGCATCAATTTTTGTAATGACACCAATTTGAATTTTAGGAATACCCAAGCTAAATTGCGGTGGGAAAACACTTCTTGACGATGTGGCATCTTGCAAATAAATGACATGTGTTACTTCTAGCGATGTGGCCATAATATTTCTGTAATACATCGGATTTTCTATATATTCTCCAGGTGTATCGACAATCCAGTCATCAAAAACAAGTGCTTGCGTTTTATGGGCTTTTTTATCTTTGCCTAATAATGCATTCATAAGCGTCGACTTACCAGCTTGCACACCACCTATTATCATTACTCGATTTTTCATGTGGCACATCCTATGATTTCGTTATTTTAGAAGGTGTATAACCTAACATTTCTGATAAAAAACGATTGATTTCCAACATTGCCATTTCGACTTCAGAGACACTGCCCACAATAACGAGACTGCCTGTAAAACGATCTAAAAATCCCAGTTTTACATTGGCTGCCTTTGTCGCTAAATCCCCTGCAATAATGACAGTTTCACTCGGTGTACAAGTCATAATGCCCAGCGCACCAGCTTCTTGAATGCCTAGCTTCTGAAACATATCTGGATCAGGATTGGCAATTAGATGACTTAATGTTAGTTGCTTACCTGGCACAAATTCCTGTATAAATCGTTTCTTTTCTTCAATCACTTGTCATCACCTCTTTCTATTAAGACTTTTGATCTGTTAAATATTCTCCCTCTTTAATAATGCCTGCCTTACGGTCTTCTAGCTCCAATTTCAAAGCAGTTGGTACTGATAGTTTATAAGCAAAGAAAATGGCAATGATTCCGGCTAAAAGCTTCCCTGCCATTACAGGTAAAATAATAGTTGGCTGGAAATTAGCCGTAAAGGATAAGTGATCGCCTAACAGGAATGCTGAACACACCCCAAAGGCAATGTTGATGACTTTATCTTTTGGTGGCATCTGACGAACAAGGGTAAACATCGCCAAAATATTAGCACTCGTTGCTAAAATCCCTGCACTTCCTACTGATGACAGACCTAATTTCTTCCCTGCTGATTCAAGCGGTTTAGAAGCGTACTTTCGTATTAAGTACACCATCGGGAAAGCACCGGCTAACATAATACCGATATAGCCAGCTGTCTCCAATGCACGGAATTGATCGACGCTGTCTGCCATAATCGGGTCAAAGCCCCATGCCCCAAAAATCTTTGTAAATAGACCCGTAAAAATTTCGACAATAGAAAACACAAGCACTAGCTTAATCGCTGCATCCATCACCCGTCCAAAAATCATAAAGCCTTTAATCATGCCATTTGGAATAAGCTTTAGCCCTAACGCAATTAAAATAACGAAAATAAATAACGGTAATAAGTTAAGCAATATTTGTAAAACCGAAATAGCAAAAACATACGTTGGTGCATCAGTAGTACTAATCACTTCACGTACTTCTGTGTTAAACATCACAATCATAATCGAGGAAATAAATGCACCAATCGGAATGGTTAAGACACCCGCCATAATACCTAATGCCATATACTTATGATCCCGCTTGTCTAACATCGCAAGGCCCATCGGAATCGAAAATACAATGGTCGCACCTGACATAAAACCAACTACTAGCGCCATCACCCATCCTTCATAAGATTCCTTCAAGGCATTTGCTAATTGATAGCCTCCCATGTCCGAAGCTAAAATTGTCGTTGCCGCTATTGCCGGATCAGCACCAATCAATTCAAAAACCGGACTAATAAATTCACTAATAAACCACGTTAAGTAAGGTATAGCTGCCATGATTCCCGCTGCCGGTACAAAAATATGCCCTACCGTATGGATACCATTCATAAATTCTTTTCCAATCCCATACTCCGCATCACGAATTGCTCCGATTGCACCTAAAACTGCACAAATCATAATAATATAAACGATAATCGTTCCTATCATTGCCATCTTACTTATCCCCCCTTTGATTTTGATAAATATATATAAAAAAAGACGCCATAAAGAAAAAATCTCTTTAAAGCGTCTTTGCTTCAACTATTTACTTGTAATGTATGAATAATGCGTTTTGCGATTGTTACCATTTCCTGCTGACTTTGCATGCTTTCATTGCGAATTTTTTTATAAGCCGCATCTTCACTTAGATTTTCCGATTGCATCAGTAAACCTTTTGCTCGTTCGATAATTTTTCGCTTGTCTAATTCACTTTGCTTATACAATATTTCGCCGTTCAGACGGTTGAATTTATCAATTTGATGAAATGCCACTTCCAACGCTGGCAAGACATTTTTCTCTGAAAACGGTTTCATAACATAACCTAAAATATTATCTTGTTTCATGTACAATAACAATTCTTTTTCACTGTAAGCTGAGATAAAAAGCACTGGTATGCCGAGCTGTTGTTCAATAATTTTACTTGCTTTTAAGCCATCTAGCTTCGGCATTTTGATGTCCATTAAAATCAACTGTGGCTTATGTGTGTAAGCTAGCTCAATCGCTGATTCTCCATTATTTGCCTGAGCCACGACTTCATAGCCATTATCTTCGAGCATAAACTTTAAATCTATGGCAATAAGTGATTCATCTTCGACAATCATAACTTTCCTAGTCATTTAGGATAAATACCTCCTCACTTACAGGAAACTGAATTTGAGTATGTGTACCTTGTTCACTAGGGATAATGGTAAATGTGCCTGCTAAATCATATTCAACAAGTCTTGTAATAATCTCCATGCCGAAAGATGCCTTCACCTCTTGCATGCCAACGCCGTTGTCGGCAATATGAAGTGAAATATAGCTTGCATCTTGTAGAAATTGAATTTCGATTATACCTTCCTCGCGATCAATAAAAGCATATTTCAATGCATTTTGTAATAGCTCACAAATAATTAATGCAAGTGACACAGCCTTTTTAGCATGACAATATAACTGGATATCATCATTATGGAACACTAATTGAATGGATGGTGTATTGGTCGTCCCAACCATTTTATGTCCGATCTTTTTAGACAATGCGATAACATCCACTTTTTCTTCGGCATTATCTTCATTTTCTAAAATCAGTTCATAGACCGAAGAAATACTATATATTCGATTTAACGCTTCTTGAAAAGCACTTGCATTTGAAGCGGCTAAGTCATTGCGCATTTGCAAACGCAATAAACTCGTAACCGTTTGTAAATTATTTTTTACTCGATGGTGAATTTCTCGTATCGCAAATGTCTTCATCATCAGTTCATTTTCTTTCAGCTTTAATTCTGTCAGATCATGAATAATAAGCAGCGTCACTTTTTCATTTTGACTGCGAATAGGAATTTTTTTGACGATAAAAGATTTACGATCTATCGTAATTTCTAAGAAAAAGACATCGTCGCCTTTATCATAGACCTCTTGTAAAAAAGGTAAAATATTATTCAATGCAATATTGTCAAAATGTTCAAGCCCTGAAAGTTCTGCAATAAATCGGTAACCTGCAGGGTTGCTATAAATCACTTTATTTTCATGATTTGTGAGAATAATGGACTCTACTAATAAATCAGAGACAACTGGTATCGGTTGCGAATTTGGTTCAACGATATGCTCAATTAATGCAAAAGGCATATTTTGAAATTCATCTTTCGGTGCACTTTGCATCTGGACCTTTTTTTCTTGAATCAACACAGCGATAACCTGTCCATCGTCATTAAAGACTGGCACAACATTTTGTTCAACGGTTATCCCTTCTTGTGTAACAGCTCTTGAAATAGATGATTTCTCTTTATGTTTAAAAGCTGCAAATACTGCTGGTTCAAAGCTTTCAAAAACAAATTTTCCAATAACCGATTTTTCGTATAAACCAATTTCTTTTGTAGGGAATGCCTCTGCTACAACAATTGCATGTGGCAAATTTTCCATCAAGCAATCTATGAACATATAGCAATCTGTCAACGCAGCATAATAAGGTAGTGTAGTTTCTAGTTCTACTAACTTCTCTATGTCACTTTCAGATAAGCTTGTATATTTACTACACAGTGATTGAATGCTCGACAGGTCCACCCCCTATCATAGAATACTCAGCAATGCTCGTGACTATTCCTTAAATTTCTTGTCATCATTATAAACCTTTTGCAAAATTATTTTCAAGAAGAAAAATCATCGCATTACAAAGAACTATAAAGTTTAAAAGAGAAATATTCAACACTTTTTTCGACACCAAATAATAATTATTATCCTTATATATGAAAAAGCGAGTTTACCTTGTATAGGCAAACTCGCTTTTTTCTACTTTATTTCTGGTGTCACTGCTAAAATATTTTCAAATGTTTCACGTTGTTTCGCTTCTTCTTCATTTAACAAAATATGAATATCACCATGATCGTTTGATGTGCGAATTAATCGGCCCATACCTTGTTGTAGACGCAATTGCATAAATGGTAATTCTACTTCTTCATACGGATTTTCAGCAAATGTCCGTTTCGCATCAAATAATGGATCATGTGGAGGGAACGGTAAATCATAAATGATGACACGAGTCAGTGCTTCCTCAGGTAAATCTAACCCTTCCCATAAATGATAGGAGCATAACGTTTTAATTGTCCCTTCTTGGAAATCACGGACGATGGCTGATAGTTCACGATCACCCTCAAACGCCACATGCATCCGTTCCATAAGCGGCAATTCTGCTTTAAAGTTTAACATCGCTTGTTTTGATTTAAATAATATTAATGTTTTTTCACCGTCGCGCAACAGTTGTTGGACACGGGCTGTTTTGCTATTTTGAGATAACTCATGCAAGTAAATTTTCATCACCGCTTCATAATCAAAAGGTGACGGTACTGAGAATGATTGGTAGTTATGAATACCCAAACTATAAGCAATATAAGAGAAATCTTTATTGACAGATAATGTTGCAGAAGAAAATACAATTGGAAGCTTTTTCGAAAATAGTTTTTCTTCTAACACTTCTGTAATGAGGCGCGGCATAATAACAAGCGTTTCCTCACCATCTGTTTCTTCTAGCCAATCGACTGCGTCGCCTTGTGCTGTAAAAATGCGCAGTGAAGCTTGATATTGCTCTAAATATTCTTCTGCCATATTTAACTCATACTCCGGAATCATATACATTTCTGATTCAAAGACGAATTCTTCAAGTAGTATTTCTACATCTGCAATTAGTTGTTTACCATATTTTAAAAGTGTTGCTGATTTATTGATGCGTTTACGTTCTTCTTCAGAAGCGACAATATCATCACGTAGCTGGTCAAAAAATAGCTCGTGATCGTCTTGCAACTTTTCCATTGCATACAGTGTGCGTTCACGTACACCGTCTACCATTAATCGTTCTAAGAGCGGCACAATCGTCCTAGCTTGCACTTTGTACGTCATGGCTTTCTGTGCCGCGTATTCTAATAAATGACCTTCATCTAGCACCATCATCGATACTTCTGGCAGTAACGCTAATTGTCCTTCGCGTTCACGTGATTCTTTCGTTGCTAAATGCTCCATTAAAAAGTCTTGCGAGCAAATAATTAAGTCTGTTGATTTACGGTAATGCGCACGATGTAACGTTTGCCCACAACGATTACGCAGGTCACATACTGAACATTGCATAATTGCATTATAATTGACCTTGTTCCAATCTTCATCACTCACCGTAGGATAATCACTGCGGTCTCCGTAAGGTTGCACTGCTATCATCGAGCCTTGTGCATAAACGCCGTCTGGAATTGAAAAAGCAATATCATCAATCCACTCGTCCGTTTCGACTTTTTCGGCTTCCTCGAAACGCTTTAAACATAAATATTGATCGCGTGATTTAGCTAAACGCACATCAATTTCTAAACCGAGTGTTTTTTGTAATTTATAAATATCGCCGCCCTCTTTCACGAGCTGATCGATTAATGTTTCATCTGCACAGGCAATAAGCGCTGGCTTCCCTGTATAGCGTGCATAAGATACAGCAGGTAATAAATAGGCAATGGTTTTCCCTGTTCCTACTCCCGCTTCTGCAAATAATACATTTTTCTCTTTTAATGCCTGTTCAATTTGATATGCCATGAAAATTTGCTCATCCCGGCATTCAAATCCTTTCTCCGGTAATTCATCATAAAGGACGTCACCCATCCAGTCACCTAATGACTCGAAAAATGAGCGATCCTTCGTTAATGCAAACGGTAAAGATTTACGCAATTGACGTTCCCCCTCTTACAATCTGTTCCTATTATACGCGACGAAACGGAAGATAAGAAAAAATCTCATCTCCCGTTGCTCTCGTTAGTCTCGTTTAGACTTTTGTCCCCAGTATTGATAATAATTCGTTTCAATAAAACCATTGAATAACTTACGTTTTTTCGTCGCTTGACGACCGTATAATTCTTCAAAGTTTTTCATGGAAGACAGCATGTAGACTGACCAAGTTGGGTAGTTTTTCATAACTTGTCCTAAATCACGAATAACCTGTTCCACAACTTCAACATCACCAATACGCTCTCCGTATGGTGGGTTCCCAATCATTACGCCATCTGTAAGCAGTGTTGTAAAATCACGAGCTTGCATTTGTTTGAACGTAATGATGTCACCAAAACCTGCTTCAAGGGCATTTTCTTGCGCAATACTTACCATGCGGTGGTCAATGTCTGAACCAATAATTTCAAGTGGTTGATCATAATTAGCGATGCTATCTGCCTCATCACGTACAGCATCCCAAATGTTCGCTTTCATCCATGGCCAACTTTCTGAAATAAATTCTCGGTTATAGCCTGGAGCAATATTTTGACCATACATCGCTGCTTCTAGGGCAATCGTACCCGAACCACAGAATGGGTCTACAAATGGACGATTTGGATTCCACTTAGAAATTTGAACGAGCGCAGCGGCTAACGTTTCTTTTAGTGGTGCTTCCCCTTGCGCTTGTCGGTAGCCACGCTTATGTAAGCCAGCGCCGGAAGTATCAATGGTAAGTGTAGCCACATCTTTTAAAATTGAAACTTCAATTTTATATGTTGCACCCGATTCATCTAAAAAGCCAAGACGTTTGTAGTGCTGCTTCAGTCGCTCTACAATTGCTTTTTTCGTAATCGCTTGGCAATCTGGTACACTAAATAATTTAGATTTCACTGATTTCCCCGATACAGGGAATGAGGCATCTACTGGTAAATATTTTTCCCATGGTAGAGCCTTGACGCTTTCAAACAATTGCTCGAAAGACTTTGCAGGGAATTGCCCTACAACAATTTTCACTCGATCTGCTACACGTAGCCATAAGTTTGCACGCGCAATCGCTGTTTCGTCACCTTCAAAATAAACTTTGCCATTGTCGACTGTCGTGTCGTAGCCAAGTGCTTGTACTTCTTGTGCTACAATCGCTTCTAAGCCCATTGCAGCTGTTGCTACTAATTTATAGTTTGCCATACTTTATTTCCTTCCTTGATGTTCAATTTCCCAATACTCCATATACTCCAGCAATTCGGGAAGTGGTAATGGTTTGCTGTAATAATAGCCTTGGATAATATCACAGTTCATTTTCCGTAGTATATCCACTTGTTGTGCTTGTTCTACACCTTCTGCCACAACTTTCATTTTCAAGCGATGCGACATTTGAATAATCGCATCCACAACTGCTTGCTTTTCATCGAGCGAAGTAATATGTTGAATGAAGCTGCGGTCGATTTTTAAACAATCGAGCGGGAATCGAACTAAATAGCTTAAAGACGAATAGCCCGTTCCAAAATCATCAATCGAGATTTTAAAACCGAGTTGCTTTAGTCGGACAAGCTTGCTGACCGTTTCCGCTGCACTATTCATCACCGTACGCTCTGTCACTTCTATTTCAAAATTATTTGCCGACGTGTTATAGCGTTCTAATATGGCTTGAATAGATTCTAAAAAGTTTTGCTGCTTAAAGTGAATGCTTGAAATATTAATTGCAATCGGTATTTTACGACCAAATTGTTGTAATTTAATAACTGCTTCACAAGCTTTTTCAAGTATGACTTCACTTAAAGGAATGATAAGACCTGTTTCCTCCGCATACGGAATAAATTCTGCTGGAGAGACAAATCCGAGTCGCTCATTATTCCAACGAACAAGTGCCTCTAGTCCTTGAATATGTTCATTTTCCACCGTAATTTTCGGCTGGAAATATAGCTCAAATTCGCGATTTTCTATCGCTCTACGTAACTCTGAGTCCAGCAATAGGACACGTTGGGAGTCCGTTTGCAATTCATCAAAATAAAAGGAATAGCCATTAAGACCATTCTTTTTAGAAAATGTCATCGCTTTATCTGAACACGTAATGAGTTGCTCAGATGTTACCCCATCAACAGGATACATACTAATGCCAATGCTCGTAGAAATAAAGATATCTTGTCCATTTATATTCATCGGTTGTTCGATAATGCCAATAATTTGTTCTGCAAATTTCGCTGCTTCTCGAACATTTTTAACATTCGTTAATGTAACGATAAATTCATCTCCACCGTACCTTGCAATGATATCTTTGTTTTTTAGCAATGTTTGGATACGTCTTGCTGCTTCTTTAAGTATCGTATCTCCAACTGCATGTCCTAACGTATCATTTATTTGTTTAAATCTGTCTAAATCAAGGAAATAGACAGCATGCTGTACTGAATGAGAAATAGTAGAAGACGATTCTAGTAAGCTATCCATTCTCTCAATATAGGCAAATCGATTCGATACATCTGTTAATGAATCTGTTAACAAACGTTTTTCTAGTTCATTTTCTACTATTTTTCTTTCAGATAAATCTGTGAAAATACCACAGTAGTTTGTGATTTCTCCTATATCATTGGTAATGCTAACAATTGATAACCATTCAGGATAGACGTCTCCTGTTTTACGACGATTCCAAATTTCTCCTTGCCAAATTCCTTCTTGTCGTATCTTTTCCCACATTGTCAAATAGAAAGATAACTCATGTACTCCTGACTGCAACACCGCGGGCGTTTTTCCAATCACTTCATCGCGTTTATAGCCTGTAACGAATTCAAATGCTGGATTCACCATCTCTATTTTTTTATGTTTATCCGTAATCATAATGCCTTCAGATACATTTTCAAAAATTTTCTTCAGTAAGGAAGTGGGGTATTTAGAAATCGAATTAATCTTCTCCAGATTATTAATTACTTCGCCCATGTTTCCGCTCCATCCTATCTATCGATACTACCCTTATTTTTTGAAAAGCGCGTTCCTACACTTTTAAGTAGGTATGTATGTCCGTCCATAACGATTACTGTGATGTTATGACTTCGAAGCGTACCGACAGAGGCATGACCAACTTGGTGTTAGCCTAACCTCAGGCGTATATCGCGCATGACTAGACATCATTAAGTAACAGATATTATTTTTATTAGTTCAAAAGAAAAGCTCTCCACCGAATTGGAGAGCGCTTGTTATTTCGTAAATAAGCATCAAAAAATTCAATAAGCCATGTTTTGTTCCCGAGTACTCAAACAGCTTGCGCCTCGTACGACCGGGCAGTAATCATCTATCTACAGAGCGAACTCTGTCCCTCTATCCGTTCAATTCCTTCAAGAGAGTGCCCCTACCATAATTTGGGTTTCTCACTCGTGGGGTTTACCTCGTTCCACCTTGTATGTTTCCAAACAAGCTTCGTCACTGTGGCACTTTCAGGAAGTGTCAACCATATCATATAGACTTAGGTTTTCCTTCCGCCGTCAGCTTTAAGCTGCCTTACCTTATTTTTTCAGTAAGCACGAACACTACGGCCATCGCAGAACCGTGTGAGCATGGACTTTCCTCTACGACGTCTAGCGTCGCAGCGATTACTCGAATTTCATGATGATACGAAGATTATACTAGAGTTTTATGATAAATACAATGTAAATGATAAAAATTATTCGTAAAGTTTACTACCAAATACATGTTTTTCTAAATTTGAAAGACGCTTTAGAATATCAAAGTTGGTTGTACCAGCTGCTGATACTGCTGGTTGTGGTTGTCTCTTTGGTGTGTTTTCTAATTCTTCTTTTAGCTGTCTATTCTCTTCTTTTAATTGTGCAACCACCTTTTCAAACGATTCATAATCTTGAATAATTTCGTCAAGAAAAGAATCAACCTCTTCTACATTGTAGCCTTTAAAATTTTTCTTAAATTCTTTTTCAAGAATCATTTTTGAAGTTAATTTAATGTCCATTCACATCGCCCTTCCTCGCACTACATACACGAATTCATTATAGCATATTTCATAACATTATATCGTCTGAAAACATCAAATGTAAGGCTAAACTTGTCGTTTCTTGCGCTTCCCCGGGAAATTATTGCTTATTTCCTAATCTGCGCAACCTCTTTTCCCAAGGAATTGCCCATTTTTGTTTTTGTTCCATCCGCCATTCCTCAGTCGAATTAATCAGTTGGATACCTTCTAATGTATAGACAAGTGCCTGTTTTGTATCTTTAAGTTGATGCTCATAGAGTATGGCTAGTTGTTCTAATGCCTGCAACTTTTTTCGTGGCTCTATAAAATGAAGTGATGCGACAAAGGCATCGATTGCTTCACTATATTGCTTATTTTTTTTAAGTTGAAGCGCTAAGTAAAACTGCGCATAGCCCGCTTGACGAGCATCGAATTGTGTTGTTACCTTTTCTAAAACGTTGACACTTTGTGGGCTCTTTTTTAAATCAGCATACCATTTCCCAATATTCGTATACGTATGGGCTGATTCATCGCTCGCCTCTTCAAATAATAAGTTTGTAGAATGCACGTATAACGTAATGAGCGACAGCAAATCCCATTCGTTGTGATCGAGCACTTTCAACAAGGCATCCGGCACACCACTTTTCACAGCATCTAAATAAATAATTGGCGCTAAATAGCCGGGTATATCGCCGATGCGCGAAAAGCCAAGCTTCTCTTCTTCAACAGATTTTAATTTCATGCGCTCCATATCATTTTTCCATAAACGCTTCGAGCTATGCAGTAAATCAATTTGGCGCTGTGTACGTAGTTTCGGTAAAACTTTTTGATTAAGTGTCCAACGTGTTTCCAGTTGCGGCCAGTCAAAGCTTTTGCCATTATACGTTATGATTGTCGCTGTTTTTTGCCAAAGCTTTGATTCAAATAGCAAGGCTGCCTCATGCGCTGGATCAGCTAGAACATATTGCGTTAACACAAATTCATTGTCTATCAATTCTAAAAAACCTAACAGGAAAATTTGTGTCCCGACACCTTTTAACCCAGTTGTCTCTGTATCAAAAAACAACACTTTTTCATCTTTAGCTAATGCATAAGGATGATCAAAATCAGCACTTTGCCATTTTGCTAATGCGTCAAAAAATGTCTGCAATCGATAATGACCGTGCTGATAATGCAAAGGATAATGCACTTGGCGTTTAAAAACGATACCAAAATCATTTTCGATTCGTGTCAGACCTGCCTTTTCCCATTGGTCCGTATAGTTTGGAGCAAGTGGTTTTTGAAAGGCTGGTTGCTCTTTTGCAATAGGGTTTGGCGTTTTTTTCCCAAGCATTTTTTTCATTTGTAGTATTTTATTTTCGTAAGACATCGACTTCACTCATTTTCTGCCTGTAAAATTTTTTATCTTTCTTTCTACCACCGATATGTTTAATAGAACATGTTCTAGTTAACTGCAAAATCTTTTGGTGTTCCTTCCATTATCTCGCTGCTCTAAATCTCCCAACAAGTATAACGCAACTCGCTCTATAGAGATATGCAAAAATCGCAAGACTAAAAGTGAACTTGCCAAACTTTAGCTATCTACATCCATAATCTAAAAATCTATTATTCTTTCTAAATAGTAAAGCACATCCTCTTCCTTTTGTAAAAAGAGAGGATGTGCTTTTTTTGTTATGACTTCATAGCACGAGACATAAAGGCAACAAATTGTGCACGTGTCACCGGATCATTGGGGTTAAAATAGCCGTCGTTCCCCAGTGCAATACCTTCTTGTTCTAAGGCAGCAATATAACGATAACTCCAATGCGAAATTGCTACATCTTTGAAAGTGCTTGTACCACCTGGTGTCAAGTGGAACGCTAATACGAGTACTTTAGCCATTTGTGCGCGTGTCAAAGGGGCTTCTGGATGAAACGCCCCATTTGCACCATCGACAATTCCTGCCTGATGCAGTTTAGTAATAGCATCATAGTATGGATGGCTTGGGACAACATCATGAAATGAAACAGTCTCCCGTATTGGTTCTAGTGTCAAAGCTCGCGCAAATAGCACAGCAATATGTTGGCGTTTAATATTTTCATTTGGCCGAAATGATTTATCTGAATAACCAGTGATAATTTCTTTTCTCGTCATTTCCTGGATCATATCCCATGCCCAGTGTGTTTTCGGGACATCAGAGAAAATAAATTCTGGCTCAATGTCCGGTTTGGATGGGCCAGGCTCCTCAGGTGTAGGATAATCAGGTACTGACGGTTCCGGCAATGGTTTCTCCGGAACTGACGGATTTGTAGGGAGTGACTCATTACCTGATGAACTAATGACAAGCCATTTGCCATAGAGAATGATCTCATTTGTCACGATATCTAATGTGAAGTCCCACTTGGTTGTTAGGTCTGCGTCTTTAAACCACCCTACGAATGTATGCCCTGCTTTTGTTGGGGCAATTGGCGCTGTTGCTTTTTCGTTATAAGGCACAGTGGCTGTTGCTACTGGCGTTCCACCATTTGCGTTATATGTTACTGTGTAATTATTTATTGTCCATTTTCCATACAGTGTTATATCCGATGTGACAATATCTGTTGCAAAGTCCCACTTGGTTGTTAGGTCTGCATCTTTATACCACCCTACGAATGT